>SDBU01005959.1_pt1 | contig 14433 bp, 19 predicted proteins | sample 2277071 | NCBI WGS metagenome assembly SDBU01 (sample SAMN10397929, study PRJNA504765) | marine sediment metagenome | isolation source: marine sediment core GS08_GC12, 126 cmbsf | place: Arctic Ocean: Gakkel Ridge, Loki's castle | collected 2008
AAGAAACGCAGTTGATAGAAAAAGCGATTGAGTATCACGGGCAAAAGCAACTGTTGGCCGATTTGGAAGGTGAGTGTCTGCTGTTTTCGCAATTGATACGTGACGCTGATAAACTCGATGTCTTTTATGTGGTGGTGGAAGGCTATAAACAATACAGGGAGAATCCAGACGAGTTTAATCTGGAGGTGGGGTTTGAAGACGTGCCTCAATATTCGAAGCGAATCGTTGAAGATATTTTGCGCGGCCAACTTGTAGATTACAGCAGGCTGCGGACGCTCAATGATATGAAGCTTCTGCAGTTAGGATGGGTCTACGACGTCAATTTTACGGCGACACTGAAAAGGATAAGGCAGCGCAGATTCCTGGAGCATATTATTGATTTTCTACCCAGGACAGAAGACATTGAAAGAGTGAAAGCGAAAATATTCGAATACGTCGACCGGCGAATAAAGCAGGGATAACAATTCTGCCGGCTTAACGTTCTCCTCTTCCTCCTCGGTATCCTCGTCCCTGTCGGCCGCGGCGAAAACGATGTGGGGGTTCGCCAATCTCCGGAGGGACAGCGAGTTCGATGGAGCCTCCCTGGATTGAGAGGGCCTTTCCATTGACCAGAGCATCAGCGATTTTTTTGTGTGCGGATTCGAGAATTCTGCCGAAGGTCTGCCGAGAAACGTTCATTTTTTCCGCGGCGTGCTGCTGATAAAGTCCCTGCAGGTCGGCTAATCGGATTGCTTCAAGCTCATCGACCGTTAATGTGATATGCTGCAGTACCGCTAAGGGTATCCCTCTGGGTTTGTAGAAATTAGCCTGCGGCAGGCAACCAACGCGTCGGCAATGTCTCGGTCTTGGCATATCGTATATCTCTGTAATTGGTTAATGGTCGCAGATATTTTGTCCTGTTTTCAGTTGGCCGGCCAAGTATTGAGAAATCAATTCCTGTGGTTCATTATCCGGTGCGCCAACTACAACGTCAATGTTGTTCTCTGCGAATAATTGCTGAGCTCTTTGGCCCATTCCGCCGGCAATTATCAATTCTACATGCAATCCTGCGAGCCAATTTGGCAGAAGGCCCGGCTCATGGCCCGGCGAGTCTACCAGCTTCTGGCTTTTGATGTTTTTGGTGTCAGTGTCAACATCGATAATGGCGAACTGCTCACAGTGGCCAAAGTGTGATGAGAGTTTGCCGGCTGTTAATGGTATTGCTATTCTCATTTTATTTCACTCCTTATTTTTTCGTATCCGACACGTTCAATAGTCTCTGCCACAGCGATACTATCTGCTCTCTTAGTTGGTTGTTTGAATATTCGACAATACTTTTGGCGACGAGCTGTGCCTTGGTTACTTTGTTGTCGTAAGAAATTTTACCAACTACTTTCAGGTCCTTTTCGCGGGCTCTTTTTTCAATTGCTTCTGCGATTTTGGGATTGATATCGTACTTGTTGATACAAATTGCTGTAGGGATTTTGAAGTGATTAGTTAGTTCGATTACCCTGTCGAGGTCGTGTTGACCTGAGATGCTCGGCTCGGTAACGACTAATACTAAGTCTGCTCCGGTAATCGAGGCAATTACCGGACAGCCGATACCGGGTGAGCCATCTACGATTATCAGCTGCTTATTCTGTTCTGTTGCGATTCGTTTTGCCTGCTTGCGAATAAGACTTACGAGTTTGCCACTGTTTTCCTCGGCAATGCCTAGTTTGGCGTGCACCATAGGACCAAATCTTGTGTCTGATATAAACCATTGGCCGTTAACAGCATCTTTGGACTCTATCGCATCAACTGGACAAAAATGAGCACAAACCCCGCAGCCCTCACACGCGATGGGGTCAATCGTATAAGTTCTTTCGACTATATTGTTGGCTGGGCCGTTGAATAAAGCAGCATCAAAATTACAGACTTCTTCACATTTGCCACAGCCGACGCACTTTTCTGGAATAATAGAGGCTCGTTTGCCGCCGCTGAAATCCTGGGTTTGTTTTATATTAGGCTGCAGAATCAGATGCAAATCCGCAGCATCGACATCGCAGTCAGCCAGCACAGCATTTTTCGCAAGAGCAGCAAATGACGCAACGATACTCGTCTTTCCAGTGCCCCCTTTACCACTTATGACAACTATTTCCTTCAACTTTGTCTTTCCCTTATATGGAATTTTTCTTTTTCCCTTTTATAACATAAAGACTCGCCAAATTAGGATTTTGGCTTTCAAGAATCTGCTGTCCCTTGATTCCTAAAAAATATTCGGTTTGAACAGAAAAATATTCTGCAATTGTTCTCTCAATTTCTGTTAAATCTGTGTGTTTAATCCTGTTTACATAAGAGGTAGGAGTGCTGGTTTTTTCTTTAAAGAACTCGGACTCAGGGTTGAGCAACATAACCAGAAGCTTGCCGCTTGGTCTAAGGACACGAGCGGTTTGTTCTACAGCTTCTCGATATTTTTCAATAAATTGTAAAGAGACAACATAAAGAACCGCGTCGAAAGAGAATTGCATAAAATCCATATTTTCTGCAGAGCCTGCAACGGTTCTTACCGTATCCGGCGCACAGCCTAAAGTCTCTTTGGAAATATCCAGACCGGTAACGTTAAAACCGTGTTCGGCTAAACCTGCCTCTATAATCGCCGGGCCACAGCCGACACTTAGAACATCTTTAGCGCTTTTTAATTCCTGCAATAGGTAGTCCAACTCGGCTTTGAAAACCTTCTTCCAAAATTCCGTTTTACAGGATTGTAAATACCTGTCCATATCAGCAAATCCGATATTCAGCCAAAAAACTTTTCGCGCCACCACAAAAAGTGTCCCCAGGGATTATCAAGCTTATATTTATCATCTTCTGGGACGCCGGGCCATAACTTGATTTCCTCTAACAACCTCTGACAGGGCTTATCTTCCGCCAAAAGTTCGTATGCGCAGTTGACGAGCACAAACTTCTTGTCTGCGTCGTTGTCATTCGGATTATGGTCCGGATGGTACTTCAATGATGCCCGTCTGTATGCTTTTTTCAGTACTTCTTTAGTCACGCCTTCTTCGACGCCGAGGATTTTGCATGCTGCACGGCGAGCCTGCAGGTCACGAGTTATTCTTTCTCCGAACTCGTAGTCGTCTTTTATCATCAATTCCTGCCTTTACACTCTTTATATATTCGTATAATTCTGAAAATTCCTTCCTGTATTCACTTAGTACATCTATAATCATCTGGCCGGTTGAGTATATCTCAGCGATCCGTCTATCGTCCGGCAGCTTCAAAACAATTTCTATTTCTTCGGCTTTGCAGTACTTCTCTATCCGGTCATCACCGATGCCATAGCGATTGACAGCAACGGCGAATGTTAACTTCATTTTCCTGACTAAATCAACAGCCAGCTTCAAATCGTTTAAGCCGAATGGCGTCGGCTCGGTAACAAGCAGAACGAAATCTGCACCCTTGACCGCCTTAACTACTGGACAGGATGTCCCCGGCGGGACATCAATAATCGTCAGGCAGTCTTTTTTTATATGGCTTTTAACCTTTTTTATCAGAGAGGGTGTTCGAACATTGCCAATGCGCAATCTGCCGTGGACAAAATCAATGTTCCCGGCTTTGCCAAACTCAATGTCTCCGATATTGAGTGGCTTTGGTTTAATTGCATCGGCTGGACAAACTCGCATACATCCGCCGCAGGAATGACAAAGCTGCTCAAAGGTCAGCACATTTTCTTTTATGCAAATGATTGCACGATACTGGCAGATTTCGCCGCATTTACCACAGCCGGTACATCTTTCCAAATCAACCTGCGGTACATCTATAGTAACCGCTCCGCTGATATCTATTTTCGGCTTTAAAAAAATGTGGCCGTTCGGCTCTTCAACGTCGCAATCAAGATACTGGACTTTTTGACCTGAACGAGCAGCATAATGAGCAAGGTTAGTGGCAATAGTTGTTTTGCCTGTGCCGCCTTTGCCGCTGGCGATAGCAATAACGAAATCGTCCGGCATATTACTTGTCCATTCCGAAATGTGGTTCTACGTTTGGGCCGGAGGCTTCAGCTAACTTGCCACTTTTGAAAAGCTCGACCGCCTCTGCGACCGTTCCAGTTGCACCGGTATACAATTTTATACCGGCAGCGCTTAAGGTACGTTGAGCATTGGGGCCGCAATTGCCTGTCAGGACGGCCGCGGCACCGGCATCAATTACGACCTTGGCTGAGCTAATGCCGGCTCCGCTGACTGCAGCAACATTTTCATTCTCAATTGCGTTAAAGTCCATTGTTTCGGTGTCAACAACGATAAAATAGGCTGCTCTTCCGAACCGCGGGTCAACCTGTGAATCGAGAGTTCGGCCAGTTGAGGTAATTGCAATTTTCATAATTTATCCTTTCTAAGACAGGGGACAGGTGCCGGTGGGACAGAAATCGTTGTTCTGCGATGTTGAACTGCTGCTGTGCCCTGCGGCAAAAGTTGACAATAGCTTTTGCAAGTCTGGACTTTTGCACTGTTCGCAGATGTGTTTGTGAGCGCTTCTGCTTTTCTCCAGAAATTCGGTTAGATGCCCGCATTTGTTGCATTTGTATTCAAATATAGGCATTGTTTAGTCTCCGTGTTAAATCATTTTCATACGTTATCTACTTTAGCGTCGGCTAAAGAACAAACAATTTGCATCCCTTCTCTGATACTATCAGTTATATGGCAACAATCAGCAGCTTGCAAAATACCCTGTTTCTGCTCCTGGGATAGTTTTGCATCAAGGTGAATTCTGGCATCAATTCTTGTGGTGCGCGAAGATTCAGCCTGGGTCCGGCGGCTCAACTCAATCGTCATATCGTTGTAAGGAATAGCCTGCTCCTTGCAGAACTTAGCGACATAACCACCGATACACATTCCGATCGATGCTTCGAAAAGCTGAGCCGGCCACATCCCGTCCCGCTTGTCATTGCCATCCTCACCACGTCCGGTTGTAACGGTATATCCTCTGCAGACGGCTGAAAAACGGAATCCGCTTTCATACTTAACTAAAACTTCCATTGGTTATGTCTCCAACAATCAAAACCTTCTTTGCAGTTCATCATCTTCGGTTATCATAGACGCACAGCATCTCTACGAAGGCTCGGAACTGCATCAGAAAGCCACAAGTTTGCGACTGTCTATTTTTTACTCTTTGCTGCTTTTTTGGCTCTCGAGTTCTTCCATGCGTTTTTTAATTTCATCGAGCGTATCCTGGAAATATTCGGCCTGTTGTTTTAGGCCGGTAAGCTCCTGCTCCGCCGTCATTATTGGAGCAGATGGTGCAGGATATGGCTCATAAAGGGTAGCAGCAGCGCCGCCCCAGGCAGGATAACCGTAACCTGCTCCGGCCCAACCAAAGCCTCGGCCTCTTCCTCGGCCCCAGCCACCGCCGCCTCGTCCCCAGCCCCCGTAGCCGCGTCCACCAACTGGATTCATAAAGCCGGGTACCGGATATCCGGCGCAGTATCCTGCAGCTCTTCCTGTCATTGGTCCCATCCCAGCAGGACCAGTTCCATCTCCACGTGGCATAATAATTCTCCTTTCATAAAAATAGGTTATTAAAATGGATTATTGTCTTGTCATTCTCGTACCACACTCAGGGCAATCTCTTTGGTTGCAGGGTTGTCCTACAACATGAGGAACTTGGTGGCCACATTTCGGGCATACGCAATTTCCTCCCGGTCCTGCGGCGAACGGCCCTCCCATTCGACCTCTACCTTGACCTCGCCCCATACCTCGACCACCACCGCGTCCCTGACCGCCCGGCCCTGTTCCGTCTCCTCTTGGCATAATATCCATCCTTTCTGCAATTAGGTGCTAATTTGAATTTGCTACCAAACCCGTCTGCCTCTGCCGCGCCCCCGGCCTCGCCCGAAACCTCGGCCAAAGCCAAAGCCTTTGCGAAGCCACGGATTGCCCCAGCCGCCATAAGGCATACCATAACCATACGAACCTGCACCATATGGCCCGAATGCCTGCACACCGGGACCGTAGAAACCGGCTTTACCCACAGCGGGGTTCATATACCCCGGCATTGGATACCCCGCACAGAAACCGGCAGCTCTTCCAGTCATCGGCCCCGTACCAGCTGGACCTGTTCCATCTCCAAATGGCATATTAATCACCTCCTTTCCAGTATTTTCAAAATTCTTAACTTTTTGACCAATGGGTACATTCTGCAATCCCGCAAACCCTTTTACCTGGCCCGGGTTTTCTTTTGAAGTTGTCAAAACGCAAAACCCGAGCCCTCGCCCTGTCATCGGCCCTTGACCTAATGGCCCTGTCCCATCAAATCCTGGCATCTATTTGACCTCCTTAACTAAATCAACAATATCATCATCAAACGTTTCGCTCCTTCTCAAAATCATTTCGCCGACTTCGCAGCGTAAGTCCCTGGCAATAACAGGGCACTTTGCCTTTAGTATGAAAAATATACTCTTGTTTACATCGCTCAGAGTTTCGTAATTGCCCTGTCCCTTGGCGATGACTAAATCGGCTTTGTTGAATCGGCGTCGAAAATCCTGTGAGCAGCTTTCCAGAATGGTGCCCGGTGCGTCTGAGCCGTTATCAATCACTTCTACAATTCGAGTTAAGCCGGCAACCCCGGCATCTTCCATCGTCGCGTCATTTATGATGGGCTTACCCTTGACGACCACAGTGACTTTTTCGCAAGGCAACTGCTCAATCAACAGACGGTCAAAAACAATCTCACCGGCATTATCTGCTAAGTAGAGGATTTTCTCTGCCGCATTTACAGCATCCTTAAAACCCTGAATTTGTTTAGGGTCGAGATAGCCGCTCAGCGAATCACTGATTGCTTCCTTAACGTGGGATTCCTCCAATGAATTATTGACGCCAAAATCGATGATATTACCAGCTATGGCTAAACGGATAGCTGTTTCAAGCCGGTCGTCAGAGTCTACGATCTGCTTTCGCAGCTCGGGATACAGTATCAAAGCCAGATTGTTAAAGCGCTTCTTTATCTTGCGGTACGGATCATCTTTACCAACCAGCTCTCGGATTAACCGGTGTATTTGCTGGCCAGTTGAAGGAGGGCTCCGGCTCATATCTAAATCAGCCGCCAAACGAAGAACCTCTCGCACAACCTTTTCATGAATCTGCTCATCGTCTGTCGCCAGCCTTGCTGCATTAAGTGCCTGACGGATAAAACACGGGATACAATCGAAGTAAGTTCTCATAGGCAATTAGATGCCCTTGTTCTTGTTTAATTCATATTATATTATACGTCTATTATGGGCATATGCCCATAACAAATCCAGGAAAAATCGAAAAAAATAAGATTTTTTTTTAATTTTTGGGGTTTTGAGGAGATTAAAAGGGTTTGCGAAAAAGGAGAAAATGCGTGTAATCAGCAGGATTTCGGCTAAAATCAGCCGGCCAGCAAGGTCTGCTGGCAGAAGGAAATCGGAAGTTTAGAGAATGTAGCAACAGCACAAAAGATGAGGTTATTATGGAAAAGGTCATTTTGCAGACGAGTATAGCGGGGCAAAAGCCGATGCGGGGCAAGGTGCGTGATATATACGACCTCGGCGATAAGCTGCTGATAGTGGCTACCGACAGGATAAGCGCTTTCGATGTGGTTATGGCTAACGGCATACCCTGCAAGGGGATTATCCTGACGCAGATTTCACTGTTCTGGTTCGATTTTCTTGGCGGTGAGATTGAACATCATTTGATTAGTGATGATATATCGGCTTTTCCTGAGCCGTTTTGTCAATACGCTGAGCAATTAGTCAGGCGAAGTATGCTCGTTAAAAAAGCCGAGGTTCTGCCGATTGAGTGTGTCGTACGCGGGTATCTGGCCGGGTCAGGCTGGAAAGAATACCAGTCGCAGGGTACGGTTTGCGGCCAGAAATTGCCCGGCGGTTTAAGACAGTGCCAGAAGCTGCCTGAACTGATATTTACACCGGCGACCAAGGCAGAAAGAGGAACGCACGATGAAAATATCAGCCTTGAGAAGTGTGTGGATATTATCGGCGAAGAACGGGCCCGGTACGTCCGCGACAAGAGCATTGAAATTTTCAAAAAGGCAAGTGCCTACGCCGAGAGCAGGGGGATAATCTTAGCTGATACGAAATTCGAGTGGGGTGTTGCCGACGGCAGGATTATTTTGATTGATGAGGTTTTGACGCCGGATTCGTCACGGTTCTGGCCGGCCGATATTTACGAGGCGGGCAGAGACCAGGAAAGCTTCGATAAACAGTTCGTTCGCAATTACCTTGAGAGCATAAATTTTGATAAATCCGGGCCGGGCGTCGAGCTGCCCGAGGACATCGCCGTAAAAACAAGCGCAAAATACATCGAAGCCTACGAGAAACTGACCGGCGAAAGGTTTAAAGTTCGGTAGTTAAGAATTATTAACAGGGATTGGCTTACAATCCCCAGGCTTTTGCAAAGGCCTTGAAGCTGCGGTCGTAAGTCTTCTCAACATCATCCGGGAAGCAGCAGCCGGGTAGTTCTTTCAGGGACAAATGATACCTTATGCAATCACAGCATACTCCTTTTTTGTCGCAGGGATACGTGCAGTTACAATTTTTCAGGTTTTGCTCCTTTTTGCATTCCATAATTAACCTCGTTAATGGTTCAATAACAAATAGTCAATTGAAGTGCAATTCGATAACGTCTTTGTCGTTCAGGACGTGGTTTCTCTGGACGTTTTGTCCGTCATAGACGCCGGTGCCCCATATTCTTGCCGACTTTAATTTTTCAGCTAATTCTCGGTGGATAGCTGTGGCTAAGTCCATAACCGTAGAGCCTGCCGGCAGTGTGAACGGCTCATTCATATCAGGCTTTTTGCCGGGCGGCTTGGCGTAAACGCGTATGATATTCAACATTCTAAAAAGCACGCTGACAAGCTCATCAAGACCGCTGCTGGTCTCGGTCGAGATTTCGATAAATTCAAAGCGGTGTCCGCACAATTGTTTCAGTGTTTCAAGGGCGCCGGGTTTTGCAATGTCGGATTTGGTGCAGATGCAAAATGCCCTTTTGCCCAAAGGATTACCCTGCTGGTCGGCAGCGGTGGTTTCGCTGTCGATAAGCAGGTTTCTCGATTCCAAAAAGTCAAGACAGATGTTCAATTGCTGCTCAACGTCGGCTGAAAGGTCGATAACTATCGCAATTACGTCGCAGTTGCGATATGTTCCGACTTGGCCGGGCGCGATATAATCGGCAGTAATAGGCGGCATATCAATAAGCTGAATCTGAACATTCTCGAACGTCGCCATACCCGGCACTGGTGTGCCGGTTGCGAAGGGAAAATCGGCAACGTTTGCTTTAGCATTGGTTATCGCAGCAACAATCGCGCTTTTGCCGCAGTTGGGCGTGCCTATAAGAGCAACCTGTCCTGCGCCGCTGCGCTGGATGTAAAAGATATCAGCGTGTTTGGCACCGGGTTTTTTTACCGGAGTTTCTTTTAATTTACTGAGCTTTCGGCGCAGGTCCGCCTTTAGGTGGTCGGTGCCTTTATGTTTTGGCATTACAGCCAGCATACGTTCCAAGGCGAGTATCTTTTCCTCGCTTGTGGTGGCTGTCCTGAACCACTTCTCGGCTTTAAAATATTCCGGTGTTAAATTGGCTGGCACGGTAAAAACTCAAAAGTTAAAAATTAAAATTATGGAATCCCGCACTTAAGAATACGGTTTTTAAGTGCAGGATAACTTCCTCAATTTTGATTTTTGTATTTTTACTTTTAATTTTATTCAGCTGTTTTTTCTGCCACAAGGTCACCGACTTCGCTTGTCGAATATCCCATTTGCCCGGCCTGGAGGCTTTTTAGCTTATTCGCTGTTACAAACATCACGGCTTTTTCGACCACCTCGGCGGCCTTTTCTTCGCCTAAGGTCTCAAGCATCATCTGCATAGCGCAGATGGCCGCTAAGGGGTTTATAATGCCTTTGCCGGTGTACTTTGGTGCGCTTCCGCCGATGGGTTCGAACATACTAACGCCTTCGGGATTAATATTTCCGCCGGCTGCGATGCCCATACCGCCCTGCACCATCGCGCCAAGGTCGGTAATAATATCGCCGAACATATTGCCGGTTACGATAACGTCAAACCATTCGGGGTTCTTGACCATCCACATACAGGTAGCGTCAACGTGATAATATTCCCTTTCAATATCGGGATACTTAACCTTGCCCATCTCGTGGAATGCCCGCTCCCATAAATCGTAGATGTATGTCAGCACGTTTGTTTTGCCGCACAGAGCTAATGTATTTTTATTACCTTTGCCGCGACTCTTTTTGCCGTATTTGCGCGCGTATTCAAATGCGTACTTGAGGCAGCGGTCGACCTGGAAGCGATTATAGACAGCCGACTGCACAGCTATCTCCTGCGGCGTTCCCTTCATTGTAAAACCACCGGTGCCGGTATAGAGATCGCCGGTATTTTCGCGAACCACGACGAAGTCTATATCGTCGGGCCCTTTATCTTTCAAAGGCGTCTCAACGCCCGGATACAATTTGACCGGCCGAAGGTTTATGTACTGGTCCAGCTCAAAGCGGGCTTTAAGCAGAATTCCTTTTTCGAGGATACCCGGCGGCACGTCCGGATGGCCGATGGCGCCTAATAGAATCGCATCGAATTTGCGAAGCTCTTCGACGGCGCTATCCGGCAGGGTTTCGCCGGTTCTTTTGTAGCGTTCGCCGCCGAAGTCGAACTCTGTCAAATCGACTTTGAAATTGAATTTGTCAGCAGCGGCTTTTAATACCTTCACCGCTTCGACCGTTACTTCCGGCCCCGTGCCGTCACCGGGTATCACCGCAATCTTATACACTTTTGTCTCCCTTTCCTTTATTCTTAAACCACGGATTTACGACACTACGTAAATTTCTATTTATCCAGAATCTTGCATATAGCCTGGAATTTATCTTTGTAGGAGTCCCTTTCTTCGCAGAGAATCTGGGCCTTTCTGTATAAGTTCTCGCGCGTTAATTGTATCAGCTCAAAGATAACCTCTTTCTCACTTTGGCGCACTTTCTTTTGAAGCTGTTTAAGCCGGTTAGTAATACTTCTCTGAATACCTTCGAGCTGATTTAGCGTAATACTATCATCGGGATTTTGCTTGGCACTCATTGTTTACGACCTCCACAAATAAATTTAGCAATCTTTTTGGGCCAATTTGTTTAACAGGCCGCCGGCGTTGATTATTTCGAGGGCAAAATCCGGCAGCGGATTAAACTTAATATCAATACCAGCAGTTTTATCCTTAATCAAGCCGTTTTTATAATCAATCTCAAGTTCGTCGCCGTTTTTGATTTTGTCGGCAGCTTCTGATGATTCAATCACATAGAAGCCGTTATTGATGGCATTGCGATAGAAGATTCGGGCGAAAGATTTTGCGATTACAGTTTGGACGCCTGCTGCGCGGATAGCCCAGATGGCATGCTCTCTGGAAGAGCCGCAGCCGAAATCCTCGCCAGCAACAATTATATCACCTTTTTTAACCTTGTTGACAAAGTCCTTGTCCAAATCTTCGAGGCAGTGTTTCGCTAATTCCTGCTGGTCATCGGTGTTTAGGTATCTTGCCGGTATAATCTCATCGGTATTTATATGGTCTCGTTTATAAACGTGCGCTTTAGCCATTGCTCACCTCGTTCACTCGCAAATTCTAAAGGTATTTCCTTGGGTCCGCCAATCTGCCTTCTATTGCGCTTGCTGCAGCTGTTGCCGGGCTGGCTAAGTAAACTTCGCTTTCTGGATGTCCCATTCTTCCGACAAAGTTTCTGTTGGTTGTGCTGACACACTTTTCTCCTGCTGCCAAAACACCCATAAAGCCGCCGAGGCACGCTCCACAGGTCGGTGCAGCGATTACGCAGCCGGCATCATAAAATATATCGAACAGGCCTTCATCCATCGCCTGCTTCCAGATTGTCGGCGTAGCCGGCACAACAATTGTGCGAATGGCAACCTGTTTGCCTTTGAGGATTTTGGCTGCTATTCGCAGGTCTTCGATTCGGCCGTTCGTACAGCTTCCAATATAAGCCTGGTCCATTGCCTTGCCGGCACAATCACTGATGGAAACGCCGTTGCTGGGCAAATGCGGTAGCGCTACCATTGGCTCAATCTCAGAGCAGTTAAACTCCTCGGTTGAGATGTATTCAGCATCCGCATCGGATTCATACACAGTATAATCAGTTTTGTCTTTTAGATGCTCATCGAGATATTGTTTTGTTATCTTATCGAAGGCAATGATGCCGTTCTTTGCCCCAGCTTCGATGGCCATATTTGTTATGGTCATCCTTGCTTCCATCGACATCTCTTTAAGAGCCGAGCCGGTAAATTCCATCGCTTTATAGAGTGCACCATCAACATCTATTCGCGTTATTGCCGCTAAGATAACGTCCTTGCTGTAGACACCCGGACCGAGTGGGCCGTTGAGGACAATCTTTATTGAAGCGGGAACCTTGAACCATAATTGTCCGGTTGCGATTGCAGCAGCCGTATCGGTTGAGCCGACACCGGTACCGAATGCAGCAAAGGCGCCGTAGGTACAGGTGTGCGAGTCAGGCCCTATGATAACTTCGCCGGGGCGGATATGACCCTGTTCCGGCAGCAGTGCGTGACAGACTCCGGCTCTTCCGATTTTATAGTAATGTTTTATGTTGTGCCGCCTTGCCCATTCGTCGAGGCGTTTGTGCAGCTCGGCACTTTTGATGTCCTTAGCCGGCTGAAAATGGTCCGGCGTAACAACAATTTTTTCGGGGTCGAATACCTTGTCCATACCCTTTTCTTCGAGCATAGAAATAGCAGGTGGTGTAGTAACGTCTACGCACATAACGATATCAATCTTTGCGTCTACAATCTCACCCGGCATAACTTTTTCCTTGCCGGCTGCTTTTGCCAAAATCTTTTCGGTAATCGTCATTGCCATAAATTAGTTCCTGGTTCGTAGTTGTTAGTTAGAGTTCTGCTTTTATCTGCGGTTCTTCGCCGGCGTCTTTTCTTGCCACCATTCTGTTTATCGCATCGACGTAGGCCTTGGCGCTTGCCTCGATGATATCTGTCGAGATACCTCGGCCTATGTAAATTCGGCCTTTCTCGGAAATCTTCACAGTTGCTTCACCAAGCGCTTCTTTACCGCTGGTTACCGCCCGTATTGAATAGCTCTCCAGCTTCGGAGAATAACCCGTCGCAGCTCTTATCGCCTCGTAAGCTGCATCGACAGGGCCGTCGCCCTCGGCCTGTGCCTCTTTTATTCCTTCTTTGCTCTTTATTTTTACAGTCGCTGTTGGCGATTCTCCCGTTTCTATCAGTACTCGCATATATTCCAGCTCAAACGTATGCTCGACCACACGCACCTCATCATCGATAATCGCCGCAACATCTTCATCGAAGACCTCTTTTTTCTTGTCGGCTACCTTCAAAAATCTCTGATACGTCCGTTCAAGCTCCTCTTCGGTCAGTTTATACCCTAACTTTTTGCAGCGGTTGGTAAAGCCGTGTCTGCCGGTATGCCGACCCAGCACCATCCGCGAGCCGCTAAGTCCAATTGTTTCCGGCATCATAATCTCGTATGTGCTTCGCTCTTTGAGCACACCGTCCACGTGCACGCCTGCTTCATGTGCAAAGGCATTGACCCCGACAATCGCCTTGTTGGGCTGAACTACAAAGCCGGTCAGCCGGGATACCAATTGGCTGGTGCGGTGAATCTCTTTGGTATTGATATTGGTCGTTAGTTCGTTTTCGGTGCCTTTGCCGAAGAAATCCGCCCTTGTCTGTATCGCCATAACAATCTCTTCGAGCGCTGCGTTTCCAGCTCGTTCGCCGAGTCCGTTGACCGTGCATTCGACCTGCAGGGCACCGTTGCGGACACCGGCCAATGAATTGGCCACCGCCATACCGAGGTCGTTGTGACAGTGCGTGCTTATTATGCACTTATCGATTCCCGGAACCTTCTCTTTTAACTGTGCTATAATCCGGCCGTACTCGTATGGCAGAATGTATCCGACTGTATCGGGAATATTCAGCGTAGTAGCTCCCGCCTCAATCGCCGCCGTCAGCACCTCAATCAGAAAGCTCATCTCGCTTCTGCAGGCATCTTCCGGCGAGAATTCGACATCGTCGGTAAACGTCTTTGCGTAGGTTACTGCCTCGACCGCCATTTTCAAAACTTCATCGCTTGTTTTCTTGAGTTTGTACTTCATATGAATCGGGCTGGTCGCGATGAATGTATGGATTCGTTTCTTTTTAGCCGGCGCAACGGCTTTGCCTGCCGATTCGATATCTTTTTCATTCGCCCGTGCCAGGCCTGCTATGGTTGGCCCGGCTACCTGCTCAGCTACGAGCCTGGTTGCCTCGAACTGTGCCGGCGACGAGACTGGAAAGCCGGCTTCGATTATATCCACGCCTAAATTCGCCAACTGCCGGGCAATTTCGAGCTTTTCGGCAATCGAAAGCGAAGCGCCCGGCGACTGCTCGCCGTCCCGTAAGGTGG
>SDBU01005960.1_pt1 | contig 14433 bp, 12 predicted proteins | sample 2277071 | NCBI WGS metagenome assembly SDBU01 (sample SAMN10397929, study PRJNA504765) | marine sediment metagenome | isolation source: marine sediment core GS08_GC12, 126 cmbsf | place: Arctic Ocean: Gakkel Ridge, Loki's castle | collected 2008
CCAGGGATTACATTAGGATGCTTTACATATCTTATGGTTCTGTTTGCGAATTGGAAACACAGATATTATTAGCAGGGGATTTAGATTTGATTGAAAAAGATGAATTGGGCACACTAAAAAAAGACATAGCAGAAATCGAAAGAATGTTAAAAGCGCTGATAAAATCTTTAGAAAACAAGCCCTTGAATCCTTGACCCCTGGAACCCTTGAACCCTCTTCTCCAACTAAATTGGAGAAGAACCAAGTAAATCAACATGCTCGATGCGCTAATGCAGCATATCGCAAACCTGCTTTTTGTCACAGGCATAAGCCTTATTGCTATTGGGCTGGGCAACGTGATCCTGTGCAAGATTAGCACGAGACATGGCTCTTTTGGAGAATGTGTGGTCTTTTCCGCGGGCCTTGGCTTTGGGGTACTGAGCTATTCGGTATTTGCCTTGGCAGTGTTGCAGTTGCTCAGTTCTGCTGCCATGTATGTGCTTATGGGCTTGTCTGCTGCCTTGGCCTTTGTGGGATGGTTCAAACTCAAATGTTCTGTGAACAGAAAGCCAATTTTGCAGGCCGGGTTGTCTTCTTGGGATCTGTGCATCGGGGCGATTCTATCGGCATGTGTGTTTATGGGTTTGTTGTTGGTCCTTACGCCTGCTGTTGGAAAAGACGCCTTGATATATCATTTGGCTGTGCCGAAGTTGTTTCTGGGGCACGGTGGAACCTATTTTATTCCCGGCAACATATTTGCTCACTACCCGCTGAACGCTGAGATGTTGTACGTGTTGGGCCTTGCCCTGCGCGGAGAAGTCCTGGCCAAGGCAATTCATTTTGTCATTGGCCTCTTCATTCTTTTGGGCATGTGGCAGTTTGCCAGACACCATGTTTCTGAAACGTCTTTCATGCTCCTTGCCCTGCTTGTTTTCTATACTATTCCCTCAGTCTTTGTGACCTCTCACATGGCCTACAGCGACTTGGTCGTCACTTTCTATGCCTTCTTGGCAGTGTATGCCTTTGTAAACTGGTTTGGCCGAAGGCAACACGCGTGGCTCGTGTTGTGCGGTATATTGTCGGGTCTGGCTATCTCGACAAAGTACACGGCCCTTTTATTGCCCTTTCTGGGATGCCTTGGGATCTTGTGGGGCTGTCGTAACCATAAAGAAAAGGCCCGACATGCCCTCTGGCTTGTGTTGGTGTATGTTGCATGTGCCCTTATCGTGGGCAGTCCCTTTTATGTCAAAAACTGGGTTATGACCGGCAATCCATTCTATCCATTCTTATACGCTGTGTTTGACGGCAGAGGATGGGACCCTGAACAAGCTCGGCTATATGATATGTTTGTTTCAAGCCTTGGAAAGGGTAGGGGCTTTTGGGACTATCTGTTGCTGCCATGGAACGTGAGTATGAACGCCAGGATGCACAGCGCGCAATTTGACGGGATCTTGGGGCCAGCCTTTATTCTAACATTGCCGTTTGCTATCGGGATGCGCAAGGTTGCTGTTGGGGCCAAGATAGCCATGGCTTATTGTCTGCTTACTTTCATGTTCTGGGCATCATCTGCCCAACAGATTCGATACCTAATCCCTGTCTTTCCGTTCTTGGCCGTAATGATCGGCTATGTTCTAAGCTACTACCGCAAGCAGACGGCCGTGTTTGGTGTTCTGGTGGTCTTGCTTGTTGGTAGCTTGGGGTTTAACGGATATCATGTTGTGGATGATTTTCGCAAGGTAGGACCAGTGGGTGTGGTAACGGGTCGAGAGGACAAGAACTCGTTCTTGGACCGAATGATCCCATCATATGCCATGTTTAATTACATAAACTCAAACCTGCCGGATGACTCGAAACTCTTTTTGATCTATATGAGGAATCTGGGCTATCTATGCGACCGCCCTTACTATTCAGACTCGATGTTTGAGTCCTACTCCATACAGAAGATCTTAGGACAGTCCGAGACCCCCGCAGATGTTCATGACGCGTTAAAGGAGGGAGGTTTTACTCACATGGTCTACGATATCAATTACATCGTGGGTGAAATTAGCAGTTTTTCCGTAAGACAAAAGGATCTTTTTTCAGCTTTTCAAAACAGGTACCTGAAATTGATCAGGACTGAAAAAGCACGATACTATCTTTTCAAGCTTGCAGGATAGATGGACTTTTTGCGCAGCCGTCATGCTTATTCAGTGCAGTCATCACCACCGCGCATCATATTCTCTTGTTCAAACCGATAGCCAGCCTTTTGCAGGACCTCGGTAACTTCGTGCAGGTGCTCCCAGCCCCTGGTTTCCAAGTCGAGTTCTACCCTGCTTTTGCCAATAGGCAGGTTCTCTTCACTTCGATGGTGGTAAACGTGAAGTACATTGGCTTGCAGTTCGGCTATGAGCATCAAGAGTTGGGCAAGGGCCCCTGGAATATCATCTAAAATAACGGCAAATTTCATCATGCGCCCATTTCGCATCAGGCCTTGTCTTAAGATTCGGTCCAGCAGGGGCGTGTCCACATTGCCTCCACTAATGACTAAAACCACCTTGCTGCCTTTTGGAATCTGCGTTGATTGATCCAGAAGCGCACCAATAGGCACAGCGCCTGCTCCTTCTGCCAAGATCTTTTTTCGTTCAAGAAGAGTCAGCACTGCATATCCGATCTGCTCCTCTTCCACCAGGACAATGTCATCAACTTTTTCTTGAATGATGGGAAAAGTCAGCTCGCCGGGTTGTTTTACTGCAATGCCATCGGCAATGGTCCTTTTGGCTTCAACTTGAAGGCTCTTTCCCAACTTGCAGGACTGGTATGCCGATGGACATACGGCAGCCTGAACACCGATGATTTTCGTTTGAGGCCTTATGCTTTTTGCGGCCGTTGCGATTCCTCCAATCAACCCCCCGCCTCCGATAGGAACAAAGATGAAGTCCGGATCAGGCAGGTCGCTGAAGATCTCTAGAGCGATGGTGCCTTGTCCTGCAATGGTTTCGTAATCATCAAAGGGATGAATGAAGGTCATTTTTGTTTCAACCAGTTCCATTGCAGCTTGAATACTCTCAGCAAGGCTTCGACCCTTTAGAAGGACTTTGCCTCCATATCCCCGGGTCGCTTCCTGCTTTGTAATCGACGCCCATTGCGGCATGACAATGGTTGCCGGAATCCCAGCATTGCTGGCAGCAAGGGCTACACCCTGAGCGTGGTTTCCGGCAGAGGCCGCAACAACACCTAGTGGACCAATGCGATCAAGGTGGGTCTGTATTTTGTATGTGGCACCTCTCAGCTTGAAAGAGCCTGTCTTTTGAAGGTTTTCCAGTTTGAGGTAAACCTCCCCCTCAACCTGTTTACTGAAATACGGACTATAGACAAGAGGGGTGCGAAGCACTTGACCGTGAATAATCTTGTTTGCCTCTTTTATGTCATCTAAACAAACCAATTTGATGTTCTCCTCGTAAGCAGGAGGCGTCCACAAATCTGTGATTTTCTCTGCTCACCTGAGCCGTATTTATGATTTTATGGACGTCTCCACTATCTTTTGGTGACGTGAATGTAGGATACAGCAACATATGGCCGGACGTCAACAACTGCGACATCTTTTGCAAAAAGGGTAGGGCCCGCGTCTTTTCCTGAGGAAAGGAAGTGCGCCAGGTAATGGCAAAAAGCAAAATGCGCTGCCTTCCCTTTTTCCTTGACACTCAAGACTACTTGTTTCTATGTTTCCTCATTCAAAGGGACTTCTTGTAGTTTTATCACTGAATTTTGTGTTATGCCTTATTACAAACGAAAAATTCGACGAAGCAGAATCAACAAAAGAGAGGCAAAACTCTACTTGTCCATGATAATAGTGTGTGCCTTGGCTGCAATGGTTGTTGTACTTGTCATTGAGTTGGTTACCGAGAAGGTGCCTACACTTGTGCAGCAGGTTGAAGACGACATGATTAAGATGACGGTCGAAAGTGCAACAGGCAAAAAAATAGACGCTGCCACCGTTGCAAGGCTCAAGAAGGCATATGAGAAAAGTGAAGGTGACGTGGTCAGGAGGGCTGCCAGGTGGATTTCAGGCAAGAAGTTGGATCCTACTGCTGTTGCAAGGCTCAAGAAGCAATATGAACACAAGGATCGTGCGGAAAAAAAGCGCTGAGCGTGTGAAATTCTTAGCAATTACTCTTGATGGTCTCGTAAAAAGTCCGATTTAGACGGCAAAGCAAAAAGCTCCAAACTCAAAGCGCGCAAATCCTGAGGAACGAGGCGTACTCTTCGTACGTCGCAGTGACGAAGGATGCAGCGCAACACAGAAGTTGGACTTTTTGGGAAGCCGTCACTTTTCGGACTGCAAAAAACCTCTGTTCTTCAGGATCATTCTTAGTATTTCTAGGGACTCAGCTAGCTCTTTGAATTCATCGTTCTTACGAAGTCGAACGTGTTGCGGATCTTTGCCTTCGGCAAGCATATCTATACACGTTCTTATCCTAAACAGAGGTCCGGCAATCTTGTGGGAATACAAGAGGGCGAGCAATGCTGTACCTATAAGAACGCCGAACAAGCAGGCAAACAGGAGCAGTTTGGCTTGATTCCATCTTTGTGGAGCTTCAAGATACACCAGAAGCACAGCGTCTGCGAAAGAATCCAGGACATCATTCAATCTTCGTATCCCGTCAGCCATATCCTTGGTGGACGTTTCGCCCAAGTGTCTGATAGTTTTTTCTACAATAGAAAGTTCCGTCAGGACTGTGTCCGTCTGCATCCCAATAATCAACTCTCCACTTAGATTCAGGAAATACATACAGAAAAGTGCCATTATCAATGCTGGCAATATGCTGAAGGCAATGTACTTAAGTTGGGTGGAACGATGAATGAAGTACTTTTTTCTTCTGATTTGTTTTCGCATTTGTCAGCTCCTCGGTTCTTGTCCGTTACACCGCAGGCGGATTACTGTTCCGTTCATTAGCTTTTTGCGTGATCACCAGCGTTGGCACCTATCCGACAAATGGCCCGCGTAGCACTGTATCTTTGAGCCAGAACCTGTCATCCTTGTTAGGGTACTGGATGTTGTAATGCAGACCGCGGCTTTCCTTCCTCAGCATGGCACTCTGGACAATGAGCTCGGCCACCATGGCGATGTTGCGAAGTTCGATTAAATCCGAGGTTATCTTGAAATCCCAATAGTATTCATGGATTTCCTTCTGTATGGCTTCAATACGGTTTTTGGCCCGTGACAATCGGTTGTTGGAGCGAACGATGCCCACGTAGTTCCACATACACCGCCGTATCTCGTCCCAGTTGTGGGAAACCACGATTGCTTCATCGCTGTCTGTCGTACCCATTGGATCCCAGGCAGGCATGTCACGACATGGCTGGGTATTTATAGTCTTCAGGTCCTTGACAGCCTGCAAAAATGACTGGCGGGAATAGACCACAGCCTCAAGAAGGGAGTTGCTGGCAAGGCGGTTGGCACCATGAAGCCCAGTGCATGCTGTCTCGCCAACGGCATAGAGCCTTTCAATGTCCGTCTTGCCGTACCTGTCTACCAATACCCCTCCGCACATGTAGTGGGCTGCAGGAACCACTGGGATGGGGTCCTTGGCCATGTCTATGCCAAGGGAAAGGCACTTCTGATAGATGTTTGGGAAACGTTGCCGCAGGTGGTCAGCCTCTCTGTGGGCAATGTCCAGAAAAACGCACTCATCTCCGCTTTTTTTCAACTCATTGTCTATGGCGCGGGCCACCACGTCCCGGCAGGCCAGGTCTTTTTGGGCATCATAGTCGGCCATGAAACTGTGGCCTTGTGAGTCAATCAGCACGCCACCTTCCCCCCTGACCGCCTCGGATATGAGAAAGTTCTTTGCCTCAGGATGATAAAGGCATGTGGGATGGAATTGGACAAACTCCAGGTTGGCTACCAAAGCTCCTGCCCGGTAGGCCATCGCAATCCCGTCGCCCGTGGCTATGTCTGGATTGCTTGTGTACAAATAAACCTTGCCGGCCCCGCCCGTGGTCATCACCGTAATCTTGCTGCGAAACGTATGAACGTCATTGGTTTTAGTGTCCAGCACGTAGGCACCGCAGCACAGGTCTTCTCTCGTTGCAGTCACAACCCCACGCTTCATTCTAGTGGAAAAGGTAATTAGGTCCACTGCAAGGTGGTCTTCAAAAAGGCTGATTTGCTTGTGATCTCGAGCGCAATGAATCAGCGCCTGCTCAATGGCTCGGCCCGTGAAATCCCCGGCATGTACTATCCTTTTTTGTGAATGTCCTCCCTCAAGACCGAGATCGAGTTCCTGGTTGTCCCCGCCGGCCCGTGTAAACGCTACGCCCCAGTCCATGAGTTCCCTCACTCGTTCAGGACCGTCCTTTACAACCATTTCTGCAACTTCTTTCTTGCACAGCCCATCACCTGCCTGCAGAGTGTCCCGAATGTGAAGATCAAAGGAATCGTATTGGCCAAAGACCGAGGCAATGCCCCCTTGGGCATAATTGGTGCTGGTCTCCATGGCTCCCTTCTTTGTAACGATAGCAACTTGTCCGTGGTCAGCTGCCTTCAGAGCAAAGGTCAGACCTGCAATTCCGCTCCCAATTACGAGAAAATCAACGTCGTATTGCATGATTGATGGTTTCGTAAAAAGTCCGATTTAGACGGCAAAGCAAAAAGCTCCAAATTGAAGCCTCCCCGCTCTTCCGAGCGGGGCTTCCCGGTAAGGAAGATGGCCCTTTCTGTATAGCTCCCCTCGACCCCGCCTTTCCGGACGGGGCTTGCGGGGAGCGGGCCGGTCAAGGCGCGCAAATCCTGAGGAACGAGGCGTACTCTTCGTACGTCGCAGTGACGAAGGATGCAGCGCAACACAGAAGTTGGACTTTTTGCGAAGCCGTCATGGTTATTCCTCAGAAACCAGAAGAACACACATTGAGGCAATTCGGGGGTCTCTGGCTAGACACCGAGGCAAAACACAGAAAGCGATGGTTACAGCAAGGAAGGCCGCTTCCTTGAACGTCGAGACACAAATCCTAACACAAACCCAACAAGAATGACGCCAGCGCCGCCAAGGAACCAGTTCAGGATCTGACTGTTTTCGAGGCGGTTGAGCTCTCCTTCAAGTTTTGCCACTTGCTCTTTCTTGGCAGCCAGCTCCCGGGTAGACTTCTCGTAGGAAGCCTTCAAGGCCAAAAAATTTTTAGACTCGGTCTTAAGGGTCTCATACGCCTTTTCCAAAACCTGGGCCGTCCCTGTGCGCTTTGACAGTGTTTTTTCCATTTCTGCGCGTTCTGTTTTGAAACGGGCATTTTCCTCAACCAAGTTCTTGGTCCGACGCACCAGGGCCTGATTCTGACTCCTGAGCTGTGCAATGACTGTCTTGCTAGGCGGCCCCGGGACAAGAAACTGGCTTAGGATCCAGCCTTCTCTCCCGCTGGGCAGCTTGACCCTGCTCCACTCGTCCAGTATTTCCAATACCTCCACGGGCGTGCCGGACTTGGGCATGGCAATAATTTTATGCTTCAGGTCAGCGCCGGTTCGAACCATAATCTCTATGACTTCTGTGACATACATGGTTTCCCCGTGGGCTGCTGTGACCACAAGAAACAAACACATCAGTACTAGGGCTGCACTCCTCATCACTAGACTATCCCTCCTCTTTGGTCGAACAGTTACAGTGAAGCCTGTCCTGGTTTCTGTATTCAATAATTGAGGGCATGTCAATAATTTCTTTTATATCAACAGGCTAACGTGTTACAAGAAAATTGGAGGTCAGTCACTATGATTGTCTACGATCTGCAGTGTTCAAACGGGCATGTCTTTGAAGGATGGTTTGATGCCCCAAGGGCTTTTAAAGATCAAAAGCGCAAGGAGCTTATCGCTTGTCCTGTATGCAATAACACGTCGATAGCAGTGGTTCCATCAGCATTCGCCATAAAGTCTAGCTCCTCCTCTGAACCTGAGCTGCCCAAAAACACGGACAAGCCCGGAAACGAGGTGTCGGTTGGCAAGATTATCGATTTTCTGGAAAAAAACTTTGAAAACGTTGGCTCGAAGTTTGCCGGTGAGGCCTTGAAGATGCACTATGGTGTCTCCGATAAGCGCAACATCAGGGGAGCCAGTACAAAGGCCGAAGAGGAAATGCTTGAAAAAGAGGGAATCAAGTTCTTCAAATTACCCCTGCCCAAATGTGATTCCTGAGCACGATTCACCATCCACATTCAGGGCTTGCGGAAGAACAACTTCGCAGAATTGGCGCTCAGATTTGGGTCGGACTTGGCCGATCCGATTGAGCAAAACCACAGGAATAGCTAGCTATTTCGCGGATTTTGCGAATGAGGTATCGGCCAAAGATGGCCTGAAGCTGAGATGCCAAAATGTTAAGTTGTTCTTGCGCAAGCCCTTAGCCGACTAGCAAGCCGCGTCATGCGCCTTTGGGGGCTGTCGTTTTTTATGGCAATGGCCAGGGCCTGCTTGGTGCCGATGAGAACGACCAATTCCTTGGCACGGGTTATCCCTGTGTAGATGAGATTTCTCTGCAGCAAAACAAAGTGTTGAGTCGTCACGGGTAGTATCACGGCTGAGTATTCTGATCCTTGGGATTTGTGGACCGATATGGCATAGGCCAATACGAGTTCGTCTAAGTCGGCAAACTTATATTCCACGCAACGGCCGTCGTACTCAACGGTAAGTCTTTCCATCTCACGATCTATTCGGCTAATAGCTCCAATATCGCCGTTGAACACTTCCTTTGCATAGTTGTTCCTGACCTGCATCACCTTGTCACCGCTTTTGAAGGTGCGTCCCACACGTTCGATCATGTCATTGGAAGGGTTCAGGGCTTGTTGAAGCACACGGTTCAAATTGGCTGTGCCAACAATTCCTTTGTGCATGGGGGTTAGCACCTGAACATCTGACAGAGGGTGAAAATTGAAGCGTCCGGGGATTCTTACGCAGCAAAGCTCCAGAATGGTCGAAACGACCTTTTCAGAATCATCTTGCTCGATGAAATAGAAATCCTGCAGTCTCTGCGGGTTTGGAGCAGGCAAGGCTGGGAAATGTCCCTGGTTTATCTTATGGGCATTTATGACAATCATGCTCTGCCTGGCTTGTCTGAAGATCTCTTTTAGAAATACAACAGGCACCTGTTTGGAATCGATCATATCGCGCAGGACGTTTCCAGGACCCACAGAAGGCAGTTGATAAATATCTCCCACAAGAATCAGTACCGCCATAGAAGGGATAGCCTTCAAAAGGTTGTACATCAAAAAAGTGTCAACCATGGATGCCTCATCCACGATGACCACGTCCGCATCCAAGGGATTCTTCTCGTTTTTCTGAAACCCCTTCCTCTTAAAATTGTAGGCAAGCATCCGATGGATGGTTTTGGCATCGTGTTCAGTGATCTCGGACAATCTCTTAGCCGCGCGCCCCGTGGGAGCCGCAAGTAGGACCCGTTTCCCAGCCCCTTCAAATACCGCCAAGATAGCCTTGACCAAAGTGGTCTTTCCCGTGCCAGGCCCACCTGTCACTATGCACACCTTGGAGGAAAGGGTTTTGCTGAGAGCAGACCACTGTTCTTCGGAAAGGACTATGGCCAGCCTTTTCTGAACTAGTCTCTTGATCTGCCCAGGTTTCATTTTGGGGGGGGTGAAAGGTACGGAAAGAAGGGCCTTGAGCCTGTTTGCCAGGCCCGTCTCAGCGCTGTGAAACGCCTTGATATACACTGCTTTCGTAACTTTGCGGCCATCACCGTCTCGTTGCTCAAGTTTTTCCACTACAACGCGTTTTGAGGAAGCCAGATCAACGATGGCGCTCTCAATAACAGCCCGGCCCGTCTCAAGGAGGGCCTCGGTCCGTTCAATCACGTCATCGTACGGTCCGTACACGTGGCCCTCATCTGACATCTTTTCCAACACGTAGATTATGCCCGCTTCAGCCCGTACAAGGGCATCTTTAGGGATGCCGATCTTCTCTGCGATGCTGTCAGCAACTACAAAGCCAATGCCAAATATGTCGGATGCCAGCCGATAGGGATTTTCCCGAACAACCCGGATGGCATCGTTGCCGTATTGTTTGAAGATCTTGGCACTGTAACCGGTACTGACTCCGTGTCCCTGTAGAAAGATCATTACGTCTCTGATGTCTCTTTGATCTTCCCAAGCCTTGCGGATCATCTCAAGGCGCTTTTCCCCGATCCCTTCCACTTTAAGCAGGTCCTCGGCAGAACGCTCTATAACCTCCAGCGTCCTGGCACCGAACCGTGCAACCAATCGCTTTGCCATCTCAGGGCCGATCCCCCGGATTAGCCCTGAGCCCAGGTATTTTTCAATACCCTGCACATTGGCCGGCCGGCTTACGCTGTAACCCGAGGCCTTGAATTGCCGGCCGTACTTGGAATGAACCTCCCACCTTCCTGAGACCCTCAGAATTTCTCCCGGCTTTATCCCTGCCAACTGCCCCACAACAGTGACCACATCATGAATCTCCCCGACCTTTAGCTTGGCCACGGTGTAGAGGGTATCGTCACTGAAATAAACGATACGCTCCAGCTGACCTTCAAGGATTTCAGACATAGTCTTCTTCAAAGCGAGACCTTTGCATAACCACTTTTCACTCCTTCATATGGACTTTTTGACCCATCCGCGGGCTTGCTCACTAAATCCTAAAAACTCGGCCCAAGGGCCTCAAACAGTTTAGGATTTGCCCACTGGCGTGGGCCGTTCGTTTCGCCCGGATGGGTGCCCCCAAAAGTCCATAATGGCCTCTCAAAGAGGTTGTGCAAAGGTCTCAAAGCGCAGCTTTAACTCGCCGCCAATGCTCCTGCGGTCTGTTGAGAAAAAAAGAGATAATGCTCGGGACCCCATTTATGGTAAATATGCGTATTTTGAGTAAGTTAACGGACAGTTCTTTGCATGTCAATGGATTTCGAAAACCATGTTGTGCCAATGGGTGTCACCTGATTATTTTGTCGCGGGACCGTCGACCAAATTGTCTGAACGCATCTTCTTTTCGTCCTTGCAGGCCTTCAACAGCTTCAACAGCTTCAACAGCTTGTTGACATGATCGTAACAATCGGATAGATTACATTTGTGGACCTTGACAGAATTAAGGCGGTTGGCTTGGCCAGTGCCGCACGGGCTGGCGAGATCCTTCGCAGTTATTGGGGCAAGACGCGTAGTGTAGAGAAAAAAGGCGCCACAAACCTGGTTACGGAGGCGGATCTGGCCTCGGAACGGGCCATTATCCAGACTATACGGACTTCATTTCCCGAGCATACAGTGATTGCCGAGGAAAGCGGCGTCACGCCCGGAACCGAGCAACACCAATGGATTGTTGATCCCCTTGACGGAACCACCAATTACGCCCACAGCCTGCCTGAATTCAGTATCTCTATTGCCTTTGCCCACGAGGGGGATTTGGTCTACGGATTGGTATTGAGTCCTATAATCGGAGAGCTATTTTGCGGGGTCCGAGGTCAGGGGGCTACCCTCAATGGACAGCCCATCCATGCCTCTCAAACGCAAAGTGTCAGTGAAAGTCTGCTTGTAACTGGTTTCCCTTATGAGATTGAGCCCATGGTGCGTACGCTTATGAGCCGATATGAACAATGCCTGATGGCCGCGCAGGGGATTCGACGGTTGGGATCCGCAGCGCTGGATCTGTGCTACGTGGCCTGCGGACGATTTGACGGCTTCTGGGAGCAAGACCTGGCACCTTGGGATACTGCAGCCGGGGTAGTCATCGCCAAAGAGGCAGGGGCCGTGGTTTCGGACTTTTCAAATGAATCTTTTTCTATTGAGAAGAAAGAAATACTGGCAACAAATGGCATCATCCACCATGAGTTGGCTGCACTGCTGGCATTATCATGAAAAGAGCCTTTTCGAACCCAACGGCCATAAGATGGAAGCTGGAATGCTTCGGTTGCTATGACCCCCATGACACAATCTGCCTTAGATGGTGTCAACTAAATATTAGCTGCGCCGTTGCGCGAGATCACTTTCAACAGCAAGAAGTGCTGGAGGATTTGATCGACACCGTTACAACAACCACTACTGTGCAATAGCCTGTTCCACTAGCACCAGGGGATGGCGTACACTGACCTTTCGTGCCAGCCCTTTTCGACTGGTGCCTTCTGCGAACTGGAGCAGGCAGCCCGTGCATCCGGTGACAATTGCATCGGGCTTGACTGCCTCCAGGTCACGCATTCGCCGATCCAAGATCTCTAACGACAGGTCAAAATGTGAGAGGTTAAAATCTCCGCCATGGCCGCAACATTGGCCATGATGTTTAGCTTCCACCAACTCCACCCCCGGGGTCGCCCTGAGAAGCCTTCTGGGAGCATCGCTGATCCCCTGACTTATCCATAGATGACAAGGGTCATGGTAGACGGCACGCACGGGCGACAGGCCAATGCGTCTGTTTTGGGAGTGTTGACGGCCAAGATGTTTATCAAAGCCAAGATTTTCCACAAGAAAGGCCATGGCATCCATGTGCTGTTCAGCCATGGATTGGGCTGCCTCACTGCGTGCAGGATCATCTCTGAGCACATCCCCAAGGTTTTTTAAGTGTGAGCCGCATGAGGCACACACGCTCAGGACTGCATCAAGTTTCAAGGACCTAAAGGCATCTATGTTGGTTGCCGCCAGTGCCCGGGCTGTCATGGTATCCCCAGAAACATAGGCGGGCAGCCCGCAGCAGACCTGATCCTTTGGTGCAATGACCGTTGCTCCCACGTACCGCAAGATACGAACAAGGGCCCATGCTGCATCCGGGAAGAGATAGTTGGCACCGCAGCCAACAAATAGTCCAATTCGAAGACCTTTGGCCGTTTCGTTCGGTTCGGTTCGAAAACCCTTGATGAAGGGAGTCCAGGCAACAGGTGGCACCGTGGCCCTTTTTGAAAAGAAAGACAAAGGAAAGCGAAGATGCAGCCCACTGCTATCCGGAATCTTCTTACACGCAAGGGCTTGAAGAAGGGCGCCGCCCTTGAGCAGCACCTTTCCAGACACCTGAGCCTCCCTTATGCTTCTGGTAACAAAATTGCCCGAACGGGCAGCCTTTGCCGCCTCAAAGAGGCACTGGCGACCGCGCTGCATAAGCTGAGCAGTATGAACCTTGCTAGCGCAAACCTGGGCGCAGGCCCCGCAAAGAAGACACCGGGAAAGGATTTGTTCAAGACGCTCTGACCACTGTGCGGTACCCATTTGCGCAGATTCAAGCAGTGCCAGTTTTCCCCTTGCCACGTCGGTCTCCCGAAAGGTGGTCTGGTAAACCGGACACACGCTCATGCACTGGCCACAGCGCTTACATCTGTTCAAATCGCTGTCATGGTTCATCAAAACCTGTCGCAGCGAATATTCGCCATTTCATCCTCAAACTCGTCATCCATGCATTTCAGATAGTCCTCCAGACGAAATTCGAGGTCGCAGAACCTGCAACGCAAATAGACTGCGCGTCAGGATTTGTGAATACTCAACCTGTTGCCACATTCAAGGCACTGCATGGAGTGTTTGGTCATCTATCCTAAAACATATCAGAACGACATGAGGATGGCCAGCGCTTTAGATACCCACGTGGGACTTCGGATCAAAGGTTCGCGTGTGTCGGGCAGGCATGTGGCTGGAAATGGCAGGATAAATCAAAGGGCCTGTTTCGTACAAGTGCAAAGATTCTATAAATCCTTCAAGAGCTTCTGTAACAATCTGTTTTCCTTTGTCTCCCTCTTCTTCTTTTTGACTGGGCTCTCTTTGTCTTTGGCAGTGATGAAGTAAAGGCCTACCATGCCCTTGTCCCAGAGTTTTTTCGATGTGGCCCATCTTGTTTCCGCAGGCGGGCCGATAGCAGCAAGTTCGTCTTTTGGGATATTCATAAACCATCTTACGCCCCGTGTCGGCTGTTCTTGTAGTTCGTAAATCCTGTCTTGAAGTTGCTTAAGGCTTATTCCCGGAGGCAGTTTTGCCGTCAGTCCGTACACTTGTCCGTCCTTGGTTTCTGTTGCTTCAAGCCCAGGCTCTTTGGTGGACTTCCATGTCAAGGCATAGAATGCCCCAGCCGAGACCGTAAGAATGGCTATCAACAGCAGCCCGTATTTTATGATTTTGGCCTTCACAGAAATTCCCTATTTATTCAAAATATTGATGATATTGTTATCGGCTCATCCGGAACATCACCTTAAGCCGTGTGAACGGAGCCTGCTTTATCTTTTGCTGATTATCGCAGCACGAAACGTGCAGAAATCATGCGGCCGGGGGTATTGGTGTGATTAAGATAATCGGGGGCGTTCGGGTGGTGGTATTAGATGTGAAGCTGTCGGTTGATTGGCGTAGCCGTCCATTTGATGACTTTTTGCGAAGCCGTCAAATCCTTGACAGATCTTTGTGAGACCTTTGAAAAACGTCCAATTTTGTTCAAGGTCAAGACAATTCTGCAGGACAGCGGAATTGGAGACGCCGAAGGCGGACCCGCTGCGGTGAAGGGGCATGGATGCCCCGAGTCAA
>SDBU01005961.1_pt1 | contig 14431 bp, 9 predicted proteins | sample 2277071 | NCBI WGS metagenome assembly SDBU01 (sample SAMN10397929, study PRJNA504765) | marine sediment metagenome | isolation source: marine sediment core GS08_GC12, 126 cmbsf | place: Arctic Ocean: Gakkel Ridge, Loki's castle | collected 2008
ATCCAGTTTGTGTTTTTCATCACCGACGGAAAACATGAGCCGCCGGAAAACAGCAAGTATCCTACTTTAACGCATGCTAACTGGGAACTTTTGCGCCAATCAGCAGTTTGAGTTGTCCTTGACGGAAAATTTGCAAGAGTTATCCGCGCAACTCAGAGAGGATAGGTATTACCCGATGCCCATCAAGCGCGTTGCGATAAAAAAGGCATCAGGCGGCATGAGAGAACTTGGGATTTTGACTATTGTCGATAGGATAATCCAACGTGCAGTCTTAGATGTCATCGAACCTCATTTTGAAGGGGTATTCCTGGATTGTAGTTATGGATTCCGCCCCAACCGCTCAGTACAGAATACTATCGACAAGGTTTTGGAGTATCAAGCCTCGGGTCACGACTGGATTGTAGATGCAGATATCAAATCTTTTTTCGATACGATTGACCACTCACTGTTGATGCAGTTTGTCAAAAGAGAAATAGACGAAGCGCCTATCCTGCGGTTAATTCAAATGTGGTTGGACGTTGGTGTTCTGCGTCAGCGAAACCCCGTGGCCGATTCCCTTGGTCTGCTTATGGAAAACACGAAAACATATCTAGGCGACGCTTACGAGCGGACTATCAATCATCTACTGCATCGAGACAACCTTTATGGTTATCCCGCGCTTGCATCAGCAGATACTTCTGATGATATAGGATATCCCGTAATAACTGCTGAAGAAGCGCGTTCACAGGCAAAGCGGGAAGCGCTAGTCCGTTTAGGGCGCGATGGTATTTTATTTTTGTTGAGTTGTTCTTCTGGTGTAACAAAACTGCTGAAAGCCAAGAATTTACTCATTGCATCTCCTATTGTTTTAGCAGCTCTTGCGCTTCCAGCAGCGGGGAAGGCCATTGAAAAGCGTAGGAATCGTCCTATCGGAGCAATTCAAGGTGGGCCTCTCTCGCCGCTTTTGGCTAATATTTATTTACATGAGTTTGACAAGTCAATGGTTAGTCAAGGTTTTCGTTTGGTGCGCTACGGTGATGATTTTGCTATCCTCTGCAGGAGTGAGGGACGTGCAAAGAACACCTTGGAGTCCGCACGGCGTAGGCTTCAGGAACTAAAACTTACTCTCCATCCAGAAAAAACTCGTATTATACAATTTAAAGATGAACTGAAGTTTCTTGGTTACGTCTTCGATAGTGAGGGCACCTACGAACAGAAAGAGGAATCCATCAAGGAACTTGTCCGCGGCAACTCCACATTGGCTCACGTGAGGCACACAGGCTTTCGCCTTTGGCGAAGCCGTGTGTCCTCAGCTCAACTTTTCCGCGTCACAGACGCCGTCCGTTCCTGCGCAGAAACCACAGTTAGCAAAAGCCACCTTGTTCTTGAGAAAAGCAAAAGGATATCAGGTATGTTCGCTTCGCTCACCGACGCCTTCGGCTTACGGATGGCGGCGAAGTGGCGACGACGTGGCTTACAATCTCCGCACACAGGAGATTGCCAATGTCCAGATTGCCAATGTCCAGAAGAGGAATATCCTATCCCGTAAAGGGCAGGTTTCAAACCTGCCCCTACTGCACGCAACTAATGAGGAGATGAAAAATGTTTGTAGCTATTGCGTATGATATTTCAGATGACCACCGGCGGAATAGGCTGTGCAAAACACTGAAGGACTTTGGGACGCATGTGCAATACAGCGTTTTTGAGGCAATGCTGGACGCGAAGCAACTTGCTAAGATGAAGGAAGCAGTCAAAAGAGTAATCAAACCGGAGGAGGATTTGGTGCGCTACTATCACTTATGCGATGCCTGCAAGCGGCGCATTGAATTGACACAGAAAAGTATCGTAACGGTTAAGCCTTTGACTGTTATTATTTAATTGCTTGAGAATGCACTTTTTTCACATTTGTGAAAACTTATCTAAAAAACCAAAAAATTAGGCTTTCACAAATGTTAAGATGACAGTTTTCTTTTAGACGTTTGAGGGAATGGAATTACTTTTTCCGTTCGCGAGTATTCATAATGCAACTGCTTTTCAAGGGATTTGATTCTTGATTCGAGAGAAGCAATTCTCTCATCGTTAGGGTCTAAATCTGACAAAAGTAGGTATTTGTCAGATTTTTCATTACCAACTAAAAAATCCGGCGTCGCTTCTCGCAGTTCCTCTTCATCAATCCCCAAATAATCCTGAGTCGTCTGAACGGAAGCATGTCCCAACGCTTCTTTAACCGCATACAAATTGCCGCCTTGCTGCAACAGCTTATTAGCATACGTTTTTCTCAAACTGTGTGTTGAAACCTTGCCCTGCAATTTCACATTGGAAAAAGCCTTCTTCAGGATATCATGCGCGTGTTGTCTGGTTATAGCGCCCCCCTTTTGACTTAAAAACAGCGGCGTATCATCGGACAGTTTTATCCCCTGTTCTTGATACCACTGTATCAATTCACCTATAGCCTTATTCGCGGCGGTCTTTATCGGCACCGCACGGCCCTGACGTTTCCCTTTGGTGGCGGATTTTTGAAAATAGATGGTATCCACCGGTTTTGAATACTGCCAGACATCTTTTACTTTCAAAGAAAGCAGTTCACTGATACGACCGCCTGTGCTTAAGCCTAAGATAAACAACGTTCTATCTCTCACTGCGTACCTGCCACAAAAGGATGACGCAAGTAATGCAACTTCATCATCTGTGAGTTTCCGCGCGCCTTTCATCCTGTTATCCTCCTTCTGGGTTGGAACATTTTACTCTATTATACAGGAGTTTGGAGCATGGCTCAAGTTTATTTTCGATGCACTGACCAATGGGAGGTGTACAAGGTAAACTGTTGAGCCTAAGGCGAAGTAAAGCTAAACTACTGGATGGAGATACCAAATAATTGTCAACGTTTCTCTGCTCCTTAATCAAGCAATTTTGAAAAATCCCAGAATAGGCAGTTATTTCAAATCCCGTAGCGAAGCCCCGTCGAGGCCTGTCCCGAGAAGCCGCCCAACTGCGGGGTGAAGCGGCAGTTCACAAAGAATAGAAGCCAGAAAACGATTCTTGTGTCCCTGTTCCAAATCTCGATTGATTGCTGAAACCAGCAGTTCCTTCGCCTTTTTAGTTTCCCCAGCGCCTGAAAAAGCCTGCGCTAACCGAGCAATGATGTTGGAATCGTAGGGTCTTAAAGATAAAAGCTGTTCTAAGATGGGCACGGCTTTTTTAAACTCTCCCTTCATTCGCGGTGCCATGCGTTGCTTGTCGCGTGCTATCGCACGCGACAGTGCCTTCTGCAAGAAGCACCGCGCCTGTATCATCAAAAACGGCGGTGAATCAGGCATTGTTTTGAGCGTCTTTAATATGTGGTCGAGCGCATCGTCGGGGCGCCCGAGCGTAAGATAGAAATTTGCCGCCTGCGCGTGCAAGGTGGGATTGGGATAGCGAGCAAGAACATCAAGAAGCTGGGAAAGCTTTTTTTCAACTGGAATATCAAGAATCACCTGCGGTGGTTTTCCTGTCGCGTTCGATCGCACGCGATAAAGAGGTTCCCGCTCTTTTTTGCGCTCATCTCCAATATACTCCACAAGGAGAGCCTGGTGTTCTAAGTTAGGTTCCTTCTGCCCTGTCTCCCAGTAGGAGAGCAATTGCTGAGAAACGCCTATTTTTTGCGCTAATTCCTGTTGGGACAAGCCTTGTTTCTTGCGCATTTTTTTTATTTCCGTAGGAAAGAACGACTTTTGCATTTTTTCCCTCCTTGTACGGGCAGGTTTGTTGCCCCTACTTCGCTTCCAGCCAGTTTCGCCCGACGTTAATATCGACTTTGATAGGAACATCAAGCTGTATAGCCGTTTCCATAATGTTTTTGACTTCTTTTGTGACTTCCTCTAATTCCGCTTGAGGAACCTCAAAGACAAGCTCATCATGCACGGACAGAAGCATTTTGGTTTGCTTGTTTGTTGATTTCAGGTAGTCTGCAATTTTTATCATCGCTACTTTTATCAAATCAGCGGAACTGCCCTGCACGGGAGCGTTTTGCGCAGCTCGAAAGCCTTTTTCCCTTACATTTCTGTTTTCACTGTGGATTTCGGGCACGTAGCGGCGTCGTCCCATTAAAGTTAAGACGTAGCCTTGTACCTGCGCCTCGGAGATAGTTTTATCAAAGTAGGCTTTCACGCCTGAATAGGTAATAAAATAGTTGTCAATGAGTTTTTTTGCTTCTTTTTTACTGATTTTAAGCTCGCTGGCTAAGGAATTAGCGCTTATGCCGTAGGCGATGCTGTAGTTCATCGTTTTTGCTTGACGGCGCATCTCTTTTGTAACTTCCTCTTTCTGAATGCCAAACAGTAACGCCGCTGTTTCTTTATGGATGTCTTCATCATTTATAAAAGCTTCTTTCAGCCGTTCATCTTTTGAAAGGTGGGCGAGGATTCGCAACTCTATTTGCGAATAATCCGCGGCAATAAGATAATTGTCCGAACCAGAAGCTACGAACGCTCTTCTTATTTTTTCTCCTTCCTCTGTGCGGACTGGGATATTCTGCAAATTTGGAGAGGAAGAAGAAAGCCTGCCAGTCGCTGTCACTGATTGATTAAATGATGTGTGAATTCTGCCAGTTTCTTGATGTGGAAATTCAGCCAAAGCTTTTATTGTTGATTGAAGCTTTCCAATTTGCCGATACTCTAAAATCATTGAAGGGAGCGGATGTTCTTTTGATAATTCCTTTAGAACTCTTTCATTGGTTGAGTAGCCTGTCTTCGTCGACCTTAGCTTTCGCAATCCTATCTTTTCAAACAGTATGAAAGAAAGTTGCTTGGGCGAGTTTAGGTTGAATCTTTCCCCAGCTTCTTTAAAAATCTTTTCTGCAATTTCGTTTTTACGCTTTTCAAAGTCGGCGCTGAGTTTTTCGAGATAAGATAAATCGATTTTTACCCCAGCCATCTCCATATCTGCTAATACGGGGATAAGCGGCATTTCAATGTTATTAAAAATTCTATCCAAATCGTGCTTGGAAAGGAGAGGCAGAAGCTTTGCTTTTGCCAAAAACATAATATCTGTATATTCGCAAGCATATTTCGATACTTTCTTTAAATCGACCTGGCCTTCTTGAATCTGCTTTTTCCCTTTGTTGATCAAATCTTTTTTTCCAATCATAGAATAACCGAAATATTTTTTAGCGATGTCAGAAAGCTTATGCGGGGATGCTGAAGGGTTTAGCAGATACGATGCAATCTGAGTGTCGAAATCAATTCCTTTAAGTTCAATTCCGTTTCGCCTTAGCACAATAAAGTCGTACTTGATATTGTGACCGATTTTGCTTATTTCGGGATTTTCCAAAATTGGTGAAAGTGTTTCAAGGACATACTTCTTAGAAAGCATTTCAGGAGCGCCGGGATAGTCGTGGTAGATGGGAATATAGTACGCTTCTTTTTGCCCGGGACCGATTGCAATCCCCACAATCTCCGCTTTCATGGCGTCTATATCGGTTGTTTCCAAGTATATGGCGAACTCAGTTACAGACTTTAATTCACCCAACAATTCTGTAAGTGAAGCTACAGATAGCACCGTATGGTATTCACTTTCTTTCCGCCCAAGACTTTCGGACAAAAAGTCTCGCAGGCTACTTTCGGATTGCTCTTTTGCAAGGACAAAAAGTCTTTCATTGTCCCGTTCTTTTAAGAAGCAATCTTCGGGGGAAATCAAAAGTTCAACATCGGTCGCAGTGCCATGCGTTCCGATGGAGCACACAGGCGAAGCCTCGGCTTCGCCGTGTGACTCCACTTCCGCTGAAAGTATCGCCAGCTTTTTGCCTATTATCGCTATTGCCTGCTCCTGAGCAAGAATAGTCCTAAATTTAGACTCGACCTTGTCTAGGTTAGAAAGCATGTTTTCGATAGTGCCGAATGAATTTATCAGCTCACTTGCGCTGGAATCAGAAATTCCTATGCCGGGGATGCTTTTTTCTTTTAAGCCGACTAAACCTAGATAATCTGGCAGATGAAAGGGCTCAATCCCATATTCTTTCTTAAACCTTTCTTCGGAATATACGCGGAAGGCCTCGGAACGCATGGCACCGCGGTGCACCCTGACGGAAGGGGAAAGCAGTTGCAGAATATTTTCGTCACTGGTTACAATATCCACCTCAAAGCCTGAAGATTGGGCTCTTGAATTTAGGGTGGCGATGATGTCAGCCGTTTCAACTCCGTACTTTTGGACAACGCTTATCCCCAGCGCTTGTAAGATATCTTTGGTATGCTCAAGCTCTATTATAAAGCTTGAATCAACCTCAGGTAGAGCGGTATGAAAAGTTTTATATCTTTCGTATTTTGGAAATCCCTGCTCTTCGCAAGCAGCCGCTATATACTCAGGGTTTTCCTCACGTAAAAGATTTAGGAGCATATTTAAAAAATATTCTTTTCCTTCGTCAAAAATAAGAGAAGGTAAGTCGAAAATATACAACCGTTTTTTATTCTTTTCGCTAAAGATAGCTTTTAATTGAGCCTGGTGTTCTAAGTTAGGTTCATAAAGTCCCCTCTCCCAGTAGGAAACCATCCGCTGAGAGACAGAAAGTAAATCAGCTAATTCCTGCTGGGACAGAAATAAACTTTTTCGCAAACGTTTAATTTCTTCTGGATTCATAAAATCCTCCTAGTTTCAGAACAACTTTTAGAAGGGTTTCAGAACAACTTTTAGAAGGGCCCTAAAACCCCTACTATTACTGTGATACGACGATCTTTCAAACAAAGGGTTTACAACGCAGATTTAAAAAAACTCCCGCTATAAGCCGTCTTTCCGCACTACGACTGGTTTTTTCTGTTTTTCTAAATTTTACAACAACTTTTCTATTTTACAACAAGCATTTTCCCGCGCCACTACTGGGTTTTTGGGGGAAAAAGCGTAAAATCTCACCGCCTATATAGAGTTTATATGAATCATTAGCGGCTTTTCTGCATTCGTTGAACCGAATCTATTCCCTATTAATATAATACCGCTATTCTGATTCGTTGGGGGCGTCGTTCTGCTTAGTAAAATCATGTCTAACATAATAATATAGATTCTTGGATACCCTTTAACAACAATGATAGTGAGACTCAGACCCATAGGGAACCGTAGGGAACGTAGTTGCCCGCCCCTTAAGTGACATCATCGATATCAGCGTTCTTTGCAGTGCCATGTGTTCCGAGGCTTCCGTTAAGGTAGCTAGCTAAATGATTAAGCTTTATTTTATCGCTTCCTAATCCCCACAATCTCTTGATACACGTCTCTTGAGAGTCGCCTTCGCAGTTCCTTTCTCGAATATATCTCCGCTAACGCCTTTTTTATCGTCTTACCTCTGCCAATCTCAAGCCCGTTTTTAAATTCCTTGTTCATCCTGTATACATTTGGTCTGGAGATTAAGCTGGCGCGGAAGGCCTGCGAAGCGATGGCACCGCGGTCAACCTTCCTTGACTGATACGGCTGAATCAATTCAATCAGCCCGTCCCTTATAGCTTGCCTTTGCCTTTCCACATATCTATCTTGGGAGCCGTTTTTAAATGATTGCCATGTTCTTGAGCTTATAAACAGATGATTTTTAAATTCCCTTCGCTCTTTTGCATAAGTGAGAAGGTCAAAGCAGAATTCTGCTTGCTTCAAATCCCACTCGCGCGGAAGGCCTCGAACGCATGGCACCGCGGTCATCTCCATGATTTCCCTTAAATCGGCATAGGTAAGTGACGCCGTAATGTCGATAGAGTAGCCATATCGCTTCAGTCCTTTTTGATCAAGCCATTTGTAGTAGGTGGTGACATGGCGCCTCATTCTAAGAATAACAAGTTCGGGTTCAGCCTTCCATTCTTCTGAGTAACCGTTCGTCTTACCTGAACGATACCATCCTTCAATCAACTCCTTCGCTTCTTCCTCGGAAATGCCGCATCGGTAGAAATGTAAGATGAAATCTGATTCTGCCTTGTGGCGTGTCGATTTTTTAGTCAAGCCGTTGGTGAATAAGTCATACACTCTGCTTGCGAACTCTGACTGTGAAAAGCCGCTTCGCCTGTTTGCTTCGCTTTGCTCGCAACCTTCGGCTTCGCTACGGGATTCTTTATGATTTGCTCCGAAATCCCACTCCAGTTGTCGTGGTGTGTATCCTACTCCACCTCCGAGAATGTAGTCAGGGTTTGATATTTCTATTTCATCCCAGTAGTCCTCAAATGGTACGACGTATTCGTGCAGCGCAATTTCATGAAGCGAAAAGAAAATCTCTATATTCTCTTTTACTGAAGCCTCCTGTGGGATTAAATTGTCGCCTTCAAGAAGTAGATGCCCGTTGAACATTGGGAGCCGTCTTGCTCTGTCCTTCTTCTGGAAAATCTCCAAATCGCCGTCCTTTTCTTTCAGCCCCAGATGCACCCAGAGTATCCTCTCCATCAGATGATGCATCCCAAAAGGGGAGTAGGGAATAGTTCTTATCAGGACGGTCAAGTGTCCGCTACTTTGTGATTTAAGCGTCATTGTTTCGCCAAAGAATAAGTCGTTAATCTTTTCGGCGTATTGATACATCGTCTGCGGGTTGTCAAGGTCAAGGTCCACATGGTCAACCGTGCCAGCGGCTCTCGTTGCTATTCTAATTTCGGGAATAAGATTGCGAAGGATTAGGACATCTGACAGAGGATAGTAGAACTGTTTGTCGTTTGAAAGGCGATACGGCGTAAACCAGTCTGCATAGTTTGGCGGGGATTGGGCATACTTCCATCTGTTTTTAGCGAACTCAGAAGCGTAAAGGTTAAAAAGAGCGTCGTCAATCCCTACCTTAAGCATCAACTTATCTCTCTTTGTCATTTCCTCCCCCCTTCTCTACGAAAAATCTCAAAGGTAACTGCATCTCCCGCTTTGCGGTCTCCCGCCGCGCGGGATTTCTCGCTTTAAATAACATAAAGCTTGACAAAGAATGCTATTTTTGTTATTCTATAATTGTCTATTTTGATCTCTTTACGTGCTATGGAAAGCCCGGAAAAGCTAGGATATAAAAAGAAAGTCGGAAAGAGTAAAGGCTTAAATTATGCCCTTTTTCGCTTGAATATAAATCTCTGACGCTCAAGTTGCCCTCTTGTCGTCATTTTTGGTAGAAAGGTTGTGTTCCTTTTTTACCAATGTTTGCTATCTTATTTTTTAAGAAAAAGCGCCTTACTTTCGGCGAAACTATGGACGGCGCTGCCACAAGGAAAAAGGAGCGTACCTTTTTCTTATCCTAGCTTTTTAGGCTTTCCATTGCCTCTTTCTTTTTGAAAATCGACGATTTTACCTTATCCTGCCAAAAAACCAACCGCCTTTTTCGTCCCTCCGGGTTTAATGACCTTTTTATTATATCAAGGCATAATTGTCTGGTCAAGTTTTTTTTTGTTATTTTTGGAAGTAATGGTAATGATGTCTTGACAAACTATGCTTAAGTTTAGTATAATACCTAACTGAAGGAGTGACGGAATCTGATGGAGAAAATGATAATTGAAAACATTGAATTATACACGGTAGATGAGTGCGCTAAGCTATTAAAGTGCAGTGACAAAACGATTCGTAGACTAATAGAGAAAAAGAAGCTTCAAGCTTTAGACATAGGAGCTGGGGAGCGGAAAGTTTATCGAATCTCTGGAGCCGAGCTAGAGAGATTCCTTAAAAATACGGCTACTTCAAAATAGACGCCGTAAGGAACAGCATATACACTACCGGGGATTGACAATCCGCCTGACGCTTCTGTTGTTGAGAGTGCTCCTTTATCCCCAATGTAGCTGGCTTGGCTAGCCTACCGCCGGCATGAGCCCAGTCAACAATCTTGACCACCCGTATTTTTCCAACCCCAAGGCTGCCCGCAGCCCAGTTGCACCGTTCCAAATCCAACGTGCTCCATCCCCGATGATGATTAACAACTCTGCCTGTGTGAGCCATGGAGGATGAGCGGAAGCAGCAGAATATCGAAGTCCCGGTAACCCTCGTGGTGGTGACCGGAGACGTGTCAGAAACAGGCCATCCGGAAGAGTACAAACAAGCTAAGACCTTCCTTACGGAACCTCCCGCAACGACCTGGGTATCGCGCTGGGTCACGGCGCCTTCGTCTACAGCTTCGATGATCTGAAACTTTCTGTGGCTGAGATGGGTATAAAGCGTTCGGTATGATACTATCCACTGTCCAAAAACAGAGCTTTGCGGTTGTTTGGTGAGCTATACCCCATGCTGTTCAACAAACACCGCACGTATCCTTTGCCATACTGACCGTTGTTTCCGCAGGTCCTCAAGCTGAAGGTGTGTGCGGTCAAGCTGTTGTGTAAGCTGCAAGATGATGGTGTCAGAGCGGGAACTGGATTCTTCTAGCTGGCGTTGCGTTTCTGCTAACACCTGCCGCAAGTGTTCAATTTCCGATTTCAACTGTTCTACAAGTGCGTCTTTCTCGTTTAGTAGTTGCTGAAAGTCAGCAGGTACGTCAGTTGTCGCGTCAATGTCGTTATCGCTGACGTACACCAAACGTCGCCCATTATCTAGCTTTGACTTGATTTTACCTGCGGCGATGTGTCGCTGTAATGTCCGTTCTGACACGCCAAATGCGACAGCAGCCTCTTTAATTGGAAGCCATTCAATCATAGCATTCACCTATTGGCAGGATTGTCACATTAGTGTAGTTACATTTGACGTAGTAATACGCATCTACTCCACTTGTGGTTTCAATTTTATGGTACGTCAAGTATGTCGTAGGGTGGTGGCAATGATTGGTGGCATTTCTTTGTCATGGATAATCTGATATTTAGGATGAAATCAACAAATGTGAATAGCTCTTTTTACGAAATTTGAGGGCATCGGTCAAAAAGGGGTTATTTCTCAAGGTCAAAAAAGGCTTACAAAATCTAAGTTCTTATGGTATGATTTTATCGTTCATAAAGGTAGTGGTTTGTAAACAACCGCAAAACGCGGTATAAGTGGTTAATCAGATAGTTTATATGAGAGAGTGATTAATCTTGAACTGGATCCAGGCGAATCGGGCAGGATTGTTGCAAATCTTGAGGATACCCTTTGGCATGAGGTAAGTGGGGAACTACGTTCTGCGGTCTACGCTTTTCTTAAGAATACCTTTCCCATTGACACATATATTCACGTCACAGACAAGGGTAAGATATCAAAACCCGGCACTCTGACTAATCCAATTAAGCAGGCTTTACTGAAGTGGCCTGGAGCATGCAAGCCTAAATCGTATCCTGTTGGGAACACTAAGTCTTGAATCATACCGGACTTCGAGATTCCGCTTCAATCTTGTGTGACGGTGGCAGTAGAATCGCAATTTGCTCTTCGCGAGTCCGTGTTCTTTGACATCCTCAAGCGCGCTGAGTTGCAAAGACGCGGTAGGTCCCATGTTTTGGTCGAACTGGTTCCCGCGATGCCCTTTCAGTAGTCCTGCCGGGTTCGGCAAAACTCTCTTGGCTCCGTGCGATGCTGCCGACGATAACATATTTGTCTTTATCAATTCCGTCCATAGACGAGAATAAATTTTGAAGCTTCAACCTCCCCAAGTCTTTTTGTCTCACCAAATCTCAATCGGAGTTTTTGTAGCGAAACTGACCGCTGCCCACAAACAACGCGCCAAGTAGTCGCCAAGGATTAAGCCCATGAAAAAAGGAATGGCTTTTCGATAAGCTTTTGCTCCTCCATTCTGAAGAAGTATCCATTTTAATAGCCAAGCTACGAATATGGAAAACCAGAACCAACCTGTTGCCCAATGTTCTGTCAAGGCATATCCAACGGGATGCAACGGCCACCAAAGGAAACGTATTCTCATCAGAGTGAGAAACAGTGTCAAGGAAAATCCGACACCCATAAAAAGAGCCGCACGCGCATCTGTTTTCAACTGATGGTAGAACCAATTTTCCAGCCGTTGATAGGTGTAAAAGCCGATATAATCTTGTGGCCAAGCGGTGTGGGTGTTGCCATTTTTGTAAAAAAGATTTAAGATTGCCCAATACGAAACCCATATTCCTACAGCAGTTGCCAGCAACATCACCATTAACAATTTTTTCGAAGATGTCCGCGTCATTTCTGCCATTTTGAATCCTTCTAATTGATGTGCCATCGGATGTTGTCTATATGCACGGCATAACCAGTAGACATGAGAGAGGGCAGATAGATTCTGAGGGCCCAGAGGACGCGTTCCAATAAGCTGTACCATCATTGTTTCTGGATGAACGTCATGGACAACGTGCATAGGCGGCCCAACTTCCGCTCTTATTTTTGTAATGGAGATGGATATCATAAAGTAGATTAGAAGCCATAATAGAGCTACCCATAATGACATTCCCGCTTTGTGAAAGAAGGCGACTAGCAAGACTATCCCGATTATTACTCCTAATACTGCATAGCGATATAACATCGATTCGAAAGGCCACGAAAGTTTATTTGAATCATCCAGACGCTTTTGTAATCCAACGCGGTGTGATTGCTTCGTTCCTCGCAACTTCGCAGGCCTTCCGCATATTTTTTTACATATTTGAAAAAGATGGGACCGGCTCATCCATATTGCTATGACGCATAACCCTATCATCGCGCCGGCTCTCTGCTCGATGAAATACAGTCCGCCGCTGGTAAATGTCAATGTCCCTGTATATCCTGATATGATTAATTCTACTTTCATCAGTAAGTAGAAAAACCAAAGGGAGAAAGACATATCCAGTGGTATAAAGAAGCTTAATCCGACTACAAAAGGAAACAACGCAAGCGGTGTCCATCCAATGCTTGACCAAGGTTTTTCGGTAAAATATAAATTCAAATAGGTTTTGATGCCTATGCTCGGTATTACGGGATAGATTTTATGAAGCCCCAAACTACTTATCATAAAAAAAGCGATACTGAATCCAATCCACATCAAGCGATTAGAGAGAAAGCTGGAAAATCTTTCTCGTCGTATGAGTTCAAGTGGAAGTTGAGCAATGGGGAAGGTCAGCTTCTCTTGTTCCATCCAACGTTTTTTCATGATTACGTTGATACAAAGCATGATGAACAGGAGGACAAAAATGAAGCCGAACCATGCTGTCAACGAAGGGAGCCATCCCGCAAGATGCTTCATCGTCCAAATAGTAGATTCTCCGTTGTAATATCCTTCCATCACATTTTTTTGTGTGAGAATCAACCATCTGGGGAGATAAGAGGCGAACAAGGATGTCCAATCGTTCTCAGGGGTGGCGAACCAGGTAGCATGAGGCAATACGGGGATGAGAGCTTGTATCATATCGCATCCAAATACGGCTGTCGAGAGACTTAACATCACGTAGATAACAAGAAGTTCCGTCGCTGACAAGCCCTTTACCCATTTTAACTTGCTAATGAATACATTTAAAAACGCTAAAAGGAAGAGTATAACGATAACATTGACAAAGAGCGATGCATAAGTTGCACGGATAACACCCCACTTGATTTCAACCAATGCAAGCCAATACGCGCTAGGAGGCATCAAGACCAGCCCGATTATGATAGAACGGAGTGTGATTTTCGCATTCTGTTCTTTTGGGGCGATATTGCGGAAGGCCTGCGTAGCGATGGCACCGCGATAGCGTTCTTGTTGTGGATTCATCAACCCTCTAGTACACTGTGAAATATGTTATGATGGGGTTACAGTTTAGCTACTGATGCAGTCGTCTAAGACATAAAGGATTTTAACGATTTTTAGGAAAATTAGACATAATCAAGACTTATTTCACAATGCACTAGTCCTGCCATGGTTCATCTTGAAAGGTTGATAGGTCAAAACATTTTGACCGTCCCCCATGTGAGCGCTAATTTGCCCGCAGGAGAGACTGCTGCCGGTTTTACGTTGTCTCCCGTAATTTCGACGTAGTCCACCGCAAGCGTCCCAAAGTAGTGGGAGGTGTATGTATCCGGGGTGGCGTGAAAGTATCGGGGGGTATTCACTGCATCTGATTCGCCCATTTGGTTTCCATCAAAAAAATAGGTCACTTTTCCCCCTTTAACAACAATTTTCCAAACATGAGGCTCTGCTGGGAAATCGAGCCCATCTCCAGCTGTTGGAAATCCGTTTTGTCCCGGATGGTCATCGACAAATGGAGTGGATACTGTTGGACCTACATTGAAATGTGCTAACCAATGCACCCAAAAATCTGGGCTTGGTTCCGGGTCGGAGATTCCATCTGTGAAACCCACAGTCCCAGTACCCCCAGGGTCAATATTCGATGGGTCCATTTTACACTCCACTGTGACATCCCCTTCAAGTTTTTGCTTGAGATAGAGGATAATCCCATCCGGCACTCCTGGGGACTCTAAGAAAAGTTGCCCTTTTTCAATAAAATGCTTTGCGTTACCCGCCGTAGTAATCTCCCACACATCAGTATTGAGGGAGGCAGAATCGAAATCATCTCTGAACGTTGAACCCCATAATGGAACGTTGAACCCCCCCCATACCAAAAGAATGAGAGAGAATAGTTGTAATAGCTGGATGCATCTGATTTTTTTC
>SDBU01005962.1_pt1 | contig 14431 bp, 7 predicted proteins | sample 2277071 | NCBI WGS metagenome assembly SDBU01 (sample SAMN10397929, study PRJNA504765) | marine sediment metagenome | isolation source: marine sediment core GS08_GC12, 126 cmbsf | place: Arctic Ocean: Gakkel Ridge, Loki's castle | collected 2008
CAGATCATAATGTTAATTGTATTAAAGGATGCTCCAATAACTGTAGATACTGTTACGCCAAAATAATCGCAAAACGTTTTGGCAGGTGCACAGAAGAAAGTTGGAAAGAAATAGAAATCTGTAGAGATGTTCTAAATAAAACCTTTAAAAAATACAATGGGCGTGTGATGTTCCCAAGTTCACACGACATAATTGATACACCTGAAGCTAAAGAGGCTTGTTTTATTGTTATCAAAAAGTTACTTGAAGTAGGAAATGAGCTGTTAATAACAACGAAACCAAAGCTATCTATTACCAAAGATATAATAAAGCGATTTCACACTTTCAAATCGAAGATACAGTTTAGATTTACGATTACCTCTTTAAATAACCAACTCCTATCTTTTTGGGAACCAAATGCTCCTCCTTTTGAAGAGCGTCTAAAATCATTAGAACATGCTTATGAAAAAGGATTCAAGACAAGTGTTTCACTAGAACCGTTTCTTGACTATAACCCTAAGAAATTGGTAAACATATTGTCACCTTATATCACGGAGTCAATTTGGTTAGGGCCAATGAACTATATTCCAAAAAACAGCGTCACTAATGAAGATAAGCAACAATACGCAGAGATTCGAAAAAGATACGAAATCGATCACTTGAAAGAGATTTTTGAAGACCTCAAAGATTTCCCGCAAATTAGGTTTAAAGACAGCATGACCAATAGACTTAATATATCTAGGTGCACCTAATGTACAATCTGTACTTGCACCTGTTCTGTCCTGATTATCCAGTCATTTAATCTTCCACCAGCTTTTGTCCGGCAAGGAAGGCCTGGTGTAAGGCGTCAGGGTGTTTGGCTATAGCCCCTTTCTCATCCACCCCCGGGAAGAGCAACTCTCCGGCATAGGCAATATCCAGGATTCTAAAGACTGTCTTAACCATAACCAGTGCCGGCTCAAACAGATTGGCTATTTTTCTGCCACCAACGGAAATAAAGAACCCTTTCCTCTCTCGCTCATTGCCTAGTGGTGGTACTTTGAGTACGTATTTTCTTGCCCATAACGCCTGGAGGCGGTCAATCATCACCTTCATCTGGGCAGTTACCCCCGTAAACTGGATGGGAGAAGCCAGCACTACCCGGTCGGCCTGCTCCAGTTCCCGGTACACCATCTGCATATCATCCTGATATTTACACTTTCCTTTCTCCAGGCAGGCATCACAGTGCTGACAGGGAGCAATCTTAAGGTCGTTAAGGATAATAGTTTTAACCTCAGCCCCTTGGCTGGTGGCGCCTCTCATAACTTCAGCCAGCAGCAAGTCAGTATTACCACCCCGCCGCGGGCTGCCGGCAATACCTAGAATCTTCAACTAGCCCTCCTTCAATACAGTTCAAGCTTAATATCCTGCTACAGGGCACCAGTAATACAATTTAATATAGTTCAAAACAGTTCTCCTTCAATGTAGCTCAAGATTTCCGCCTCTCTGGCTCTCATCTGTTGCTCAAGCTCAGGCTTATCATGCTCATATCCTAGCAAGTGAAGTACGCCATGAATAATGAGAATGGCTATCTCCTTCTCTACAGAATGCCGATGCTCTTCAGCCTGGATAATTGCCTGAGGGTAGGAAATAATCACCTCACCTAGATGCTGTACTCCATCAGGAGGTGGTACAAAGGGAGCAAGGTCTCCTTCGGGCTGCTCAGAAAGCATAGCAAAGGTTAGTACATCAGTAGGCTCATCTTTCCCTAAGTAGCTCAAATTTAGCTGCCGCACCCTTTCCTGATCGGCAATAACCAAACCAAGTTCCGTTCTGGAGTCGGTACCCTGAGCAACAAGGACTTTCTCAGTCACATTCTCTAGCCAGCTCGCCTCAAGGTAACCCTCGAAGTCTCCATCAACTAAAATATTAATCTCCATTGGTGCCAGTCATCATAGCACAGCCTGGGAAAGCCCTCAAATCGGTCTTTGAGATTGTTTATCTACCTCACCCCCTTTAATAAACTTCTCTCATTCCCGAAAGGACAATGGGTAATCAAGAGGGTAGTCACTGAAAATCCTCAAACAAGTTCAAGAAATATAACGATTTGATATGGAATCCGGGATTGAAAGTAAAATTTTACACAAGTAGCTCCTTGCGCTATACTGTAGTCAGCAGTATTTGCTATTGGTAAGGTGGGTAATGAATTCCAGTCAGCTCATAGATAAGGCTCGGGAATATCTTCCCCCAGAGAAGATAGCTATGGTTGAGGATGCCTATAATTTTGCCATGAAGGCGCATGAGGGTCAAGTGCGTAAATCGGGTGAACCCTACCTGGAGCACCCATTGCAGGTTGGTTTGACCCTAGCTGAGCTTCAACTTGATACTAGCTCTCTGATGGCTGCCTTGTTACACGATGTTCCCGAGAATTGTAATGTACCTATTTCAGAGATCGAGGCCAAGTTTGGGTCAGAGATAGCTAAGCTAGTCGATGGCACCACTAAGCTGGGTAGGCTCTCCTGGCAAGAGGAAGGGGGGGTAACACGATGGAAAGATACAACGGTTAAGGAAGAGCAAGCAGAGAACCTGAGGAAAATGCTAGTGGCAATGGCTGAAGACCTCCGTGTGGTGTTTATCAAATTAGCTGACAGATTGCATAATATGCGCACTTTATATGCTCTATCCTGGAAGAAGCAGCGTAGCATTGCCCAGGAAACTGCCGAGATATACGCTCCTCTGGCTCATCGTTTGGGGATATGGGAACTAAAGTGGCAGTTAGAGGATTTGTCCTTCCGCCACTTGAAGCCGAGGAAGTATCACCAGATTTCCAAGCTGATTGCTAGCCGGCATACTCAGCGGGAGAGCTTGATAGCGCAGGTAATTCAGATTTTAAGCCGTGAGTTTGACCGGATAGGTCTGAAAGCTGAAATATCAGGTAGACCCAAGCATATCTGCAGTGTACACCAGAAGATGGAGAAATATGCTGCCCTGGGTAAAGACTTCGACGATATACATGACCTTCTCGCCCTTCGGGTATTGGTTGGTAGTGTGCCTGATTGTTATAGTGCCTTAGGTGCTATCCACAATTTGTGGCATCCTTTACCTGACCAGTTTGACGACTTCATCGCTAATCCTAAGCCAAATGGGTATCAATCTTTGCACACTACGGTAATGTGCCAGGGCACAACCTCTCTGGAAATACAGATTCGCAGCTACCAAATGCATCATATTGCTGAATTCGGGGTAGCGTCTCACTGGCGTTACAAAGAGGGTGAAAAGGTAGACATGCACTTTGAGGAGAGGATAAGCTGGTTACGCCAATTGATTGAGTGGCACCGGGAACTGAGTGGAGCCGAAGAGTTCCTGGAATCGGTGAAAACAGATATATTTATTGACCAGGTTTTTGTTTATACCCCCAAGGGGGAGATAAAGGATTTGCCCAAGGGCTCAACCTCCCTTGATTTTGCCTATCGGATTCACACCGACCTGGGGCACAATTGTATCGGGGCAAAGGTGAATGGCCGGCTGGTAACACTCAACTACCAGCTCAATAACGGTGATGTTGTCCAAATTATGTCAACTAAAGTGGCTAGAGGACCGAGCCGGGATTGGCTCAATCCTGTCCTGGGCTATATCAAGACATCTCACGCTAGGGAAAAGATACGGCAGTGGTTTAAGAATCAAGAACGGACAGAAAACATTGAGCGTGGTCGGGGGCTTTTAGAGAAGGTGATGAGGCAACTGAGCATAAAGTTCACCGAGCGGGAGATGCTAGCCAAGCTGTTCAAATATGATAGCCTGGATGATTTTTACGCCGCTATTGGTTACGGTGGCATTACTACTCATCAGATTGCCTTGAAGTTAGATGCCCATCAACAACCTAGGATAGCTGAAGTTACACCTCCCAAGCAACCAACATCGACGGTTAAAGTGCGAGGGGTGAGGGATTTACTTACTCAGCTAGCTCAGTGTTGTCATCCTGTACCCGACGATAAAATTGTTGGCTATGTTACTCGTAGCCGAGGGGTGACCGTCCACCGGCGGGATTGTTACAATGTGGTTCATGAAGACGAGAAGGATAGATTAATTCCAGTGCAGTGGGGAGATATTGACTCGCTATATCCGGTTCAGATTCAGGTTGATGCCTGGGACAGGGTAGGGTTGATGCGTGATATCACTACTATTATCGCTGAGGAGAAAATTAATATTACCGCAGTGAGTTCTACTCACCGTGATGATCATACTGTTTCTGAATATTTCACTGTAGAGACGAAGCGCTTGGCCCAGTTAAGTCGGCTCTTGGCCAAAATCGAGGGGGTCCGGGGGGTGACAAATGCTACTAGGATTGGGAATGGGGCGTCGATGAAAGCTAGCCCTCAGCCTGCTGCAACTCGCACTCAATAAGCAGTTCTTAAGGGCTCTCGTCCCACTAGCCTAATTAACCCTCCTCTTATCTAGATTCAGTTGTTAAATAAAAAGGCCTATGGAGGTAGATATTGCCAGTTACTAAATCAGCCCAAAAACAGATGCGTGTAACCGAAAGAAGGCGGTTGCGTAATAGACCTATCCGCAGCCTGTGTAAGACCAACATAACTAAGGCAGAAAGGCTTATCTTTTCAGGTGAGCTTGAGGCGGCTCAAAAAGCGGTAGTAGCTGCTATCAGTTCCCTGGATAAGGCGGCGGAAAAGGGGGTTGTCCATCCCAATAATACTGCCCGACGCAAATCACGCTTAATGAGCAAGTTGAACAAAGCTCAAGCCTCATCCTCGGTCGAAGACTCTACTCTGACGAGCTGAGTAATTTAACCAAGAGAGAACAAAACATCCCAGCCGGTTCTCTTTGGTTTTGGTTGGCTACGGCATTGTTTGTGATTATAATGTGCCCGTTATGGCTAGAGGTTTTCCGCCTGGTTGCCCACTTACGAATAGCTTTAAATCTACTGTGCTTCAGTAAAGCACCGTTCGTAAAGGCACATGTACTACCTGTGAAATACTGGGCAATATTACACAACCTTACCGTAGTATGCCCTGTCCACATATGAAATGGACTGGCATATACATAAAAAGGAGATATAGAAAGTAGCAACACAACCACGACCGAACAGAACATCCCGGCCTGGAGACTTGACAAATATTAGAAATAGTGATAACATAGTTCTTTACAATAATGCCTCTGATTGTTTCTACCTTTATTTTACATTCCGTTTTATACTTCCCTTTAGCCCTGGATCTTGTTTGGGATTATTCCCACAGTAATCCAAAAAATCTGTAGGCCATTTTAAGGAGTAGAGTTACTGATGGTTTTTATACCACCAACCCACGCTGAAAAGATGATGTCCCCTGTTTCCAGAAAATCTTACGCCAAGTTACCCCAGATACTAGACGTACCCGATCTGATTAAAGTTCGATTAGAGTCATTCCGCTGGTTTCAGGAAGAGGGGCTAAGGCAATTGCTGGAAGAGGTATCCCCTATCAAGGATTTCACTGGCAACAGAGAGGAGATTAGCTTTATAGGCTACGAGTTTCATGAGCCTCATCACTCCGAGCAAGAGTGCCATCAGCGAGACCTGACCTACTCCGCCTCTCTCTATATTAAGACAAGGTTGCTGGTTAAGGGAACGGGGGAAATCAAGGAACAAGACCTGTTTTTCGGTGACATCCCCCTGATGACAACTAAAGGCACCTTTATCACCGGCGGGGCTGAACGAGTAGTAGTAAGTCAGTTGCTCCGTTCTCCTGGCGTCTACCTCATCAGTAAAGAAGAGCCCCTCAGTGGTCGAAAATTATGTCACGCTAAGCTAATTCCTAGCCACGGAGCCTGGTTGGAGTTTGAGACTAGCCGCGCAGATGCAATTTCAGTCAAGATAAACGGCAAACGGAAGATTGCCGCAACTACACTGTTACGCGCTCTTGACTATAGCAGTGATGAGCAGCTGCTCAACCTATTCCCCAAAGAAGATACCTCTTCGGAACACCAATTCATCAGGTCAACCATAGAGCGTGAGCCTTTGATTAAGGATAAGTCTGAGGCTCTGATTAGTATCTATAGAAAATTGCGTCCCGGTGACCCGCCTAATATTGAAAATGCTAGAAGGCTGATAGACAATATGTTCTTCAATTCCCAGCACTATGACCTGGGGTATGTAGGACGCTATAAGCTCAATAAGCGGTTAGGACTTAATATTCCGGAAGGCCAACGAACTCTGACCAAGGAAGATATTGTAGAGATAATCAGGCACATCATTATGGTTAATAATGATAGTGATACCGCTGACGATATTGACCATCTAGGAAATCGGCGAGTGCGTACCGTTGGTGAGCTGATTCAAAACCAATTTCGCATCGGTCTAATGCGCCTGGAGCGGGTTGCCCGGGAACGTATGAACACCATCCCCACAGAATCAGCTACTCCTAGCGCCTTGATCAATATTCGCCCGGTAGTGGCAGCTATTAGGGAGTTCTTCGGCAGCTCACAGTTATCACAGTTTATGGATCAAACCAATCCCCTGGCCGAGCTAACTCATAAGCGCCGCTTATCAGCAATGGGACCAAGAGGGCTATCTCGCGAGCGTGCCGGCTTTGAGGTTCGCGATGTCCACTATTCCCATTATGGTAGAATCTGCCCTATTGAGACACCAGAGGGGCCTAATATCGGCCTTATCGGCTCTCTGGCTACCTATAGCCGGATTAACCGGTATGGTTTCATTGAAACACCATACCGCCGGGTTATCTCAGAGGTGAGTGATGACTACGATAGGCTAATCGGTAGACCAACCAGGGAGACGGTGCTTAATGAGGAGAGTAATACTATAGTAAAAGCCGGGACTATTATTACCCGTAAGCATGTCAGTAGGCTATCTCAGCTACCTCCCAGAACGGTAAAGGTGGTGCCTTTCGTCTCTGGCGAGGTAGTTTACCTCTCAGCCGACGAGGAGGACAAATATACTATTGCCCAGGCTAATGCCCGGCTCGACCTTAATAGCCAATTTGTAGATGAAAAAGTTGAAGCTAGACTGAGTGGCCGCTATCTACGAGAGATACCTGAGAAAGTTGATTTTATGGATGTCTCGCCCAAACAGATATTCAGTGTCGCCACATCATTAATACCCTTTTTAGAGCATGATGATGCTAATCGCGCCTTGATGGGTTCCAATATGCAGCGGCAAGCTGTACCGCTACTTTCTCCCAAGGCACCCCTGGTAGCTACTGGTATGGAAGTAGAAGCCGCCAAGTATAGTGGGCAGGTTTTGTTTGCTCAAAATGCTGGAGTAGTAACCTCGGCTACCAGCGCCCAGATTGTGGTCACTACCGATAATGGCGATGAGGACAAACAGGAGCTAATGAAGTTTGTGCGCACTAATCAGGGAACTTGCATTAACCAGCGCCTAATAGTGAATAAAGGTGACCGGGTAGAGGCAGGACAGGTTCTAGTCGATAGCTCGTCCATAGAACAGGGCGAGCTGGCTCTGGGGCAGAATGTGTTGTGCGCCTTTATGAGTTGGGAAGGTTATAACTTTGAAGATGCTATTGTCATTAGTAATCGCCTGGTTGAGAGGGATACATTTACCTCTATTCACATTGAGAAGCACGAGGTAGAAGCTCGGGATACCAAGCTAGGACCCGAGGAAATCACCAGAGACATACCTAATGTAGGTGAGGAAAGTCTACGAGATCTTGATGAAGATGGCATTATTCGGATTGGTGCTGAGGTGGGTCCAGACGATATACTAGTAGGTAAAATTACACCAAAGGGAGAGGCTGAGCTATCGGCCGAAGAGAAACTTCTGCGGGCTATCTTCGGCGAGAAAGCCCGAGAGGTAAAAGACGTCTCCCTACGGGTGCCTCATGGTGAGTGGGGTAAAGTAATTAATGTGAAGGTCTTCACTGGTGAAGATCTAGCTGCTGGAGTTCATCAATTAGTGCAGGTCTGGGTCGCCCAGAGACGAAGAATCTCAGTCGGGGATAAGCTATCCGGGCGGCATGGCAATAAAGGAGTTGTCTCCATCTTAGCCCCGGTTGAAGACATGCCTTTCCTCCCTGATGGCACGCCGGTAGATATTATCCTTAACCCTATAGGTGTCCCGTCACGTATGAATATTGGTCAAGTTCTGGAAACCCATCTCGGCTGGGCTGCCAAGATACTAGGCTTCAAAGCACTTACTCCTGTCTTTGATGGTGCCGATGATGTTGCTATTGAGGATGCCCTAGCCAGAGCCTGGTTAGCTCAAAAAGCAGGAATAGTTAATCTTGACACCGATAATGAGAACACCACTCTGCAAATGGAACAGGCTAAGGCATGGGTTGAAAGCCAGGGCTACGACGGAGATAAAGTGTTTGGTGATGACCATCGTGGAGAGGCAAAGGAGGTCTGTCTGCGCTTATGGCTCGAAGAGCTAGGCATAGCTAGTCAAGACTTTAGCCCCCAGGAACTAGAGCAGGTGGTGAGCAAGGTCAGCACTGAAAGGAACCTTCCCCCACCCGTCATCGGCAAGGTTATACTCCGTGATGGACGCAGTGGTGAGCCATTTGACCAGGCAATAACAGTAGGTAGCAGCTATATTATGAAATTAAGCCATCTGGTTGAAGATAAGGTTCATGCCCGTTCCACCGGACCCTACTCCTTGATTAGTCAGCAACCCCTAGGCGGCAAGGCTCAATTCGGAGGCCAGCGCTTTGGTGAAATGGAGGTATGGGCACTAGAAGCCTATGGCGCCGCCCACAACCTTCAAGAAATTCTGACCATTAAATCAGACGACGTGACCGGTCGAGCCAAGGCCTACGAGGCCATAGTTAAGAACGAGGACATTCTCCAACCCGGTGTACCAGAATCGTTTAAGGTTCTGGTCAAGGAACTGCAAAGCTTGGGGTTTGCCATTGAGGTAATTAATGAAGAAGAAAAGACAGCCGTCACCGGAGAAACTGCTAAGGTGCCTAAGTTGGAAACAACGCTTAAACTTGGCGAAGACTCGACTTGAAGAGAGGTAGAAGAAGAAAATGCTTGAAGTTAACGATTTTGATGCTATCCGTATTTCTTTAGCTTCATCGGAGCAGATTAGGAGCTGGTCCTACGGGGAGGTAATCAAGACGGAGACCATCAATTACCGCACCCTGAAGCCAGAGAGAGACGGCCTGTTCTGTGAGAGAATCTTTGGACCAACTAAAGACTTTGAATGCTTTTGTGGTAAGTATAAAAGGATACGCTATAAGGGGGTTATTTGCGATAAGTGTGGTGTCGAAGTAGCCCAATCTAAGGTGCGCCGAGAACGGATGGGGCATATTGAACTAGTCTGTCCAGTGAGTCACATCTGGTTTGCTAAGGGAATACCTAGCCGATTGGGACTATTGCTTGACCTGTCACCGAGAAACCTAGAGCGTGTCCTATACTTCTCCAACTACATCATCACCGATATAGACGAGGAGGCACGCCAAGAAGCAATTACACAACTGGGTGAGAAATATTCACAGGAAATAGCTGAGCGCCAAAGGACATTAGAGGCTAAAATCAGCGAGATGGAGCAAGCCTCAGTAGAAGAAGTAAACCAACTCCGGCGGCATTGGGAAGAGGAAAAGACACAGCTCGAAGAGCAGCTTTCCACCAAGGCAGAACAGCTAAAAGACCTCCGCTTACGAGCGCTACTGACCGAGAATCAGTATCAAGAGCTGAAACAGAAATACGGTCAGGTTTTTAAAGTTGGGACGGGGGCTGAGGCTATTTACCAATTAACCAAGGAGATTGACCTTAATGAATTGCGTAACGAACTACTCCAAGAGACCCGTTCTAATTCAGGTCAACGCCGCAAGAAGGCTAGCAAGCAGCTACAGCTAGTAGAGGCATTTCGCCGCAGTGGCAACAAACCAGAGTGGATGATTTTAACTGTGCTCCCTGTCCTACCTCCTGACCTTCGACCTATGGTTCAGCTAGATGGAGGCAAATTCGCTATCAGTGGCATTAATGACCTGTACCGACGAGTTATCAACCGGAATAACCGATTACGCCACTTAATGGAAATAGGGGCACCTGAAATTATCATCCGCAACGAGAAACGGATGCTCCAGGAAGCAGTTGATTCTCTTATCGATAATGGAAGAAGGGGACAATCTTTCTCCACTAGCGACAGTCACAAATTGAAATCACTCTCAGATATGCTACGGGGTAAACAGGGACGCTTCCGCCAGAATCTACTAGGTAAGCGAGTTGACTACAGTGGGCGCTCGGTTGTCGTTGTTGGCCCTGAACTCAAACTTCACCAGTGCGGTCTACCCAGACGGATGGCTATAGAGCTATTTAAGCCCTTTCTTATGAACCGACTAATAGAACAGGGCCTTGCCCACAACATCAAGAGCGCCCGACGGCTGATGGAAAAGACCAAACCAGAAGTGTATGACATACTTGAGGAAGTTGTCAAGGAACGGCCGGTGTTACTTAACCGAGCTCCTACCCTGCACCGACTCAGTATTCAGGCCTTCGAGCCAGTACTTATCGACGGTAGTGCCATCCAACTTCACCCCTTGGTCTGTACTGCATTCAATGCTGATTTTGATGGTGACCAGATGGCGGTTCACATCCCCCTTTCCAAAGCTGCCGTGAAAGAAGCTAGAGAAGTGATGCTCAGCATCCACAATATGCTACTGCCAAGCTGCGGTGAGCCAATAATAACCCCAACCCTGGATATGGTTCTCGGTTGCTATTACCTGACCACCATCAGACCTGAAGCCAAAGGGGAAAGCACCATCTTTGGTAGTTTCGAAGAGGCAAAGCTTGCTTATGAACTTGGTGTTGTCGATTTCAGAACTGAGGTTGAAGTCAGGGAGCAGGGGAAAAACGGGCAAAGGATTAAAACTAGTGTCGGTCGTATCCTCTTTAATGAGGTTTTACCTCAAGAGCTAGGCTTCTACAACAAAGTAATTGACAAATCGAGCTTGAAACACATAATAACCGATTGCTCTAAACTATTAGGTGACGAAGATATGGCGGTAATACTGGACAACTTGAAGCAACTGGGCTTCCACTACGCCACCAAATCAGGGACTACCATTGCTATGAGCGATATCAAGGTCCCTGAGAGCAAACCAAAGCTAATAGAAGAGGCAGAGGGCAAGACTGCCACTATTGAAAACCAGTATCATCGTGGCTTAATCACTGAGGACGAAAGGTATAATGGTGTCGTAGGGGTATGGATGGAAACTACTGACAAGATTGCTAATGCTATCTCCGAGAACCTTGATCGCTATGGTGGTATTTACATGATGGCAACATCAGGAGCAAAGGGGAATATTACCCAGATTAGACAGATGGCAGGTATTCGGGGTTTGATGACTAATCCCTCAGGTAGAATAATCGATTTTCCTATCAAATCGAGCTTCCGTGAAGGGCTCAGTGTCCTAGAGTACTTTATGTCTACCCATGGCGCCCGCAAAGGATTAGCCGATACCGCCCTGAGGACATCAGAGAGCGGTTATCTCACCAGACGCCTCGTTGATGCCTCCCATGATGTTATTATCCTCGAGGAGGACTGCAGTACTATCGATGGTATATGGATATCTGAACCACCAGAAGGGGGGCTATTGCCATCATTTGCTGAGCGAATTATCGGCCGATTAGCAGCTAGTCAACTGGTCAACCCCCAAACTGGAGAAACGATTGTTAAGCGCAATGAGGAAATTGATGAGCAGAAGGCAAACGAAATCATTGCTACTGGAATAACTAAGGTTCATGCCAGGTCTCCCCTTAGCTGCCAGTCTAGGCGGGGTATTTGCCAGCGGTGCTACGGCCGAGACCTTGCCCGTGGACATCTAGTTGACTTCAAGACAGCGGTGGGCATAATTGCCGCCCAAAGCATTGGCGAACCGGGTACCCAGCTGACTTTACGTACCTTCCACACCGGCGGTGTGGTGGGGCTTGATATCACCAGCGGTCTACCTAGAATAGAAGAACTCTTTGAGGCAAGGCTACCTAAAGCTCCAGCAATCATCTCAGACATAAATGGCGTGGCTGAAGTGATTCATAGTGATGAAGGAGAAAATATCGAGGTTACTAGCTCTGAGGTATTCCATGACAGATATTCACTACCGCCCGGCTTTAAAGCTACAGTGGAAAATGGCCAATGGGTAGACATAGGAACAGTATTAGCCAATCCAGACCCTGAGGCTGAAGTCACACCACAATCACTAGCCATAACTAGTGAGACTCAACCTATTCTGGCTGGTGTTGCCGGTCAGGTAACCATTAAAGATGGGCAACTCTCAATCACATATGAGGAGAAAGAGGAACGAGAGTATATTGCTCCGCCTGCCACCCACCTTCGTGTTCAAACTGGGGACCTGATAGAGGCAGGACAGCAACTTACCGATGGCTCTATCAATCCACAAGAAATGCTGCATATTTTGGGTAGGGAGGCAGTCCAGCAGTACCTGGTAGACGAGGTGCAAAGGGTATACCGCTCCCAGGGGGTAACCATAAACGATAAGCACATTGAAATTATCATCCATCAGATGCTGTCCAAAGTTCGTATTGATTCCTCAGGCGACACTGAGCTGATACCCGGAGAGTTGATAGATAGGTTCCAATATGAGAACGTTAATGCTGAGGTACTGGCTGAAGGGGGTGAACCCGCCACTGCCCACACTGTATTACTGGGCATAACCAGAGCCTCGCTGAGCACAAATAGCTGGTTGGCAGCCGCCTCTTTCCAGGAGACTACTAAAGTTCTAGCCGATGCCGCAGTTAAGGGGGCGACAGATAAGCTGGTCGGACTTAAGGAAAATGTAATTATTGGTAGACTAATCCCCGCCCGATCGCCAGCATTTGAGGAGGTACCAAGCTTACCATCTGGTGAAGAGCCCAAAGAGCATGATGACCAACAATCAATCCTGACAGCCCTCAAAATAGATGAAGCAGTTGAAGCAGACTTAGCTATCTAGAAGTCTTATTGCATCATCTTGTGATTACTTTAAATGACAAAAGAGCCGCCCTAGTTTGAGCTAGGGCGGCTCTTTTGTCATTGATTTATCCTGGCACAAGTAAAGGTGTGGTATAATAATATAACTCACAGATTGTTTAAAGGGGCCTTTTACCTCTCCAAAAACAACCCCCCTTTCTTTGGGAAAGAGTCAAAGAGAGGCTTTGCTTTTCTTAATAAAGAGGAGAGGATAAGCTCGCAAAAATATCTTAGGGGGCAAGGTTAAAATAGCTCGCATTATATCGGGTAAAGCCAGCACTGAGGATATGCCACTTGATACCAGCCTGCGACCACGGTGTCTTGATGACTTCATCGGGCAGAGCAAGGTTAAAGACAACTTGAACATAGCTATTGCCGCTGCCAAAGGCAGGGGTGAGCCGCTGGACCATCTACTACTTTATGGTCCACCTGGCCTGGGCAAGACCACCCTGGCTTACATCATAGCCGCTGAGATGGGGGTTAACATCAGGATTACTTCAGGCCCAGCCATAGAGCGCAGTGGAGACCTGGCAGCTATCTTAACCAACCTCCATAGTCAGGATATACTTTTTATCGATGAAATCCATCGCCTCAACCGGGCAGTAGAGGAGATATTATACCCGGCAATGGAAGATTTTGCTTTGGACCTTATTATCGGCAAGGGACCTGGTGCCAAAAGTCTGCGATTAAACCTACCCACCTTCACCCTAATTGGTGCTACTACCCGATTTGCCCTGCTGAGTCCACCCCTCCGTGACCGGTTTGGTGCCGTTTACCGTCTTGATTTCTATGACCAAACATCTATCGAAACAATCCTTAAACGTTCAACCCGCATTCTCGGGGTAAAAGCCGAAGATGGCGGGTTGGAGGAAATAGCCCGCCGGGCTAGGGGCACACCTCGTGTAGCTAACCGATTGCTCAAGCGAGTCAGAGATTACGCTCAGGTGATGGCAGATGGAGTAGCTACCCAAGCCGTGGCTGTGGAGGCACTATCTAAGCTTGAGATTGATCCTACAGGTCTGGATGAGATAGACCACAAGGTACTGCATACCATCATCGACAAGTTTAATGGTGGCCCAGTGGGACTGGACACTATTGCCGCTGCCATTAGCGAGGAGGCAGATACAATTATGGATGTCTACGAGCCTTATCTTCTGCAACTGGGCTTTCTGGAGAGAACCCCCCGCGGTCGATTAGCCACCCAACTTGCCTATCAACATCTTGACATACCCTATAACAAAGAAAAACCTCCTCAGCCAACTCTGTGGTAGAAAGGAGGATAGAATGACTTCAAAGAGTTCAAGTCAGATGAATCAGGTTATCGATTCCGAAACTGCAGATTCCCGCTGGAAAGGTCTCTACAAAGTCGGCGGCGTGGCTGCACTGACCATGTTAGTGTTAATTCCAATACAGATAATCATCTTCATCGCCTGGCCACCACCCGGCACCGTGGAAGGCTACTTCACGCTATTTCAGGACAACTGGCTCCTTGGCCTCCTCAATCTTGACCTCTTGTACATGCTGACTAATGCTCTT
>SDBU01005963.1_pt1 | contig 14429 bp, 11 predicted proteins | sample 2277071 | NCBI WGS metagenome assembly SDBU01 (sample SAMN10397929, study PRJNA504765) | marine sediment metagenome | isolation source: marine sediment core GS08_GC12, 126 cmbsf | place: Arctic Ocean: Gakkel Ridge, Loki's castle | collected 2008
CCACCATTCTTAACATATTCTACTAAATCTTTAATTTCATCAGAGTCTAATTCTGGACCGAGATTTGGAACGCCAATGATGAAAAGATCATATTTTTCCAGTTTATCGTGGCTGATTCCTGCTTCAATTTTTCCCAATTTAAAGCCAGAAGTGAAACAGTATTGAATGAAATCTGTAAAAGCATTATTTTCAATAGTAAGTTTATTGTTATGTGTATAGTCAAAACCTACGGCTACTTCCTTACTCATGATATTATCCATAACGTCTCATTACTTAATTTAATTGTAATTTGGTATCATTTTAATATATTAAGGATTTTTTAATATTATGATTAAAAAAAAATCTGAAGATGTGGTTGAAAAACAAGCTACTTTAACTGATGGAACAGAAGTGAAAGATGTGTCTGTAAGATGGCTAATTGACAATAAATTAGGCGCTAAAAATTTTGCAATGAGGCAATTTGAGATAGAAACGGGTGGAAGGGTTCCCCTTCATAATCACCCTGAAGATCATGAAATATATGTATTATCTGGGGAAGGAATATTTTCTAATGGGGAAGGGAAAGAAGAGAAGGTGGAGAAGGGAGATGTAATTTATATCCCCCCTAATGAAAAACATGCAATAGACAAAGTGGGTAAGGATAACTTTGTATTTATATGTATTATCCCATACCTTAAAAAATAACTTAAACCTGTTTTATTAATCCTTCTCTCATTTACCTATAGTGACAATGGAATCGTTTTCATAAAGATTGATCCATATTAGAAGACAAAAACCAATAGAAAAAAAAGGTTTTTCATTCTTTTGAGCATTTTCCGATTGCCACTACAAAATCCTTTTCATAAAGTTTAATAATTTACTCCCACCGGCGCGAAGGCAAATAGCAAGACAACACCCGAATCTCCACGTAAGTTTTTTAGTTTCTTGTTCTATCCGATCTCTTTCAACAAAACCTTCTGACCATTCGGGTACGACGATTAGGTTTTTTTTCCCATGCTTATTGTCTAAATATTGCTAAATATTCGAATAGACCTTTAAATTTGTGAGTAATCTTTAATCTGATATAAACACCCTTTATTTTTTAAGGATACAGTTCTCTCCAATCACCTTCTTCAGGATGTTTTTTATAATAATCCTGATTAAACTTATGACAACTTTCGCAATACCACGTAGTATTTCCAGGATTATAAGTCAAGTCGAGATCTCTCCTCCCACATAAACGGCAACCATGAGGACCGTGTAAATAAGCGCGGTCAAGATCCCTAATTTTTTTTTCAGTTACGTAAATTGCATTAATTTTTTCTTCATTGGTTTTACCATAATTAGAATCTATTAAGGTTTTGCGTAATTCCGACGTTTGGCTTTGCCACATCAAACGGAGCAGCGTGCGAAGATTGGTGCGTACCTCCTTAATCGAGGATCTTTAAGTTTTATTGTCCTTTTTTTTTTCATCGGTACCAATATATAAAATAATAGGTAATTATTTAAGGTTAGGGGCTCTGAGCATTTCATAAATTAAAGATAACTTTTGTAAGAAAAATATTGTTATAATCACCAAGACTAGAAAGGGGATATCGTTGATGAATTGAAGTGCCGGTAGTAGCGGAAGGAAATAGCTTTTGTTTTACGGGAAAGTTAATTACAATGAGACGAGCAGACGCAGAACTGATAGTGAAGGATAATGGTGGTGAAGCAAAGAGCGGTGTCGCCAAAGACTTGCCTTATTTGGTTACACATTCAAATGAACCCACAGCCAAATATAAAAAAGCTCAAGCTCAAAAAACAGAAATTATTACCGAATCTCAATTTTTAGAGATGGTTGAATAAAAATTCTAGCTTAAAATCTTTTTTTTATTTTAATTTGTTTTTCAAGAAATTACGATAGAAACAGCTACTTTCGATTTAAAGGGGGGGATTTGTCGAAATTGTATTGAAAAAATCGACGATGGAGATGCAAAAACAATTAATTCTCTTCTAGATATTGATTCAGATGATATCGTTTATCCCCCTATAAGAAATTAAACTCTTTTTAGCACATTCTATAAAAAAATGAAACAAGAGGGAAAAAATGCTTGAAACTTACAAATAACGAATTGTTTTCAATCCATCTTAAGAAAATTTGAAAAGTGTGGATTTACCTAATTCTTCAATTCCTTTGAACATTTACCGATTGCCACAACAAAGTCATCTTCGTAGAGTTTAATCACTCGAACACCCTTAGCAGTCCTGTGAGTAATCCGAATTGATTTAATTGGTATCCTTATTACTTGCCCCTTTTCTGTTCCAACTAGTAAATCCAAATCCTTAGCAATTCTAATTGCGATTACTTCATCCCCTTTATCTCTGTTTAAAGAGACATTAATGACCCCCTTGGCACTTCTCCCTGTCTTACGATACTCGCGAGCGTACGCTCTTTGACCATATCCGTTTTTAGTTAAGGTCAAGATAATTTCATCGTCAGAAACCAATAGTGAGTCAATTACTTCATCTCCCTCTCTTAAATCCGCACCCTTCACACCCATAGAGGTTCTTCCTAATTCGCGTAATTCAGATTCATCAAATCTAATAGCATATCCAAGCTTAGTTGCCATGAATATATCTTCTATTTCATTTGAAAGCCTTTTGACGCTTACCAATTTATCATCAGGTCTTATTTTTTGCGCCCTAACTCCTGTACTTTTAAATTTTGAAAACAATTTCAATGGTGTTTTCTTAACTATTCCATTTTTCGTGGTCATTATTAGCATTTCATTAGTATTAAAGTTGTTAATAGGGATCATTGAGGAAATGTTTTCCCCAGATTGCAGCGGAATAACATTAATTATGGGTTTTCCGCGAGCGGTACGAGTTTGGAGTGGAATTTCAAAGCAATTAAGGCTATAAACTCTTCCTTTTGATGTGAACACTAGAATTGTATCGTGTGTAGAGCACACAAACAAATCTATAATAAAATCCTCTTCACGTATTGTCATTCCCTTTTTACCACGACCACCCCTCCCTTGGGAGCGATACTCTTCAACTGAAACCCTCTTAATATATTGATTTTTTGTAAAAATCACGATTGTAGGCTCCTTTTTAATAAGGTCTTTTCTTTTGATGTCCCTCATAGAATCATCCATGCTAATTTCGATTTTAGATTTCCTAGGATCTCCGTATTTTTTGCTTAAATCAGCTAACTCGCTTTTAATTATATCTAACCGCAGATTCTCACTTTCTAATATTTTTCTAAGCCCTTTGATGTTTTCGTTTAATGAAGTTTTTTCATCTACTAATTTTTGCTTTTCAAGATTGGTTAATCGGGACAATTGCATACTTAAAATTGCCTGTGCTTGAATTTCACTTAAACTATATTCTCCCATCAATTTAATTTTCGCCTCCTTAGCATCTTTCGCGCTTTTAATGATCTTTATAATATTATCGATATCATTTAAAGCTATAAGAAGCCCTTCTACACGATGGAGTCGGGCTTCAGCTTTTTTTAAATCAAATTCTGTTCTTCTTTTGATAATAAGTAGGCGGTGATTAATATATTCTTGAATCAATTCCTTTAGAGTAAGAATTTTAGGTTGTTTGCCCTCATTTACCAAAACTAGATTAATAATATTGAAATTAGTAAACAATCTTGTTTTTTTAAACAAAATATTCTTAATAATGACTGGTTGAGCGTTTTTCTTTAAATCTAGTACAATCCGCATTCCATGCTGATCAGATTCGTCTCTCAAATCTCTGATATCTTTAATGACCCCATCTTTTATTAATTTAGCGATAGACTCAATCAAAACTGACTTATTGACTAAATAAGGAATTTCCGTTATAATTAGGCTAGTTTTTTCGTTTTTAATCTCTGTTTCGACATTTCCTTTTATGTTTACATTCCCTATTCCCGTGGTATATGCGTTATAAACACCAGTGAGATCAGTAATAATTCCTCCCGTAGGAAAATCTGGTGCTTTTATTATTTCCATAAGTTCCTGAATAGAAATTTCAGGATCATCAATAGTTGCAATAATACCTTTACAAACTTCATTTAAATTATGAGGTGGCATTGAAGTCGCCATACCAACCGCGATCCCTTTAGTCCCATTCAACAACATGTTTGGTAATTTGGCAGGTAAGTAGAAAGGTTCAACCTTACTATCATCAAAATTTGGTACAAAATCTACCGTTTCTTTATTAATATCTTCAACTAATTCATTTGCAATTTGAGATAATCGAGCTTCTGTATATCTGTAAGCCGCTGGAAGATCCCCATCGATTGATCCAAAATTACCTTGAGGATGGATTAAAGGATATCTTAGTGACCAAACCTGACCCATCCTAACGAGTGCATTATATACAGAAGAATCCCCGTGAGGGTGATAATTTCCTAAAACTTGTCCTACGACCTTGGCACATTTGACATGTGATTGATTGAAAACCCAATTACTCTCGGCCATGGCGTATATAATTCTTTTTTGAACTGGTTTTAATCCATCTCGCACGTCAGGAATTGCTCTACCAGCAACTACCGACATTGCATAGTCGATATAGCTGCTTTCCATCTCTTCTATTAATAATATATCTTCTATATGTTCTGAAGTCATAATAAAAACCAAATTTTTAGGTAAAGATAATTTATAAATAAATCCTCTATCTTATTTTATACTACATTTAAATATCTAGCATGTTAACTTCGGCAAAATTTTTAAAAATAAACTTTTTTCGGGCTTTTACTTCTTTACCCATAAGTCTTGTAAACATTAAATCATTTTCTAGATAATCTTCATAGGTTACTCTCTTTAACTTCCGTGATTCTCTCCTCATTGTTGTTTCATAGAGTTCATTTGCATTCATCTCACCTAATCCTTTGTATCTTTGAACTTTGATTGAAGAAGCGTCTTTTAAGTTGTATTTTGTTTTAAATTCTTGAATACGTTGATCTTTTTCTATATCTGAAAAAACGTATATTTTATTTTTTTTATAACTAACTTTATGCAATGGTGGGCAAGCAATAAATAAGTGTCCTTCGTCAATTAAAGGGCGCATATGCCGGAAAAAGAATGTAAGTAATAATGTTTCTATATGGAAGCCATCCACATCAGCGTCGCACATGATTATGACGCGGTGGTACCTTAGCTTGTCTAAATTAAATTTGCTACCATTATCATTATCATCTTCTTCTTTATCGTTTCCACTTAGATCATTTGATTCTTGAAAGCCAACACCTAATACTTTAGTTATAGCTCTAATTTCATTGTTCTGATAAATTTTTTCCATTCGAGCCTTTTCTACATTCAAAATCTTTCCCTTTAAAGGGAGAATTGCTTGGTAGGTTCTATCTCTCCCTTGTTTAGCAGATCCACCTGCTGAAGGACCTTCTACTATAAACAACTCACACTCTTCAGGTTTATTTGAAGAACAATCAGCAAGTGTCCCTGGCAACCTAGCACTATCTAAGGCGGATTTTCTCCGGATTAGCATTCTAGCTTTTTGAGCTGCTTCACGTGCTATTTTAGCATTAATAGTCTTCATAACGATTCGTTTGGCAGTCTGAGGATTTTCTTCTAGATATTGAGTTAATTTATTTGAAACCATTTGACTGACAATCTGGCGAATTTCAGGATTACCTAGTTTGATTTTTGTCTGGCTCTCAAATTGAGGGTCGGGAAGTTTCACGGAAATTATAGCTGATAACCCTTCTCGTGTATCGGATCCACTTAGAACATGCTCCTTATACTTCTTTTCCATAAAGTTTTCTATGTAGGTATTAAATCCTCTTGTTAGAGCGGATTTAAATCCAGTTAAGTGCACACCGCCTTCAGCTGTGTTAATTGTGTTAGCATAAGAGAGGATATGTGTTTGAAATCCTTGATTATATTGAGCAGCAATTTCACACATTATCACAGAACCGTCATCTTTAGTGTAGGATTCATTTATATAAATGATATCGCTATGTAAGGGTTGTCTATCCTTATTTAGATACGCGATAAATTCCTTAATCCCCCCCTCATAATGGAACTCCTCTTGTTCATCCTTAAAATTATCGAAAATTTCGAACCTTGTATGAGGTGTAAGAAATGCAAGTTCTCGCATTCTAGCGGTAATGGTGTGTACATTAAATATCGGTTCTTCCGGATCAAATTCAAAAATTGAATTATCAGGATAGAAGGTGATTTTTGTGTAAGATTTCTCTGTTTCGACTTCTGTTATTTCAGGATCACTTGCTTTTTTTCCTTTTGAGAATTTTTGTTTATAACAAAGCCCATCCCGAACGACTTCTACATTCATCCACTCAGTTAATGCATTCACAACTGAAAGTCCAACACCATGTAAGCCACCTGAGATTTTATAACTTTTGCTGTCAAATTTCCCACCAGCATGTAAATGCTCCATAATGACTTCAAGAGCAGGTCTTTTAAATTCGGGATGCTCATCTATGGGGATTCCTCGACCATTATCTGAAACCATAACAGAATTATCTTTATATAGGATAACTTGAATCTCATCTGCGTATCCTTCCATGGCTTCGTCTACAGAGTTATCAAGAACTTCAAATATAAGGTGGTGAAGGCCTCTCTTTCCTGTGTCACCTATGTACATAGCAGGCCTTTTACGCACGCCTTCTAAACCCTTTAGAACTTGAATATCGTCAGCGTCATAAGAAATAGTTTCTTTATTAGGCATAGGAAATCAATTTTGATTATATTTGTAAGAGTAAATTTATCAAATCTAAAATAAATTAAGTGATAATTTAACAGTTTACATATATTATAATGAATTAATCACTTTTAAGTTTAAGCACAGTTTTTTGTTGCTCAGAAACGATTATAGTTTAAATTGCATTGCCGTATAATAAATATTATCCTGAAGAATACTTGATTCTTGAATTTAGTCATTTAATCTCAAGATTTTACTTATATGGATTCAATTTATTGAGGTTTTTTTTCGATAAAGGATTCAAAACCTAACAATATGTTCAGATCTCCTCTATGATCTGAACATTTCCAATGAGAAATATACTTATTGTATTTATTTTAAAAGTCCTAGTATAGACAATCACTTAATATTCTAAAGAGTTAATATGATAGATTAAATTTATGGTAAGTTATTTAATTTTTCAATGAATAATTCTAAATAGGATATTAGAATTTATTGATTTTTTCGGATTTCTTCTGCCATCTTCACCATTTCTAAGAGTTGTTTATCAACATCGTGTGTCCGAACAATATGAGTCCCATTGTAAACTGCGATTGTCGTTGAAGAAAGTGTTCCATTTAATCTATCCTTAGGATCAGGAAGATCTAAAGTTGTACCAATAAAAGATTTTCTGGAAACGGCAATTAAAATAGGTTTATTTAATATTCTTAGCTTTGGTAATTCATCTATTATTTTTAAATCATAAGTATATACCTTTTCTTTGACCCACTTACCAATGCCGGGATCTAATATTATGGATTCTTCATTATAACCATGAGATATTAGTTGTTCTATCGTCTTGTCAAATTCATCAATTATTTCATTAATTGTGCATAAATCTCCAGGAACTCTTTTTGATGCCATTAAAATAATTGGCAGATCGAATTTAATCAAAAATTCTTGGAGAGTGGGATCAGTTTTCAAACAACTAACATCATTGATGATAATTTTTCTTTTATATTCAAGAGATATATTGTATGCAACCTGAGCTGCTTTACTATACTGAGTGTCAATAGAAATAATGATATCTTCTGGGATTACTTTGCATACAGTTTCCATTGCCCGTTTTAACCTATCAATTTCTTCTTCAATAGTAATTTTTTGAGACCAAGGTGCTGTAGACCGTGCACCTAAATCTAACATTTTCGCACCATTATTAATCATTTGTAGTGCTGCAGTCTCTAAAGCTTTAGTTTCAGAATAAACAGAACCGGGATAAAAACTTTCAGGGCTTAAGTTGAGAACACCCATAATAACTGTTGGAAAATCATCACCAATTTTTAATGTGTCATAGAGATTCATGTATATTTTTTTCATGATAAGTTATTCTACGATTTTATCTTCAATTTTTCTTTATATTTATATAAATTAAAGAATGCTTTTGCTGCACTTTCGAAACTAGGAAAAATTGGTACTCCCATTTCTATTATTTTCTTTCTATATTTTTCCCGATCTTGAAAACTAGTAAAAGGTAATGAAAGAAAAAATGGTTTTCCTAGGTCGTGACATAGATTTTTTAGAAATAATAGGTTTTCAAAATAGTTATCCCACGAATTTTCATCATAAGGTTGATACGTTTCTGCTAACACACCACCTATATATGGCTCTTCTATTGCAATTTTTGCGATTTCTGAATATTCATCTGAGAAATTTTTCCAAGGAAGATCTAACGGATTCACGACCCCTCCAAATCTAATAAATTTTTTCAATTTCACTTTGGTCTCATTACTAAATTCAGGTACGGTTGCTCCAAGTAGAGTAATTAAATCTGTTGCAATTGTTGCATTTCCACCAGACCATGTTATTAATAAAATTCCTTTATTCTGAGGGAGTAAATCTTTATAATGATTAAAAGCAAGAGTTGTTTCCATTAATTCCTCGAATGATCTAACTTGAATAGTGCTAGTTTGAGAAAATACAGCGTTCCATATTTGATTTGAAGTCGTTAAACTACCTGTATGAGATTCAGCAGATCGCTTTCCTGCGTCTGTTTTTCCAGTTCTTAAGAAAATGATTGGTTTTTTAACTTTCTTTAGTAATTCAAACAATCTTCTTCCTTCATTGAAATGATATCTTGAAAAACCTTCGAAATAAACACTTATAATCTCGGTTTTAGTATCATCATTGAAATATTGAATCAAATCTGTCACGTTTAGGGATATAGAATTCCCGATGCTTGCTCCTGCTGAAAAATCAACCCCGAGATAGTTCAAATTATTGACAAACCTTTCTGTAAGGTCTCCAGATTGAGATATAATTGCTACACTTCCTATGGGATCCGCTTTAAAAGATGGATTAAATGAAAACCTCCCACCAGTTGAGTATAATCCCATACAATTTGGTCCAATTGCTCTAGTAGAACTATTTATAAGCAAATCATATATTTCATCTTCAATTTTTCTTCCCTCCTCATCAAATTCACCTGTTCCAGCTGAAAAAATATGGATAGTAGCGAAGTTTTTGTTTATACATTTTTTAATAACGTCAATCAATTGGTTTCGATTGACTGCTATTATAGAAAGATCAATTTCATCAGGAAGATCTGTCACATCTTTAATACAGTCAATACCAAGGATCCTTTCACTTCCTTTGGAAACAAAATATAATTTTCCTTGAAACTCCCTATCGACATACCCCACTAAAAGCCGTACTCTCTTGCTTGAAGCACCTATAAAGGCTATAGTTTTTGGATAGAATAATTTTTCAAAATAATTTATCTGTTCCACGCGTGTAATAATATAATTTCAAAATTAAGTTTAATGAATGAAATTTAAAACTAGTTAGCTTTAGTGCTATAAGAATATGATAACAAAAGCACATTTGGTATAGGAGCCCTCATCATCATATATTCTTGTGTTTTTTGCCTAAAAAATGTTTGATAAATATTTACGAAAATTGATTTAAAATAAGTTTAATTCTTTTTACTTACTATGGAATTATTTTCAATTAAGCTTCCCCTCATTCAAGAAAATGACGAATTATTAAGAATAATTATTGAACACATAAAAAAACAGGGAAGATCCTTACAAGAAGGAGATATTATCGTAATCGCTGAGAAGGTGGTTGCCACAGCACAAGGACGAGTAGTAAACTTATCTGACGTTACAGTTGTTTCAGAAAAAGCGAAAAAATTAGCGAAAGAATATGACATGGATGAACGGTTTGTTGAGCTCATTGTTCAAGAGGCATCTATGATATTAGGTGGGTTAACACATGTCATACTAGCTCAAGTGGACGACTTTTTAATAGCAAATGCAGGAATCGATCAATCAAATGCTGGTCCAAATAGAGTGGTTCTCCTTCCAAAAAATCTTGATGAAGTGGTATTGGGGTTTAGGAAAGAATTAAAGAAAGTGTTTAAAATAGAAAATCTAGGGGTTATTATCTCAGATTCAAGAGTCCAACCCCTAAGAAAAGGAACAATAGGAATAGCTATAGCAACATCAGGATTTGAGCCGATTGAAGATTTGATAGGCCATCCTGATCTTTTTAATAGGCCAATGGAAATTACAATGAGAGCAATAGCAGATGATCTTACAAGTGCTGCTCAATTTCTTCTAAGTGAAGCTGATCAACAAACACCCGTCGTTGTCATTAGGGGGAGTAATGTAGAGTTTACTGACAATCCAAAAACCACCCCAGAAATGGCTCCAGAAAAGTGTCTCTACATGAACATTTTCTCAAAATATCTTTTAAAAAAAGAAAATGTCGAGTAAGATTAGTTTTATTGAGGAGTTAAGTATGAAAATATTCAGTTTAGTCAAATTTTTTAGAGCCAGAACATTATTTATCAATTAATAACTGCAAAATAATTTTTAAATCGATAATGAAGGAATCAAAATATTTAACAATTACTGAAGCTCTCAAATTAGGATCTTCAAAAGTTAATCTGAGGGGGTGGGTACATAGGGAAAGAAAATCCAATAAGTTTGTATTCATTGTATTACGAGACGGATCTGATATCATCCAATGCGTAATCTCAAAAAGTAAGAATCCAGAGCTTTTTGAACAAGCGGGAAAATTAACTATTGAATCTTCCCTTAAAGTTTCAGGTGAACTAAAGAAAGATGAGAGAGCACCTACGGGTTTTGAAGTTTCATTAACAGATTTAGAAATAATCCAAATTGCGGAACCTTTTCCAATTACAGAATACCAATCGCCTGAACTTCTATATGACAATAGGCATTTATGGTTGAGATCGAGGAAATTAAACGCAATCCTTAAAATTCGTCATACCATAGTTGGAGCGATTCATACATTTTTTAGAGGTCATGGATATTATGAATTCGATGCCCCAATCTTCCAACCAAGCATGTCAGAAGGAGGCTCCACTTTATTTGAAGTAAAATACTATAATGATAAGGTGTATTTAAGCCAATCATGGCAATTATATGCTGAAGCAGGGATCTTTTCATTAGGGAAAATTTACAATATGGGTCCAACATTTAGAGCTGAAAAATCAAAAACTTCGAGACATTTGTCTGAGTTTTGGATGGCAGAAATGGAAGCTGCATTTATGGAACTTGATGAACTCACCGAAGTAGCAAAAGATGAGATAAGATTTATCGTCGAACAAGTTTTAAAAGATAATCGCAAAGAATTAGAAATATTAGAAAGAGATATTACTCTGCTTGAGGGATATTTCACAGCTGAGTATCCAACGATTAAATATTCAGAAGCTCTAGATCTTCTCAATAATAAATATCAAATGGATGTTCCTTGGGGTAAAGATTTAAGGACAATTGAAGAAGCCAAGATTGTTGAACATTACAAGGTTCCGGTAGTTGTTACTCATTACCCCACAGAAATTATGGGATTTTACAAACCTCCTAGTAAAGATAATCCTGAAGAGGCGTTATGTTTTGATATGTTAGCTCCTGAGGGATATTGCGAAATTATTGGTGGATCAGAAAGGAGCTTGTCGATCGATAATATGACCGAAAGATTAAGAGCTGAGGGAGAAGATCCTGAAACCTACTCATGGTATTTCGATTTAAGGCGTTATGGCAGTGTACCTCATTCAGGGTATGGTTTGGGAGTAGAGAGAGTCATTTCTTGGATTTGTGGGTTAGATAATATTAAAGATGCTATTCCCTTTCCCAGAACAATGCTTAGAAAAGCACCATAAAAAAAAGTGTGAGATTTTATGAATAAATTAGAAGAACAATACTATCAAATTGTTGAAAATTTTCCAGAAATATCTCCTATAAATAATTCCATATCCCATTTGAGGATTCCTATAAAAAAGGAAGTTTTTCTTGATCTTAAATACAAAAACTACCCTAAAGAGCCGAAGGCTAAATTAATTAAGGGAAACCAAATTTTTAACCTACGAAGAATGATTTCATCTTTAAGAGACTGGGATAAAAGATCACCTCTTTCAATGGTAGAATTAATAAAAGAGATATTTCTCTTGATTAAAAGTGTTGAATTAAATCAAATTTTAATAAAAAGAGAATTTCTTGAGGGTTTAATAGGCATGTGTCAAAGTGGGCATCCTCATAAATTAACTGGACTTTTAAGTGTTAATAAAGGGATAGTATCAGAATTTATTTTGCCATCAAGAGCTTGTACTGTTGCTGAAAAAGACTTTGAGATTTTCAGACCAAGTTGTAGTATACCATTAGACTTTTCATATGAGGGTACCTTTATATCACGACCTTCTGGAGAATTATCCATAAATGAAAATTTAAGCAAAATATTTAAGAAAAGAAGATTTACGATGCTTTTAGCTTATCCCTATATTGATCTAAGTTGTATTAGGTGTTATGATTCCCTCGGAAATAATTTAGAATTAATTGTTATGGATTAAGGGTAGGGATAAATTAGTATCATTATGAAACTTGATCAATTTTGCATAATTCTTCTGACTTCCCTTCAAAATTTCTAATTCTAAAGCAGTGTTAAACTAATTCAATAAAACTTTTTTAAGATCTATTATTATTTTCGATGAGTTATTTAAGAGAACTCCTTCTAAATTATTCAAAGGAATGGTTTGTTATAAATGGAACTCCGAAATTATATGGGATATGAACTAATCGAGAAAATTAAAAAAAAAGAAATTACGATTCTAGAGATCGTTCAAAATACCCTATCAGAAATTGAAAAAACTGATAATCTAATCCATTCTTTTGTTCATATTTCCAAAACTATAGCATTAAAAAGAGCTAAAGAGTTAGACAACATATTAAACAATAGAGGATCAATTGGGCGACTCTATGGTCTGCCAATTGGAATAAAGGATCTAATTTGTATAAAAGATAGTCCAACTACGTGTGGTTCCAAAATTTTAGAAAATTATCATTCTCCGTATAATGCTACAGTTATAGAAAGGTTGATTGAAGAAGAAGATGCGATTTGTGTGGGTCGTACAAATATGGATGAATTTGCGATGGGTTCATCTACAGAAAACAGTTCTTATGGTCCTACTTATAATCCTTGGGATTTAAAACGGGTTCCAGGTGGATCTAGTGGAGGGTCTGCTGCTGCTGTGGCATCTGGGCAAATTATTTTCTCATTGGGAAGTGATACAGGTGGAAGTATAAGGTGTCCAGCATCATATTGCGGCGTAGTAGGTCTAAAACCAACTTATGGAAGAGTATCTAGATATGGTTTGGTTTCTTATGCTAATTCTTTAGATCAAATTGGACCCATTTCTAGGTGTGTGCATGATTCTGCATTGTTATTGGAAATAATTGCAGGATACGATCCACTAGATTCTACTACAGTAAAAACAGAAGTTGATAAGTATACTGAAGAACTTCAAAACCCAATTGAAAATATAGTTCTTGGTGTCCCTAAAGAATTTTTTAGTGAAGGTTTGCAAAAGGAAGTAAGGGATAAAGTCGAAAAATCAATCGAAAGATTGAATAGTTTAGGTGCTAAAACAATTGAAGTTTCCTTCCCTCATTTAGAATATGCAATTCCTACCTATTATCTGGTTGCAATGTGTGAAGCAAGTTCGAATTTAGCTAGATATGACGGACTGAGATACGGAAGTATGAATTATGATTCCCATGAAGATATCTATGAGGTTTTTAGTAGAGCCCGAGGTGAAAACTTCGGACCTGAAGTAAGAAGAAGGATTATTTTAGGGAGTTATGCCCTCTCAGCGGGATATTATGATATGTTTTATATGAAAGCTTTAAAGGTAAGAACTCTAATAAAAAATGATTTTCAAAGGGCTTTAAAACAGTGTGATGTAATAATATCTCCAACAATGCCAACAACGGCATTTAAAATTGGAGATTTAGTAGAAAATCCTTTACAAATGTATTTAATGGACGTATTGACATGTCCAGTGAACCTGGCGGGATTACCTGCTCTTTCAATCCCTTGCGGTTTTGATGATAAGGATCTACCTATAGGGTTTCAAATCATTGGTGATTATTTTGATGAGAAAACAATCCTTAATGTAGGTTATTTACTAGAACAAGATTTAAACATCTATAGGAAATTAGCTCAAATACAGAAGAGAGGGAAGTGAATTGAATTCTAATTATTCTGATGTTATCATTGGTTTAGAAGTCCATATCCAACTTACTAAATTAAAAACTAAATTATTTTGTAGTTGTAGTGCCGATTACCGAGGTGCAGAGCCTAATACCTTTAATTGCCCGATTTGTTTAGGATTACCTGGATCTTTACCTGTAGTCAATACAAATGCTATTGAATTTGCAACAAGATTAGCTATTGCATTAAACTGTGAAATTAATGACACTTTCTGGTTTTTCAGAAAACAATACTTTTATGTT
>SDBU01005964.1_pt1 | contig 14427 bp, 15 predicted proteins | sample 2277071 | NCBI WGS metagenome assembly SDBU01 (sample SAMN10397929, study PRJNA504765) | marine sediment metagenome | isolation source: marine sediment core GS08_GC12, 126 cmbsf | place: Arctic Ocean: Gakkel Ridge, Loki's castle | collected 2008
CCCAACTCTTGGCAGACGAGAAACCCCAGAAACTGTACCACTTATTATTCTCATAGTAACACTATTATAGTGTCACCCATCTATCTGAACTAGCTCACCCTCTCTCAGCGGTGTGATGGATTTTGCGGGGAAGGGAAGCGAGATAGCAAATGCACCCTAGACCCACCGTGTTCTTTTGCTCTGGCTCTTGGCTGAGCTAGGGGTAGGTAAATGTTCATCTATTAGCGAGGATTCTACCATTTGCCAGAAGTATTCTCTATCCGCTCCAGTTACCACTGCCTTTTCGTGGGCTTCACTCAGCGCCACCGGGTATCCCAGCCCACGCCGGCACTGGTCCAAAACCAGGGTATGAACCAGATTGAGCAGTTCCTCGTCTGTTGCTACCCACCGTGGAATTTCAATTCTGGCTATTTCATCATCTACCCTGAGGTAAAAGAAATAGACATGGTGCACACCATAGTGCTTCTGGACTATAGACGACTGAGTGATAAAGAGGGCTGACCTTTCCCCCTGGCTCAATATATTTGAGAATAGCTCCCTGTCCTGAACGCCAGCTACCGTATCGCAGTCCCTCTTTTCATTAGTGGAGCAATAGCGGTCACAATCAGGGGGGTCATGAGGGCAAAGAGCCACCCGCAGGGTATTAACTACATCAGTGCTACGAGGAAAGCTAATATAACTGGCTAGGGCAAGCCTTTTGCCATTATTGAGCTTCCTTATGTCGTCGAGATAGCTTAGGAAGCCCTTAACCAGGAGAGCTTCGGTGACAAATTCGGGGTAAGCCACCAGTCCCCACAGAATAAGTGAGCCATCAAGCAGTGCCAGACTTAGGCTGCCAGGTGGCAGCCCTGCCGCCAGCCTGGCTAACTGCTGACACTCGTCGACACTACGTTTGATGCCTAAGAGGGCGCCTTCTATTGGTTGCTCACGACCTTTAATCCCCATCGGGGCAATAACCAGGTCTTTATCCCCAGAATAGAGGCTGGGGAAACTATCAAGGACGGCACTGGACTGAGCACCATAATGAAGAATGACACTGCCGATGTTTATTAGATAACACCTTGTTGACCGATGACGGTCAACATCAATATGAGAGCCATCGGTAGCGATGATGGTGAACTCTGCGGGACAGGGTGGTGCCTTATAGTGCTGGTCAAGCCTGTCTACCAAATCAGCCACTAGCCAGGTAGTCTTACCAGATGCAATCTTCCTTCTCAAATAATCAAGGTCGCTAGCTCGGTTATGAAGAACATCCAGGGCACTCTGAAGACGCTCCCGTCTCTCCTCACCGCTAGCCTTCAGTCTAGCTATCATGCCTCCAACCTGCTGAGCAACCTTAATCAAATCTAACGGCATCTCTATTACTTAACCAAAGTCAAAACTCCATCTCTTTTATGTCCTCGGCTATTTTGAGTCTAGGCTCAGTGAAGCTTTGAATTTCCTCTGCTGTCCACCCCGGGGCATACTCCTTGAGCACCATGCCTTCCGCGGTTATCTCAATGACCGCTATATCGGTGACCACCAGGTCAACACACTCTTTGCCGGTAAGGGGAAAGCTACACTCGTTTAGAATCTTGAGGTCTCCCTTCCTGGTAACATGCTCCATAGCTGCAATTACCTTCTTTGTTCCCATTGCCAGGTCCATCCCCCCTCCAATATTGCCTACCCCCCGCTCAGGAAACATCCAATTAGCCAGGTCGCCTTTCGCTGAGACTTGCAGTGCTCCCAACACAGTTATATCAATATGCCCACCCCTAATCAGACCAAAGGAATCAGCATGATGGAAGAAGCATATGCCCGGAAGTGGGGTTACATATTGACCTCCAGCATTAATCAGGTCGATGTCTGCCTTCTCCTCAAACTCATCAATAGTAACCACACGCCCGAACCCTAACGCCCCATTTTGGGTATGAAAGATAATGGTCATCCCTTCAGGAATATAGCTGGAAACCAAAGTTGGTATGCCGAAGCCCAGATTGACTACGGCACCATCAAAAAGCTCCATAGCAATCCTCATTGCCATAAGCTCTCTAGTAAGGTGTACCTTCATTTCATCCTCCGTTCTTCTTGAGCCAGAAGCTTTGCTCTAGGTGGCGAGGAAAGTCCTCGTCCCTAGCTACCTCCACTATGCGTTGAACAAGGATTCCTGGAGTAATGATGGCTTCAGGGTCAAGCTCACCTACCTCCACTATCTCATCAACCTCGGCAATAGTCACCCTGGCCGCCGCCGCCATCAATGGATTGAACTGGCGAGATGTCCCACGATAGATGAGATTACCTAGCTTATCGGCTTTATAACCTCTGACGAAGGCGTAATCTGCTGTTAAGGCATATTCCAGAAGCATTTCCCTCCCATTAATGGTCCTCTTTTCCTTTTCCTTCTCTACTAGTGTGTCAACACCAGTTGGAGTATAAAAGGCTCCGATTCCATATCCGCCAGCTCTAATCCGCTCGGCCAGGGTACCTTGGGGCACTAGCTCCAACTCTACCTCTCCAGCTAAGACCTGCCTCTCGCAGGGGCTGGCGGGGGCACCGAGAACAGCAAAGGGAAATGCAGCGATGACCTTTTTCACCTGCTTATTTTCAAAGAGTATTCTATGGTCGTCGAAATCGACGGTTAGCCCGGTGCCCCCAGCGGTATTGGCAATGATGGTAAGGTTCTTAACCCCTTTGTCGTGAATTGCCCGACACAGATTAAGGGGAAAGCCCCCGGGACCGGCAAAATTACCCATCATAATAACTGCCCCATCAGGGACATCGACTACCGCTGCTTCAAAGCTGTCATACACCTTATTTATCACGATTACCTCTCTGATTGTAATCCGGTCTTTTATGCTCAAGAATAGGTTCTCGGCATCCCGACTACATACTGTCCAATATGATTTAGCGCCATTTCCTGCGTAATGGGAGCAAGCCTAATCAAGTTGACCTCTCCCCACCACCTCTCAACGTCATATTCTTTTGTATACCCGAACCCCCCAAAAATTTGCATTGGCCAGTAAACGGCTTTAATAGCATTCTCAACTGCCACGACCTTTGCCATCCCTGGCAGATATTTCTCCTTCTGTTCCTGGGTTCCATGTCGTATTATGCTCATGGCACCGAAGTTTTCGGTGCGGAATGGGCAATCATCTCTTGATCTTCGGTTAAATCAGAGTTCATCTACCTTCCTCACCAGATATTCCCCCCCTAATCCTTCTTTGACCTAGCCAGGGAGCGGGCCATCCTGTCCAGCTTAAAGATGGTGGTGAATTCCATATTTTTACTGATCCAGAGCTTCTTCATTATTATGGAATCGGTAAGAGCACCCCTATAAGCCAGGCCGTCAACAAGGGTATTGAGGTCTTCACAAACCATTACAAAGTCAGGAGATTTGATTTGCTTCTCAGTAACCTTGAAGCTACCATCGTCAATCTCCATGGCGAACTCTCCACCGATAGTCTTGACCTGAATGTCTCGCTTCCAGCCGGCAATGTCCTTACGCGCTCGCTCGGTCTGGTTTATCTCCTCTCTTAAGGCTTGTAGCTCCTGGAAGACCTTCTTGTAGGCAATCATAGCCTTATCAGTAGCCTGGGGGAGCTTAGGCTCAACAACGGTTCCCCAGTTTATCTCCGACTCCTGAAGCCCCTTCTTGGCAATTTGCTCCGGGGTAAGTTCCGAAGTGGCTATGCAAAATATATCATTAATCTTACCAGCACGCTCATCCCTAAATATTACCTTCACCTCGGTGTCCTTCTTAACCAATCCTGGCACCAGTATACCTGTGGTGGTATAGATGTTGACGCTCATCGCCGTGTCGGCTCCACTTAGTATTACCCGGCCTCTGCTGTAGGGAGCCATATGCAGAAAAATAGAAGTAGCAAAGTAAGTGATGGGAGGTGTGCTTATCATTTTGCCCACATCCCCAACTTCGACCAGTTCTGTTGGGGCAAAGTCACAATCAGGGCAGGTGGTTAGGAAAGGGGGTATCCTGACAATACCACACTTGGTGCACTTGCACCCCAGAATTTTCTTCTCATCCCTTAACGCTAGGAAGAAAGGGCTGAACTCACCCTTGCTCCGCTCGTAGAAGGTGTACATAGCATCGTTAGCCAGCAGGTAGTCTTTATTATCGATAGTTACTGTTCTTGACCCTACATCTGGAATGAACTCAAACGGTATGACCTTCTTTTTACTCATAAGTCATTCTCTCCTTTATCCTTAGTCATGCTCCAGAATCAGACAAACACCGTATTGGGCGACAGTGCTTCCCGTGCCATGAACTAGAGCCGTCTTAAGGTTTCTCTTGATAAGCTCATTTCTGGCAGACCAGGCCGACATTATATTGCTGGCGCCCACGGCATGCCCACAATAGATTAACCCACCACAGGGGTTAACCAGAAACTTGCCGCCGGGGAGCATGAGTCCATCTTCAATCAACGAATCTGCTCTACCCAAAGGCACCAAGCCGAACTCTGCCATGCTTATCTCCAACTGGTGCACAAAGGCATCATGAAGCTCAACGATGTCTAGCGCCTTGACCGGGTCTTTAATACCAGCCATCTCGTAAGCCCGATGAGATGAATAATGATGAGACATAATTCGGGACATTATCTTCTGGTTCTTGCCCGCATAGGAGTGCTCGTTGGATTCACCGACGCCCGTTATCCAGACCACGGGTTTTCCACTAGCCTTAGAAATCGCCTTAGCCGTCTCCTCCTCAGCAAGGATTAAGGCGGCAGCCCCCTCTGTATAGACACAAATCTCCAGCTCCTTGAAGGGATAAGCTACGAGCCTGGAGTTAATTACCTCCTCAGGGGTTACTTGGTCAAACTGCCTCTGGGCATAGGGATTGGTCCTCACCTGTTGGCTGAGCTGGGATGATATCTGGGCAGTAACCTCCGGCTTCAAATCGCCTGGGTGCTCATCCATATAGCCCAGGACAATCTCAGCATAGCTATCTGAGGCTGACCAGCCCAACTCCTGCTCGAAGAAGCTATCTCCCGACCAGCCAATGCTCTTAATCACCTCTGGTGTAGCTGACATTGACAAGAAGTCAAAGCAATCTGTTGCCTTCTCCACCCCTAAAACTAGAGCCGTCTTGAACCTACCCGCTGCCAGGTAGGCATGAGCTGCCGACATGGTATAGGCGCCCGTAGCCCCTCCGCAAGTAATACGTATGCCAAATTTGTTCTGCATGCCACAAATGCCATGCAAGGGATGCTCAGGGATGGCGGCTCTCTCAAAGATGTCGTTGTAGATACCATAGAAGGCTGCATCCACATCCTTGATTGAAATACCCGCATCCTGTACAGCTTCTCTAGTAGCCATTTGGGCCAATTCATAGTAAGTCTTCTCATACCATCTAGCCCTGAAGGGCGTCACCGCAGCGCCCACAATACCAACCTTTTCCGGCACAGCTTATTTCCTCCTTCAGTTGATTATCTTTCTGTCTTCTATATACGACGCAAGGACTAACCCCTGCTGAAGACCTTCAGTCACATAGTGTAATTTACTGAAGTGTTGAAGTCAAGCTAATGTACTCGCTCAGGTGATTAGTGACACATCACCGTCTCTCCCTGGTTTTTCTTACCACCGCTCCAGAAATTTAAGAGGTAAGGATTATAGTTGTGTTTCCAGCGATAGAAAGCCTGGAGGGGGATACTAAGGTAGTGGCAGGTGAGTCGGGTATTGTGCCCGTGTAAGTCAAAAAAGACGGCTATCAAGGATAGTCGGTAACATACCTTTTAATCCTATTTATACCCTAATTGGTCTTTTTATTCTGGTGTGGATGGTAGTTGGCTGAGGTAGCTCTTCCTTCAAAAGAGATGGGGAGGCATAGGTTTTGAAGGGGCTTCACCTCTTCAAATTTACGGCCCTTGACTATTGTTGCATTTTTTTGGAAGGTAGTGCTAGAATGGCAATAATATGGACTATATGGAGCAGGCACTTTCCTTAGCCAAATTAGCTTTGGGTCAGGTCAGCCCTAACCCAGCGGTAGGGGCGGTAGTAGTCAAGGATAGTGTAGTTGTCGGTCAAGGCTATACACAGCCACCAGGCTCTTTCCATGCCGAGGTATCAGCCCTAAAGCAGGCAGGTGAACAAGCCCGAGGTGGGGTGATGTATGTTACCTTGGAACCATGCTGCCACTATGGTCGGACTCCACCGTGTACTCGAGCAATCATTGCTGCTGGCATCATTGAGATTCACCTGGCTATGCTTGACCCAAATCCCCTAGTCTTAGGGCGAGGTAGAGATGAGCTGGAGAGGGAAGGCATTAAGACATATGTGGGTGAGCATGAAGAAGAGGCGAAAGAGATTAATGAGGCCTATACTAAATTCATTACTACAGGTATGCCCTTTGTTACGGCAAAATTTGCGGCAAGCCTGGACGGGAAGATTGCTACTAGAACCGGTGATTCCAAGTGGATTAGCGGGGAGGGGGCGAGAAGCTATGTTCACGGCCTGCGCCATACCACTGATGCTATTGTGGCAGGAGTAAATACCATTCTTGTTGATGACCCTCGCCTCACAGCTAGGTGTAGTTGTGGCCGAGGAGGAATAGCCAGAAAACAGCCACTCCGGGTAATTGTGGATGGTAAGGGACGCACACCATTAACTGCTCGAGTATTTAGTGAACCAGGTAAGACGCTGCTGGCACTGGGCAGATTGGTTAAGCCAGAGGAGGCAGCAGCCTTTGCTCAGGTTGGTACTGAAATATTAGAATTGCCCTCTGAAGAAGGACCTGTAGATTTGGGGAAATTGTTAAAAGTATTAGGGTCGCGTGAAATTGCCAGTGTTCTAGTTGAGGGTGGGGAGACTCTTTTTGGTTCTTTATTCGACCGTGGGCTTGTAGATAAGGTGATTGCCTTCATTACCCCTATTATCATTGGTGGAAAAGAGGCAAAGACTGCTGTTGGCGGTAAGGGAGTTGATAAAGTAATAGACTCACTAAGATTAGAGCGGGTTAAGGTTAAAAAGTTTGGTGAGGACTTGATGGTTAGCGGATATATTTCGGGAAAAACAGAGTGAAGCCGAAAAGCGTGCTATAGGTCAAAAAAGAATGTTGAAGCTGTGCACAAATCAGCTTGGTTAGGGATTGATAATGTTTACTGGTATTATAGAGGAGGTTGGTAGAATTGTTTCAGCTCCACCTGGAAAGCTTATTATTGCTGCTAGCGATGTTCTCCAGGGAGTAGAGCTGGGTGGAAGTATTGCTGTTAATGGGGTATGCCTGACAATAACCAATCTCAAGACTGATTCGTTTTCGGTTGATGTAATGCCAGAGACACGGAAGACGACTAACCTTGGTCTACTTTCTGCTGGGGATGGGATAAATTTAGAGCGGCCTCTAACTCTAGGTGGGCGTTTGGGAGGACATTTAGTGCAGGGGCATGTGGATGCCACAGGCAGGGTAGACTCTGTTACCAGGGACGAGGTAGCAGCGATAATTAGATTCGAAGCACCCCCTGAAGTGATGAGCTATATAGTGGATAAGGGATTTATTGCTGTTGACGGGATTAGCCTTACTGTTGTAGCCAGAGATACCAGCTCATTTCGGGTTTCTGTTGTTGACTATACCCAGAAGCATACTACTCTAGGTAACAGGTGGATGGGTGATGTGGTTAATCTGGAGGTAGATATTATTGCCAAATACGTGGAACAACTCAGCCAGGCTCACCGCCCAGGTATGACTACTGACTTTCTACAGGAGCATGGGTTTTTAGTAGGTTAATTTATTTCTTTCTGATTGAGGAGGGATGAGCATGGGCTTATCAACCATTCCTGAAGCTATTGAGGACATAAAAACAGGCAAGTTTATAATTATAATTGATGATGAGGATAGGGAAAATGAGGGCGACCTGGCTATGGCTGCCGAGAAGGTTACCGCTGAAGCTATTAACTTTATGGCAATACATGCTAGGGGGTTGATTTGCCTGCCTGTTATAGGCGAACGGTTAGACGAATTGAGTATCCCTCTGATGGTGAGGGAGAACACCTCAGAGTTTTCCACAGCTTTTACCGTATCCGTTGAGGCTAAACGCAGGGTGAGCACCGGTATTTCAGCCGCTGACAGAGCAGAGACGGTAAAAGCAATAATTGCCCCGACCACCAAGGCCGAGGATTTAGCCCGGCCGGGGCACATGTTTCCACTACGGGCTAGAGAGGGTGGTGTCCTGGTGCGGGCAGGGCATACTGAAGCCATAGTTGATTTAGCCAGGCTGGCTGGCTTTTATCCAGCCGGCGTTATCTGCGAGATTATGAATGAAGATGGCTCTATGGCACGGCTACCTCAACTTGAGGTAATGTCAGAGAAGTGTGGGATAAAAATAGTGACTGTAGCTGACATTATTGCCTATCGCCGTCGCCATGAAAAGCTAGTGCACCGAGTAGCTGAGGCTAAGTTACCCACAAGGCATGGCGAGTTTATTGCTATTGCTTATAAAAGTGATATTGACCCTGATGAGCACCTAGCTTTAGTGATGGGGGATATATCTACTGAGGAGCCGGTATTAGTTCGAGTTCACAGTGAATGTGTTACCGGCGATGTATTTAGTAGTCTTCGTTGTGATTGTGGTGAGCAGATTGCTCTGGCGATGCAAAGTATTGCTGAGAAAGGGCGAGGAGTTTTTCTGTATATGAGACAGGAGGGAAGAGGTATTGGCTTCCATAATAAGATTCGTGCCTATGCTCTTCAAGATAAAGGACTGGATACAGTGGAGGCTAATCTGTCCTTGGGCTTTCCTCCAGACCTGCGGGACTATGGCATAGGTGCCCAAATAATAGTTGAGCTGGGCCTACATGAGATTCGGCTACTCACCAACAATCCCAAGAAGGTGATCGGTTTGGAAGGTTATGGGTTAAAAGTGGTAGAGACAGTACCCATTATTTGTTCCCCAAACCCATATAACCGTGATTACCTGGAAACAAAACAAAAGAAATTAGGGCATCTTTTACAAATATCAAGCTCTGATGATAATTAAATAATAAACGAGGAGAAAATAATGGATAAGCATTTTGAGGGTATGTTACTGGGGAAGGGGTTGAAGTTTGGGCTGGTTGTTTCTCGCTTTAACGAGTTTATTACCAGGAGACTACTTGAGGGAGCACGAGATGCCTTGCTTCGCCACGGTGTTAATGAGGAGGATGTAGAGGTTACCTGGGTGCCAGGTTCATTTGAAATTCCACTAATAGCTAAGAAGTTGGCTCAGACGAAGAAGTATGATGCTGTTATTTGTCTCGGTGCTGTGATTCGTGGTGGCACACCTCATTTTGAATATATTGCCGCTGAGGTTACTAAGGGCATTGCTAAGGTAGGTTTAGATACTGGGCTACCAGTTATTTATGGCATAATTACCGCTGATGCCCTGGAGCAAGCTATTGAGCGGGCAGGAACTAAAGAGGGGAATAAAGGTTTTGAAGCGGCGGTGAATGCTATAGAAATGGCTAACTTGGTTAAAAGCATAGGCTAATTCTTTGAATATAGCAATAGCCAACCTTCAACCTTAATGGAATCTCTGGATATTTGTCTCACTCGGTAACCTTATAGACTATGTCTCCGCTCCTTACCCGCTCGCTAACCTTGACGCCAACTGAATCGCCTGCGTTAGCCTGATTAACATCTATGTTGTTAATCTGTATTGAGTCAACAGTGAATTCCATATCAGTAGTATGCCCTTTGATATGGATTCTGTCACTCACCTTCAAAGTCGCTGTTAGCTCAATACCGGCTACCACTGGTCGGGCAAAGAAGTCGCTCACCTTTCCGATTACTTCTTCAGGCATTTGGGTACCTCCTTTATGTGCTAATAGAAAAGAAGCAACGCCCTTCCTCTTTGGGTAAGATACCACCAACTAATAGTAATACGTTGTGCATATTATTTTCTGCTCTCCCCTCCACTACTTTTGCTCACTTTCGGCGCTAACTTTACATTTATGCCCCGAAAAAGTCAAGCGTTTTCTCGTGTCGCAGTATAGCCACCTCCCAAGTTATAACCTCTAATCTTTGACATGGCACCACCTGTCGCATATAATTGGCCTAATTATAATCACCCGGAGGATGCAGACTTGGCAAATGAGGATGGACCCACTGAGGTAAATCACGGGCAAGCGCTGGATATTGAGCATATTAAAAAGCATCTGGATATGTTAGACCAGCGCTTAGATAATATCGATTCAACAGTTTCAGCCGTCGTTGAGCGGGTAATGAGCCAGCCTATCGCCCTTAATATAACATGCCCCCACTGTAGCAGGAATATAGAGATTACTATCATAGGTAACAGCAAGCCCATGAGGTAGCTTGAGAGGGAATATTAGGAAGCTATGGGTTATACAATGGCATTGCTAAAGCAAGATGGCTAAGAAATATGATGTTATTATTGTTGGTGGTGGTCCAGCCGGTATCTTTGCCGCTCTAGAGCTGTCTCAGGCATCCGATTTAAATATTCTGCTTGTAGAGAAGGGAAAGAACATTGATAGCCGCCAGTGCCCGGTTCGTGATGGGAGTAACCCGTGTATCTCATGCTCCCCCTGTGATTTAGTTAGTGGTTTAGGAGGGGCTGGTGCTTTTAGTGATGGCAAGCTGACATTAACCGGAGAAGTAGGGGGTCGGTTCAGAGATTATCTCGGGGAGAGTGATACTGAAGCTCTGGTTAAGTATGTTGATGAGATATACCTCAAGTTTGGTGCCTCGGATAAGCTCTATGGGGCTGGGAATGAGGTTGATGAACTGCGTCGCAAGGCTTGTCTAGTAGAATTGAGTCTGATACCTGTACCTCTCCGTCATCTAGGCACTGAGCGTTGCCGTTTGGTGCTCAAGGCAATGCGTGATTACCTTAGTTCACACTTGGAATTTAAACTTGAGGTAGCGGTATCTAGCATCATTGTTGATAATGGTGAGGTTAGGGGGATTGAGACTGCGACCGGAGATAGGTTTGATTGTCGCTATCTGATTCTGGCTCCAGGCAGGGAAGGGGCAGATTGGTTATCCATGGAAGCTAAACGACTTAACCTGACTATGCATATTAACCCTATTGATGTCGGGATTAGAGTAGAGGTGCCAGCCGCAGTGATGGAGGAGTTAACCAGTGTACTATATGAGGCAAAGCTGGAGTTCCTGTCCAAGGGTTTTGACGACCGAATTAGAACATTCTGTATGTGCCCTGGTGGTGAGGTTATTATGGAGTCTACCGGCGGTGCTGACCCCGTAATCACGGTTAATGGGCACAGCTATGCTGACCATCGGAGTGTCAACACTAATTTTGCCCTGTTGGTAAGCACGACCTTCACTAAGCCATTTCGGGAGCCTATTGCCTATGGTAAGTATCTGGCTAGACTAGCCAATATTCTTAGTGGTGGGGTGCTGGTGCAGCGTCTGGGTGACCTGATGGAAGGTCAGCGTTCTACCCCGGACCGTATTGAGCGGGGACTGGTGCAGCCAACCTTGAAGAGCGCCACCCCTGGCGACCTTAGCTTTGTCCTTCCCTATCGTCACCTCACCGGGCTCATGGAAATGATTCAGGCAATGGATAAGCTAGCTCCAGGGGTAGCTTCACGCCACACCTTGCTCTACGGGGTTGAGGTCAAGTTCTATTCCTGCCGACTTCAACTTAGTCCTAGCCTGGAGACTGAGGTTAGCAATATGTTTGCTGCTGGTGATGGAGCTGGTGTTAGCCGGGGTTTAATCCAGGCTTCAGCCTCGGGGGTGGTGACGGCTCGCGAGATATTAAGGAGAAGTGGGCACTAAGATTTTATCTACCTCGTCCTAAAAACCTTCTTGGTTGACAGGGTTGGCTTATGCCGACTAAAATATGGCGATGCGGGATTGTTTATCAACTTTCTCTTAATAAACAACCGAGGTATTATAGGTATAGGAAGGGGGATGATGCTATGTGGCTGAGGTAGCGGCTGGTAATAATGAGAGCTTTGAGAGTTTGCTCAGACGGTTTAACAGAAGGGTGCAGCAGGATGGCATTCTAGCTGAGGTACGTCGTCGAGAACACTACGAGAAGCCTAGCGTTAAGCGTAAGCGCAAGGAAGCAGCTAGGAAGCGCAGGAGTACCAGAGTATCCAGGAGGTAGGGACTCTTGCCTTTAGCGTGGAGTTAGAGTGGAAGCAAGATTTAGCCCCAAAAACCAGGACTATGGTGGATACCCGTTAAAACAAAAGCTAACGGGTGACCTTAAGCGGGCGGTGAAGGGTGGGGATAAGGTGAGGCTTTTGGTTATCCGATTGGTGATGGCAGCCATTATAAACGCTGAAATTGCTCAGCATGCTGATTTAGAGGATACCGATATCCTTGGCATCATTGCCAAGGAGGCAAGGCAGCGTCATGAGAGTATTGAAGCCTTTAAACTAGGAAATCGCCAGGACTTAGTGGCTCAAGAAGAGGCGGAGTTGGCTATACTTCAGGAGTATTTGCCTCAGCAGATGACTCGGGAGGAGATTATAGTTGAGGCGCGTCGGGTTATTGAAGAGGTGGGGGCACAGGGACTTGGTGATAAGGGAAAGGTTATGCCTAGGCTCATCACTCAGCTTAAGGGAAAGGCTGATGGGCGAGAAATAAATGCGGTAGTAACCGAGTTGCTTGGCTAATGACCTCATCTCCTTGTTAATGATGAATATCTCAAGGTGCCAAGGAAAAATATTTCAAGGCCACGACTAAGGAATAGAAATCCCAAATCCTGAATGAGTGTAGATAGATTAAGGGAACTTGGAAAGATTGAAATATCGGACGAGACAGCCTTGAAATTGAAGAGGATTAGCTCAGCCACAATAAACTCTGTATTAGAGGCTTAAAATCAGTACCTCGTACGGTTACATTTTTTATGATGCGACAACCTAAAGTTGGGTTACTGCTTAAATGATTTGATACGCTAGTTTGATGGTTGAGGCGTGATTACAGCACAATTATAAAGATTCTTTTACCACCCAATCTCCACGCTGACTAAGGGAATTTTGGTCGCTAGACGCTCAGAGGAGGAAGCAAATGTTGAAGGAGATGAAGCAAATGTTGAAGGAATTAACTATTAGTTCCGATGCCCCCGGAGAAAGAATGTTAATGCTTGGCGACCAGGCAATAGCCAGGGGGGCAATAGAGGCGGGAGTCCAAGTCGCTGCCGCTTATCCAGGTGCCCCCGCAACCGAGATATTGGAAACCCTAGCCGCAGTAGCCAAAGACACTGACATGTATGTTGAATGGTCAATCAATGAGAAGGTAGCCTTTGAAGTGTCTTTTGCTGCCTCCATGTCTCGGTTAAGAGGTCTATCTATAATGAAGCAAATCGGGGTAAACGTGGCTCTCGACTCAATAAAGGGCGCCCCCTATTATGGCACCAAAGGCGGTCTGGTTTTAGTGGCCTGTGATGAGCCCCTGAGCGTAATATGGCAGGAATACCAGGATACCCGATATCTTGCAGAGCGAGGCTACATGCCTGTTCTTGAGCCTGCCTCAATTCAAGAAGCTAAGGACATGATGGTTGATGCCTATAGCCTCTCTGAGGAATTTAGCCTGCCTTTTATACTTAGGCCGGTAACTAGGATATGCCACGGTCGAGGTGACGTGGTTCTGGGGGAAATATCAAAGGAAAGGAGACAGGCCACCTACACCAAGGAACGTGTGCCGCTGCCAGCTCTCGGAAAAGAACAGGAGATGTATACGCGGTTTGCCCAAGTCAAGGAAGCAGTGAATACATCCCCCTATAACCAATTAAACCTTACTACCGGAGCAAAGTTGGGCATAATTACCTGTGGAATATCATATAGTTATGCAGTGGAGGCAATAAGAGACCTGGGGCTTACCGATAAGGTCTCGGTGCTGAAGATTGGCACACCGCATCCACTACCTGAGGAATTGGTCAAAAGGCTACTAAACTCGGTCGAAGAGATACTCGTAGTTGAAGAGCTGCAACCATTTGTGGAGTTTCATGTTAAGGCTATTGCGGGAGAAGCTAATATTCCACTCAAAATTCACGGCAAGGATTTACTCCCTATAAATGAACTAAATCCCAAGCTAGTCACTGAGGCCATTGCCAAGTTAACCGGCACCGAGCTCCCACCTTATTTCGCTGAGCTGGACAAGCTTCGTGAGGAAGTAGTCAAACTTCTACCCAGCAGACCTCCCTATCTGTGTCCTGGCTGCCCACACCGGGCTTCTGAGTATGCAATTAAACTGGCCGCTAGAAGGGTGGCCAGAGACTTGGGTGAGGACATAGAGCCTCTCTACCCGGGTGACATCGGGTGCTATCATTTGGGCGCACTGGCGCCCCTGTACACTGTAGACCAAACCCTCACCGTAAGTATGGGGTCCAGCTATGCCGTCGGCAGTGGTCTATCTCATATAACGAACGTTCCAATCGTAGCGGGGATGGGTGACTCGACCTTTTTCCACGCCGGGATACCACCACTGGTAAACGCCGTTTTCAACAAGTCAAATCTAACGATGGTGGT
>SDBU01005965.1_pt1 | contig 14426 bp, 10 predicted proteins | sample 2277071 | NCBI WGS metagenome assembly SDBU01 (sample SAMN10397929, study PRJNA504765) | marine sediment metagenome | isolation source: marine sediment core GS08_GC12, 126 cmbsf | place: Arctic Ocean: Gakkel Ridge, Loki's castle | collected 2008
GGAACCGAGTTCATCGACCTACAGACAGGCGAGGTGTTGTGGAACAGTTGGGCGCGGGGCGTCTGCAAGTATGGCGTCATGCCCGCCAACGGCCTCCTCTACGTTCCGCCACATACCTGCGGCTGCTATACCTCGGCGAAACTGATCGGCTTCAACGCGCTAACGTCCGGAAACCAGGAGCCAGAGACACCAGCGGCCGAACGCCTCGAACGAGGGCCGGCATACTCCACGAATACCCACAATCCGCAATCCAACAATGGCGATCAGGAGTGGCCTGGCTATCGGCACGATTCCGAGCGAAGCGGCTACACATCCTCAGTCGTCCCGGCAGTCCTGGAGCAGAAATGGCAGGTAGAGGTTGGTGGGAAACTAACCAGCCCAACAATTGCAGGGGGCAAGGTGTTCGTGTCATCTATAGACGAGCATAGGATCGCGGCAATAGATGCCGATTCCGGTGAGTCTATATGGAACTTCACGGCAGGCGCTCGTGTGGACTCCTCGCCGACAGTGCATGAGGGTCGGACGATCTTCGGATGCCGCGATGGGTATGTGTATAGCCTACAAGCGTCAGACGGCGCGTTGGCGTGGCGTTTGAGAGCCGCTCGCGCACAACGGCACATCGTTGTCTCCGACCAACTCGAATCCGCGTCGCCTGTACGCGGGAGCGTACTGATCCAGGACGGATTGGCTTACGTCACTGCGGGCAGATCATCTTATCTGGACGGCGGTATTGACCTCCATCGACTTGAGCCTGGGACAGGGAAAATCCTATCAACAACGCCCATCTACAGCCCTGATCCTGAGACAGGGAAGCAGCCTGACCAGTATAATCCCAACGTGATGCCTGGCGCTCGCTGGGACATCCTCACCAGTGACGATCAGTACCTCTACCTGAGAGACATGGTCCTCGACAAAAACGGCGTCACCCAGCCAACTGGCAATCCTCACCTGTTCTCGGTGACGGGCCTCCTGGACAACACATGGACACACCGATCCTACTGGATCTTTGGGACGAAATGTTCACTCTCAACCGGCTGTAGTGGGCGGGATAAGCATCTCATCTACGGCAGGTTGCTCGTCTTTGATGATTCGACAATCTACGGCTACGGGCGAACTGGCGTCCATTGGTCGAACCAGCTTCAGGACGGGCCCTATCGCGCCTTTGCCCTAAAGCGAGACGACCGAACGGAGTTGTGGGCCAAATCCTTGCCAATCCAGGTGCGGGCGATGGTCATGGCGGACAGGGTGCTGTTTATGGCCGGTCCTGTTATCGAGGCTCTCTCCTGGTTAGACGAAGACGACGAAGAGCAGGAAACGCTGCTCCTGGCCATCTCGGCTGACGACGGGACTGAGTTAGCGCGATACCAACTGGATTGCCCTCCCATCTTCGACGGCATGGCCGCCGCCAACGGTCGGCTGTACCTCTCGCTGGAAAACGGCAGCGTCGTCTGCCTGGGCGAAGAATAGCAAGAGTGAGGGCTTATACCAATTCCATTATTTCACTGTGCGTTACAAAGCCTCAGAAAATCCCCCTAACCCCTTTGTATAGACTGGGGACAGGACAACCCTCTCTTTGAGAAAGGTGAGCGCATTGGAACCGGCTTTGTCCCCCCTTGTAAAGGGGGTTAGGGGGATTTAAAGCATGGTACAAAGACTGCCGCCCAGTTACCAGATTAATGCATAGCTAAATAATGGAATTGGTATTAATGGACATTTGTCATCTGGAACGGTGAAGCATCTTGTTAATGGCGTTCACGTAAGCTTTGGCGCTGGCTTCGATAATATCGGTACTGGCGCCGTGACCGATGATGGTGTTGCCGTTGTCTCTGATCCTGACTGTCACCTCGCCCATAGCGTCTTTTCCCTTCGTCGCGGAGTGAATCGAGTAGTCGATCAATTCGACTTCAACGCCTGTGATCTTGTCAATGGCCTTATATGCGGCGTCCACAGGGCCATCGCCGTATGCCGCTTCCTGAATCACCTCATCGTCTTTTTGCAGGCCAATGGTTGCCGTGGGGACGAACCTTGTACCGCTGCTGATCTGGATATAGTCAAGGGAAAATGTCTGCGGCACTACGGGCAGTTCATCCCCCACTATGGCCGCCAGGTCTTCGTCGAAGACCTCCTTCTTCTTGTCGGCGACCCTGATAAACCTTTCATAGGCCGTGTTGATCTGCTCATCGGAGAGTTCATACCCCAGTTCCGAGAGCCTGTGTCGGAGAGCATGTCGCCCAGACCTGGCGGTCAGAACGATCTCACTTTTGCTTAATCCCACATCCTCCGGGTTCATGATCTCAAAGGTATCTCGCGCCTTGAGTATACCGTCCTGATGAACGCCAGAACTGTGCGCGAAAGCGTTGCTCCCTACTATGGCTTTATTGGGTGGCACAGGGAACCCCATGAGATGGCTTACTATCCTGCTGGTGTTCATTATCTCCTGCGTCCTGACGTCGGTATACGCGTCCAGATAGTCGCTCCGGGTTCTGATAGCCATAACCACCTCTTCCAGAGCCGTGTTCCCGGCGCGTTCTCCCATACCATTAACACAGCATTCGACCTGAGTAGCTCCCACTTTCACCGCGGCGATGGAGTTGGATGTGGCCATACCCAGATCGTCATGGCAATGGACGGCAAGTCTCGCTTTGCCCATATTAGGTACGTTCTGCTGTATATTGCTTATAAGCTGTGCAAACTGCTCCGGCACAGCGTATCCCACAGTATCGGGGATATTGATCACCGTTGCTCCTGCCGCGATGGTGGCTTCTATAATATCATAGAGATAGCTCGGCTCGGCGCGAGCGGAGTCCATGGGGGAAAATTGTACCTCATGACACATTGATTTAGCCCGCTGGACTGATGATACCGACATATCCATAACCTGATCGCGAGTTTTCCTGAGCTGCCCTTGTATGTGTATATCCGATACGCCGATATACACATGCACCATAGGCTTTTCTGCACTCTGTACCGCTTCGCCTGCCCGATCTATGTCACCGGGGACACACCGCGCCAGCGCGCATATCGTTGGGCCTTTGATCTCTTGAGATATGGCATCCACAGCCTCAAAATCCTCCAGGGATGAGATGGGATTTCCAGCCTCGATAACATCCACGTTGAGTCTCGTCAGTTGTTTAGCGATCTCCATTTTTTCGGCGGCGTTGAGTGATGCTCCGGGCGATTGCTCTCCATCCCTGAGTGTCGTGTCGAATATGAAAATTTTTCGTGGCATTTTAGCTTCCTCCTCATTTTCGGAATCTGATGTGTCTCTCAAGTGTGGTAGGTCACCCGGGTCGTTAAGTGAATCCGCTTCCGTTTCGTTCAATCCCATTCTCTTCACCTCCTCAAGCTAACTCTCAGCTATGAACATCCATACTTTCTGGAACAGAAAAACCTTAGAGATGAATACAGCAGATGACGTTTTGTACGAGGGTCATTGTATTGATTCTATGCCTCAGATAAAGCCGCCTCCAGAAAGAATTAGCTCTTCCTTGTTAACAGAGACCTTCACTTTGCCTTCTTCATCAGAGAATTCTCCCCACAGCAGCAAGTGACCTCTATTGAGTACTCTGGCCTCAAAAACTTTCCTTGTTCTGTAAACATCCAACTTGCTCCCCTTTTCCATAAGAACGTATGTCTGTATAGCTTTATTTTCTACTCCCCATACTGTTCCCTGTAGCTTACCTTTCTCCAAACGAAACATGCCATTTCGGTCACTTTCGGAGAGTTTGACACCGCTATTCCTAAACTTTGGTCGTAGATTTTCTAGGATGTCGTTTCCGGGCAAATCAGTTCTAAAGTTTAACTCAAAGCTGAATGGCAGTTTTTCTCTATATTCTGCTACTACGCAGGCGTATTTCTCTTTGTCCAATATGATTTTGTTCTTGCTATAGGGCTCAAACTGGTAACTGAACAAGGATGCCCTTTCGTTTCTGATAGATGGCTTCTCGGAAAAACTAATTAGTTCTTCGCCCTCCGGAGAATAGAGCGTGCCTCTAAGGATAAACCAGTTGTCATGCCATTTCGACGCCTCAAATATTATGTCACCCTCCGCCGTTCTTGGGAGGAATTGCTCAAAGATGCATGTTCCCGCAATAATCTTCGGGTTTGTCAGGATTTCTGGCGGAAATGTGCCCTCTTTTCTCCATAGACCTTCTATCTCATTAATACAGTCTCTGGGAGTCCTTACTTTAACCCCATACCTCTTCTCCAATTCATCTTTCTTATCAAGAAAATGTCCGTCTTCAGTTAGAAAATAATCTCGACCGTTCATTACATGGCAAGCAAGGTGCTGGGCATCGAATCTATTTCCTTCTTTTTCCCATGACATTCCGCTAAACAAGATTGCAGTGTAGATTTGCTCAAGTATGCCTATGTCAGGCATCGTAGCGCCATAGTCCAGCGAAAGATTCTTCGTTTTATCCCTTAAATTCCGGAGATGCTGACCATAGCAATTTTCAGATTCTCTTTCTAGGACATCTGTCTTGATTAGGTCAATCCAGCCATTGTCCTGCCATGTCTTCAGTTGTTCTACTTCAGGATAGTCCTTCTGAGTCTTAGCATTGAAGCAGTTACTATCCATAGTCAATAAGAAAATGCGCACAAATATCCCCTCCTACTTCATGGCAACGAAGATAAGCCTCTTACTCTGACTTTCTATCTCTTCTCTAGCGGCGAAATCTCCAAAGCATCTGATGTCGGAAAATCCGGCTTCACCGAGAAATCGTCGCATTTCATTGTAATTGAGCATCCTGAATCTGTGCAGTTCGTGATATGTTATGGTCTTACCGTTGTCCTCTATTATCCCAAATTCGTGATGGTTCCAGATAGCTGGCACGTCTTCGATCGAATGCCTGACAGCCCACTCAAAGGTTATACCATCCTTGACGCAATTCTCTACTACGTTCTCTTTGTACCGTCCCAGAAGGGAAAGGAAGTTCATAAGGTCTATTATCGCCACCCCGCCAGGTTTCAGCGCATGTCGAAACGCTTTCAGGGTATGGAGAATATCTTCATCCGTCAGGAGATACTGAAACGCGGTGTTCATGCAGATAATGGCTTCGAACTCACCAGTGAAGTCGATCTCACGCATATCTTTATTGACAACATACGCCTCCAGTTTTACCGCTTCTGCTTTCTTTGTAAGTGCATCCAACATGTTCTGACTCTGATCTACTCCAGTGACGCTGTAGCCCTTCTGCACAAGAGGAATATAGTGTCGCCCGGTTCCACAGCCAACGTCCAGAATGCTCTTCACCTGAGCCTCGGCAATGCTATCGAACACGAACTCGAAAAACTCCAGTTCCTGACCCACATTCTGGATCATTTTTTCGGCTCTTATATCGTAGTATTCTGCGAATGGTCTGGTATATGGACTGCTCATTGTACTCATCCTTGATCGCACACGGATAGAACGGATGCTACGGATCAACACGGATAGGATATTCGTCCTGAATCTGTGGAAATCCGTAGCATCCGTTTTATCCGTGTGCGATTGTTGGTTTCAGAACTCTTTGTCTTTAGCTGATCTGCTCAACTTCGATAAACGCTTCTTCGCCGTTGATAACCCACTCTTTTTGGTGGGATAGACCTATCTTCGTCTGGGATAGATTATTATCAGACACTGCATCTTTGGCAGTTTGCATTGTCATACCAATATTTGGCAGATAAATAGTTTGGGTTAGGGTTTCATTCATAATATATTCTTGATAGTTCTCCACGACTTTGTGGACAATATCAGTGGATCTTATGTATAGCCTGATCCTATCAATGATGTTGAAATTAGCCTCTTTTCGCATGAATTGTACTTTGTTGACGATCTCGCGTGCGAAACCCTCCTGGATTAGTTCTTCGGTCAGCTCCGTTGCCAACGCAACAAATAGCTCTCCCTCTGTTTCCGTCACGTACCCCTCTTTGTCCTGGATAGAGATATCCACTTCCTCAGGGAGAAGCCACACTTCTTCCCCGCCAATTTCCAGTCTAAGCGTGGCATTGCTCTCAAGCTCTGCCTTAGCATCAGCAGCATTCCACTGTGACAAGCCTTGGAAGATCCTCTTGATCTCTTGTACGCGTTTACCGTATTTTCGGCCAATTAGACTATAAACTGGCTTCAACTGAAAACCAACATACTGGCCCACGTCATCGGCAAATTCTATGGATTTCACGTTGATCTCATCAATGATCAGGTCTTCCAGACGCTCGACTGCCCGTTTTTCTTCATCTGTTCGGGCGCTGACGACCAGTCGCGAGAGCGGCTGTCTGGTCTTGATCGCGGCGCGATTGCGGGCGGCTCTCGCCAGAACCACCAGTTGACGGACGTGATTCATGTCCGCCTCCAGTTCCTCATCTATGAGTTCCGGCGCAGACACAGGGCAGTCGCACAGGTGTACGCTTTCAGGCGCATCGCTATCCACCGATCTGACGAGATTCTGGTATATTCCCTCAGCTATGAACGGCACGAAGGGACTTATAAGTTTGGAGAGTTCCACCAGTATCTCATGAAGCGTTTTGTAAGCGGCGACCTTGTTTGCGCCCATCTCCGCTCCCCAGTATCTATCCCTGCACCGTCTGACGTACCAGTTGCTCAGGCTATCCACGAAAACATCAATAGCACGGGTAGCTCTACTTATCTGATATGCGTCCATATTCTCCCGAACGGTTTGCACCAGGCCGTTGAAGACGGATATGATCCATCTATCAATGACCGGGCGATCCGCTACAGGCATTTCGTATTCCATAGGATTCACATCGTCAATGTTGGCATACAACACAAAAAAGCTGTAGACATTGTGCAGCGTACCCATGAACTTCTTTACGACTTCTTCCACCAACTCTTTACTCAGCGGACGACGAGTCCAGGGCGGGCTGATGGAGAAGTACCACCTAAGGGCATCCGCGCCGTGAGTATCCAGAATTTCATCCGGCTCTATGCGATTGCCTTTGCTTTTGCTCATCTTCCTGCCATCTGCTCCCAGCACGTGCTCCACCACGAGGCAGTTTTTGTAGGAAGTCTCCCCATACAGGAAGGTTGCGGTTGCCAAAAGGCTGTAGAACCATCCCCGCGTCTGATCTATGGCTTCGCAGATGAAATCAGCGGGGAAGCTCTGCTTGAAGCTCTCTTCGTTCTCCATAGGATAATGCCACTGACCGGTGTGCATTGAACCCGCGTCGAACCAGCAGTCAATAACTTCCGGCGTCCGGCGCATGTTTGAATCGCACGATGGGCATGGTACCACAACAGCGTCAATGTACGGTTTGTGGAGTTCTATATCATCAGGCACGTTCTCACCAAGCTGTTTTAGTTCCTCAATACTTCCTATTGCTTGCTCTTTATCGCAATCAGGACAGACCCAGATATTCAGCGGCGTTCCCCAATATCTATCCCTGCTGATAGCCCAGTCCACGTTATTTTCCAGCCAGTTTCCGAAGATGCCGTCCTTTATGTGTTCTGGATACCAGTTCATCTTCTTGTTTTCTTCGATCATCTTGTCCTTGTATGAGGTCGTCTTGATGAACCATGACCCTCTGGCATAATACAGAAGCGGCGAATCACATCGCCAGCAGAAGGGGTAATCATGTAGGTATAGCTCTTCTTTGAACAGCAGCCCGCGCTCTTCCAGGTCTTTCGTGATCCCGGGATCGGCGTCTTTAACGAACAGCCCTGCCCACGGGGTAACTTCCTCCGTGAACTTGCCGTCCAGATCTACCGGCTGGATTATCGGCAGATCATGCACCCGACTCATCTCGTAGTCATCCTGACCGAAGGCAGGGGCCATGTGCACTATTCCCGTACCCTCTTTCATGGTCACAAAATCGCCTGCCACAACGTAGTGTGATTTTTTCTCCGTTTTCACGAAATCAAACAGCGGCTCGTAGCTTTTACCTACCAGTTCCGCGCCGGTCATCTTCTTGACGATCTCCGGAGTGGACTCAAAGACTTTGCCCATCAGCTCCTCCGCCAGAATCAGAGTTTCGCCATCGCTTTCCACAGCGACGTAACTGTATTTATTGCCCACAGCGACGGCCACGTTGGATGGCAGAGTCCAGGGGGTTGTAGTCCAGACCAGAAGATAGGTATTATCCGCATCCAGCAGGCGCAGTTTGACGTATATGGAAGGGTCTTCCACAGCCATATAGCCCTGAGCTACTTCGTGACTGGATAACGGAGTGCCGCAGCGAGCACAGTAGGGGACAACCTTGTGCGCCCTGTAGAGCAGCCCGGCTTCCCAGAATTTTTTCAGCGACCACCATACGCTCTCGATATAGTCATTGGTGAGGGTGATATATGGGTCATCCAGATCGAGCCAGTACCCTATCCGCTCAGTAAGCGCGTTCCATTCCTCCACGTATTTGAAAACGCTCTCTTTGCATTTCTGATTGAATTTCTCTATGCCGTATTCTTCGATCTCCTTTTTCCCGCTGATCCCCAGTTCTTTTTCAACCTCAAGCTCCACTGGCAAACCATGTGTATCCCAGCCAGCTTTTCTGCCTACGTAGTGACCGGTCATGGTCTTGTATCGGCAGATCAGATCTTTCATTACGCGCGCCAGCGCGTGGGCGATGGTGGGCATACCGTTGGCTGTGGGCGGGCCTTCGTAGAATACGAACGGCGGACATCCCTCGCGATTCGATAGACTCTTTTTGAATGTGTCATTTTCCCGCCAGAACTCTATTATCCGCTTCTCTCTTTGCGGGAAAGCTAACTCTGTCGATACCTTTTTAAACATATCCTCTGCCTCCTATAAGACAGTAATCAGTGACGAGTATTCTGAACGGGCTGGCAGCCGCGTTCTACTCCTGAAACCACAAAAAAACCCACTTACCGAAAATATCTTCGATTAGTGGGCTTTAGAAATCTCTTAAATCTTCATGCTATCTGGAAATCTCATCGCCCACCATCGTCTGCAACAAGCGTATGATAATAATGCTGCTAAGGCGTAGTCCGGTGGCATACAGCCGAATCCCTGAACTTAAGGACTCGACGTTGATAATGGCGATGTTGTTTCCAGCAAAATCCATATAAATGCACCTATCTTAGTTAATTCTTCTGAACGTATTCTATCAGAAAAGCGACTACCTGTCAAGTTTTTTTCAACTGCAATCCAATCATAATACTTGCGGTTCTGGCCAATAAATGCTATCCTACTGCAAGAATAACATCTATTTTTTAGCAGACTTCATGAGTTTCGCTCACACACAATAATAAAAACGTCGCTGCAAGAGCGGAATTACCCGGGAGCGCGGACATCTTGTCCGCAAAGAATGCGGACAAGATGTCCGCGCTCCCGGTGGCTCTTTTCTGAGCAGAGGATGAACTTCATCATGGCAATAGAAGGTAAAGAATTTCGCTCTGGATATGTTGCTATAATAGGGAAGCCCAATGTCGGTAAATCAACGCTTCTGAACTCCTTTCTGGGGCAGAAGCTGTCTATAGTCACACCGAAGGCTCAGACTACCCGGAACAGGATAACGGGCATCCTGACGGAGAAAAACTATCAGATAATTTTCCTGGACACTCCCGGTATATTCGAACCATCGTATCGACTCCAGCAGCGTATGGTGCAAAACGCTCTGAGAAGCGCGTCTGATGCGGATATTCTTCTCCTGATGGCGGAAGCTTACACTCGGCCTGACAAATTTGAGAAAGAGATATTTGATCGCATCAAAGATGTGAAAAAGAAAGCTATCCTGGCTCTGAATAAAGTCGATAAAGTGCAGAAAGACGCTTTACTGCCGTTGATCGCCGCGTACCATGACCTGTTTGACTTTGAAGCGATCATTCCCATATCCGCTCTGACCGGCGACGGAGTGCCGGGACTGCTTGAAGTCATCGTCCAATCTCTGCCCGCTGGTGATATGTATTATCCCGAGGATCAACTCAGCGACCTGCCTGAGCGGTTCTTCATCGCCGAAATAATCAGGGAAAAGCTGTTTATGCAGACACAGCAGGAGATACCCTATTACACGACAGTTCAGACGGACGAAGTCAAGGAGAGAAAAGACGGTAGATTGTATGTTCGCGCCACTATATACGTGGGGCGGGAATCTCAGAAAGGGATCGTGATCGGCAAAAATGGCAGGATGCTGAAGAGAATCGGTCAGGCCGCCCGGCAAGAGATCGAAGAATGGATGGAGGCGCAGGTCTACCTGGATCTCTGGGTCAAAGTGAAGAGCGATTGGCGGAATAAAGAGAACGACCTGCGCGAGTTTGGCTATTAGACTGCCTCGCGATAGTATTTCTTCTGGTTAAGAAATCCGCTCCATACTGTACAAGACACCCTATTAGTAACTTACCAAACTCAGGTTCGATATGTCTAAACTTCCTGATATATCTCCTCCATAATCTGGAACGAAGATAGAATATATAGTCTGTTCGCTTGAGGATCTCCAGAAGCCGATCTCCTGGCACTTTTCCCAATCCGCGCTCGCTGCCAGCCAGAGCATTCCGCTCCGATGGTTTGATCAGGCCTTCTGCGTAAGCCTCTTGCCATATTTGACAGCCATAGGTGTAATTGAGAACCCCGAAGAGGGCAAAATCCAGCGGCAAGTCACACGCAAAATCTATTGTTCTCCGGAGATGCCTCTCAGTCTCCATCGGGGCGCCAAGAATGAAAGTGCCGTGTGTGATCATACCTACTTTGTCAGCAAGCTCAACAGCTTCATAAGCCTGCTCCACCGTTGTTCCCTTCTGGTAATAATCCAGTACTTCCTGATTTCCCGATTCAAGGCCAAAGGAAATCATCTGCACGCCCGCTTCCCGCATCTTGTAGTATAACTCCTCAGAACAGCGGTCCACGCGCGCTGAAATGATAATCGCCATCTTTATCCGGCGCTGGATTATCCCATCCATAATCCTGTGTACCCTATCCTTATGCGCCGTGAAATTGTCATCCACAACGTAAAGGATCTTGTATCCGGCGTCATATAGCGACTCGATCTCTTCCAGAACTCTGCTCACTGAAAGCAGGCGATATGATTGATATAATCCCTGATCTGAGTATGCGCTCTGGTTATCGCTGGCAGATGTGTGTTTGATAGCGCGATTACAGAAACGACATCTGTAGGGACACCCGCGTGAAGTGATGATAGGCGCAAGAATACCGGGAGTTTTTTTCCCAAACAAGGTATAGGGATCACGATTGACAAGATGGAAAGCGGGCAGTTCCAGGTGGTCAAGATCGGTGGGTTCTCTATAAGTACCCAACCAGTGTATTTTGCCCGACTCATCGCGTAGAATCATCGCCGGCCAATCGGTGGGTAAGTGCTTGTCGTTTCCCTTAGCGAGTGGCGGCCAGTTATCCAGAATATCGGCGATCACCGGTTCCGCTTCGCCGATCACCATGAGATCGACGTCCTCCGGGAATTGCAGATCCATGTTCATCTCGCTCGCCAGTTTTGCTTCGATAGTACAGGCGGGGCCGCCGATTATAACAGGTATGGACCTATCAATCTGGCGAACGTCACGGGCAATCCTGCGGAGGCCTTCCTGTGAGTAACTCAGCGATGAGATCCCGACGAAATCCACGCCCTCAAGTAGCTTGCGCAGCAGATCTATACTATATGGCACAGCGGAGAAGTCAACAACCTTCACCTGATAGCCAGCGGCCTCTAACTGAGACGCCAGGAAGAGGATGCCCAAAGGCGGGCCATAAGAACGCGCTCTCACTCCAAACACACTGGGCGGATCGTCAAAGTCCGGAAATACTAGAAGTACCGTTCCTTTCTTCAATAGTGTTTATCCTCGGCAAGGTTTTCAAACCACTAAGGCACGGATTACTGACCTATACATGCCAGATATACAGTTCCCGGTTACTTAATGGCAGATCCACGCGACTGCCCTGGATGTGACTTTCCGCTATAGCCAGGCATAGTTCTGTGGCCCTGTGCGTAACTTCTACGTTTCCCAGCGTGGGGCGACCTTCCTCGTATGCGTCAATGAGGTCTTTCAGAAGATCCACAGTGGCGCTGCGTACCTCGTAATCGGGGTATGTCGCCTCGCGGAAGATGCTGCGCTTTTCGGACAGTTTGAACGGCTTGCGTATAGACCAATCAATGCCGTTGTTCATGCCTCTGATGCAGCCGCCGGTTCCCCAGATCTCAAAGTCCCACATCCCGGCGGGTACTGTCCATGCTTCCACGCCGCCCTCGAACTCTATATGATAGATGGCAGACGGGTCTTTGTCCAGCCGGTTGTTCTCGATCTTTGTCTCTCTGGGTCTCAATTCCCCCCAGACGCTCTTCGCTATCGGGTCGCCCAGCAGGTACATTATGGTGTCTATGGAGTGTATATGCCCATGAAGCAGATTCGTTGCCGCATAATGAACAACGGCTTTGACCTGACCTATCTCGCCGTTCTCGATAAGCTCCCGCGCCTTATGATACCGGCTGTCAAATCGCCGCAGGACTCCTGTGTTGAAAAGGGCTTTGTTACGCTGGCAGGCGTCCAGTATCATGTCCGCTTCCTTCATGGAGCACGCCATAGCCTTTTCCAGATAGATCATGGGGACGCCAGCTTCCGCCACGCGAATAGCCATCTCCGCATGCAGTTCGCCTTTGGTGCAGATAGCCACCATATCAGGCTTTTCCTTTTCGATCATCTCCAGGTAGTCTTCGTATAGTGCTTTCACACCCCATTTCTGCCCGAATGCTTCCCGCTTTTCCGGCAGGATGTCGGCTCCCGCCACAAGATCAATCCTGTCTATCTTCTGACAGGACGCCGCGATGGAATATGGCAGCGCGATGGCGGAGTAATCTCTGACCTCGTCGTCAATAGTGCTTGCCATGCGTCCAAGGCCTACAACTGCAACACGATGTTTCCGCATAGTTTCTCCTCTCCTGTCCCAGAAAAAGGTACGTCGTTTTACCCATAAGGTTTTCATCTTGCTTGTTATCAACATCTTTCTGCTAGATGATAACACCGGTCAACACCAAATGTCAATTGATTTGCTGGCTTTGATGGCGTATAATCTGTTCGGCTGGAGTCTTGACGAAACAAAAGTATATGGCTCTTCAGGGTTAAGTGTGGGAATGAAACTTGCATAAGTATTCCCGGATAATTCAGAGTGTTTTTTGACCATTACTATTCTCCCAGGAGTGTGTTCTGTGTATGAAATTCTAACCCAACTTTTGTCTATTCCCAACTACAAGGTAGTGGGCGTAGAAATGACCGACGATACCATTACTCTAGACATTGAATCTACCTTAGATGGAGCCAAATGTCATGGTTGTGGCGCCTATTGCACCGACTTACATGAGAACCACCCGCGCACTGTGCGAGACTTACCCATCAGTGGGAAAGCCTGCTATCTCCGCTTTATCCGACGTCGCTTCTTCTGTTCCCATTGTAGAGACCCTTTCTCCGAATCATTGAGCTTTGTGCAGGAACGTCGTGACTATACCAGCCGTTACCAAGAGTGGATATTTCATCAAGTCAAGGAGAACAACATTACTGCTGTCCAGCGACTTGAGGGTTTGACATACGACCAGATCGAAAGCATTTTTCTTACGGAAGCCAGGGCGCGTATTCCTGCTAATCCATTCGCAAATCTGAAGCGTTTGGGTATTGATGAAATCTCGCTGCGTAAAGGAAAGCAAGACTTCGTTTTGGTTCTGACCAACTTGGATACAGCAGAGGTTGTGGATGTCCTGGAGAAGCGTACCCAGGACAAGTTACGCGCTCGACTAGAACAGCTTACAGAGCAAGAGCGTTCCCAGATCAAGGAGGTGGCCATGGATATGTGGGAACCATATTCCAATGTCTGTGAAGAACTCTTACCCAATGCTCACATCACCGTGGATCGTTTCCATGTAGCCCAAGCAGTCAATAAAGAACTGAAAAAGCTGAAGAATCAGGAGAAGAAGCAGCATCCTGAAGTCATAAAAGGCGCTCACTATCCCCTATTGAAGAACCAGGAAGACCTAACCGACACACAGCAAGAAAAACTGGATCAGGTGTATGAGACCTGTCCCACTTTGAGGATGGCGCATCGTCTCAAAGAATGTCTGCGGCATATCTTTGAGTATGATTCCACCAAGGAAAAAGCCATTCAACGTCTTCAGAAATGGAGTCATATTGCTGAAAAGGAGCAACTTTTCCCTGAATTTCGCAAGACCTTAACTCGTTGGATGGATAAGCCTGCCCTCGCGTAGGCGGGGGATCGCCAACTACTTTCACCAACGCACAACCAGTGGCATGGTGGAAGGTATCAATAACAAAGTCAAACTCATTAAGCGGAGAGCTTTCGGCTTCCGCAATTTCGGTAACTTCCGCCTGAGAGTGATAGTTGCTTTCATGTAGCAAGTTCTGTTCCCACACTTAACCCTGAAGAGCCAGCAAGTTTAAGAAAAGATTTTGAACATTTTTGCATAGATATGGCGACTAAGATATTAGAAAGGAGAAACGCCATGATTTATGCAGAGATTAAGGATCA
>SDBU01005966.1_pt1 | contig 14425 bp, 18 predicted proteins | sample 2277071 | NCBI WGS metagenome assembly SDBU01 (sample SAMN10397929, study PRJNA504765) | marine sediment metagenome | isolation source: marine sediment core GS08_GC12, 126 cmbsf | place: Arctic Ocean: Gakkel Ridge, Loki's castle | collected 2008
TGAAGACGAGGTTAACCGTCTGCGTGAGCTTATTGACCGGGAGTATAAGACTGAGGGTGAGCTTAGAAAAGAGGTTAGCCTTAATATTAAGCGCCTTATTGAGATTGGCAGTTATCGTGGTATCAGACATCGCCACGGCTTGCCAGTCAGAGGGCAGCGAACCCGAACCAATGCTCGGACTAGGCGTGGTCCTCGTAGAACGGTAGCTGGTAGAGGACAGAGACGGGGCATGGCTAAGAAGTAATCCAATCTAACATAAATTATGTGTATCTAAAGGAGTCAAATGGCACAGAAGAAGCGACCTAAAGCAAGACGGCGGGAACGAAAGTCCATTCCAATCGGGAAAGCCTATATTCAATCCACCTTTAACAACACTATAGTAACCCTCACCGACCCCGAGGGGAATACTATTGCCTGGGGAAGCTCGGGAACATCTAGGTTTAAGGGCTCACGTAAAGGCACCCCCTACGCCGCCCAATTGGCAGCTCGTGACGCCGCCCGGAAAGCTATGGAACACGGCTTACGCCAAGTAGAGGTATATGTTAAAGGTCCGGGCAGCGGACGTGAGGCAGCGATTCGTGCCCTCCAGAGTACAGGACTTTACATTACCAGCATCAGGGATGTGACGCCTATTCCACATAATGGTTGCCGCCCTCGTAAGAGAAGGCGAGTATAAGAGGTAGAGAAATGGCAAGATATACTGGACCAGTTTGTCGATTATGCCGCCGCAGTGGCGAGAAACTAATGCTTAAAGGCGGTAAGTGTATTACTAATTGTACCATGGAAAAGCGAGGGAAGCCCCCCGGGCAACATCTTCGCCAGCGCCGTAGAGTCTCTGACCGTGCTCTTCAATTAAGGGAGAAGCAAAAAGCTCGCTATACCTATGGAATGTTGGAGAGGCAGTTTAGGCGCCTTTTTACTGAAGCAGAAAGGCAGCCAGGCATCACCGGGGAAAACTTGCTCGTGCTACTAGAAAGGCGACTTGATAATGTCGTCTACCGCCTGGGATTCACTGACTCCCGCTCCCAAGCTCGCCAGCTAGTTGAACATGGACACATTATGCTCAACGGACGTAAGACAAATATACCCTCTTGCATGGTCAAAGAAGGGGATACTATTAGCTGGAAAGAAACAAGTACCCAAAGTGAGTATTATAAGCAACTAATCCAGAACATAGAGAGCAAGTCTGTTGCAAGCTGGTTAAGCTTAGATAAACAGAAACTTGTTGGTCAAGTGTTATCCCTGCCTACCCCTGATGACATTGAGGCTAAAATTGACGGAAAGACTATAGTTGAGTACTACTCACGATAAGCCAATTAAAGAACATATTTCCCAGCAGCAGGCTTGCTCTACTGAAAAGGCTCTGGGTAAGGATTCGACTCGGGTAAGAGGATGGCATCAACGGTCTAAATGAATAAGGAGGCAATATTTTGTCCTACCTAGAAATACCCAAGATTGAGTGTATTAAAAGTAGTGGTAACTTTGGACACTTTGTAGCTGAGCCACTGGAAAAAGGTTTTAGTGTTACCCTGGGTAATGCTTTACGCCGAGTGCTACTTGGCTATCTTCCCGGAGCAGCAGTAACTCGGATTAAGATTGAAGGAACTCATCACGAATTCTCCACTATTCCACATGTAAAGGAAGACACCACCGAGTTTCTACTTAATGTTAAAGCCCTCAGATTAAGAGCCCTTACCAGTCAACCCTCTACGCTAACACTGGAGGTGGAAGGAGACGGACGAGTCTGTGCGGCTGACATCAAGCCCTCAGTCGACTTTGAAATTGCTAACCCTGAGCTTTATTTAGCTACCCTAGATTCACCTAAAGCCAGGCTTTACGTAGAGTTTGATGTAGAATTAGGCACCGGCTATAAAGAGGCCGAGTCCAGTGATAACCTGCCGGTAGGAACGATTCCAATAGATAGCATCTTTACCCCGATACGCAAGGTTAATTTTACCATTGAACCAATCCATGTTGGCCGAGAGACCAGCCGCGAGCGGTTGTCTCTGGAGATATGGACGGACGGCACTATATCATCCGTAGACGCCTTAAGCCACAGCGCCGACATTCTAACAAAGCAGCTATCTCCGTTTGCTGATTACGCTAAAATTTCCCAGGTAGAGATGGAAAAGAAAGCCTTCCGCTTATCTATTCCTGATGAGAAATATAATATGCCTGTGGAACAACTTGACTTATCAGTGCGTACTCTTAATTGCTTAAGGCGTGCCAACATTACTACCGTAGGAGAACTCATAACCATAAAAGAGAAGGATTTGCTTCAGCTGCGAAATTTTGGGCAGAAGTCTCTGCACGAGATACGTGACCGCCTCAAGACATTAGAGCTCTCCCTTGCCCCTGGCGTTGAGGACTCAACTCCGCCAGCTGTAGAAGAGACAGAAGGAGAAAAGTCTGTTCAACAGGAAGGTGAGGTAGATTCAGTTGCCGCAGAAATAGACACGGGGGCTGGAAGCCCAGCTGAGAGTGAGGCAGAAACGAATGAGAACCAACCTGCGGAATAACAGCGGCACAGGACACAAATCAACTGCTTACTAAGGTGTGATAGCATGAGACATAAGATAGCGGGTAGAAAATTGAGCAGGTCTACAAGTCACCGGAAGTCACTATATCGTAACCTAGTGACCGACCTGCTAAACTATGAAAAGATTACCACTACCGAGGCCAAAGCTAAGGAAGTACGTGGATTGGCAGAGAAGATGATTACCTTGGGTAAGGATAGCGGGCTTCACTCTCGACGCCAGGCACTGTCATTTATTATGGATAAAAAGGTGACCGAGAAGGTATTTACTGACCTTGCCCAAAGGTTTACTGAGCGTCCTGGCGGATATACCCGCATCATTAAATTAGGACCTAGATTAGGTGACGGTGCACTCATGGTTCGACTTGAGTTGGTAGAATAATGGTATTTACTACAGTCAGCCCAGAGACAGAGGAGATTCCCAACTTAGCAACGACCACCAAGATTGTGCTAATTATGGAATACAATGGCACACACTATCATGGCTTTCAGCTACAAGCCAGTCTGCCTACTATCCAAGAGAAGATAGAGAGTGCATTATGGAGACTCACCGGAGAGAGGACCCGGGTGATGGCGGCCAGCCGAACTGATACCGGGGTTCATGCTAAAGGACAGATAGTTAGCTTCAGGACTAAGTCGTTCCTCTCCCCACAGACATTTATCAACGGTCTAAACTACTATTTACCCAGGGATATTGCGGTTAAGGCAGCACATAGAGTAGACGACTCTTTCAATGTTAGGCACAGCGCCCTTAGCCGAGAATATAACTACTATATATTAAACAGCCCGACCCGGTCTCCACTCAAAAACAGCTTTTCTTACCTTGTCGCTGGGCATCTAGATATTGAAGTCATGAATCAAGCCTGCCAAGCCCTTATTGGGAAGCGTGACTTTGCCTCATTTGCTAGCTGTATCGGGATTGGAATAAAGAACACAATACGGAATGTGCATAAAGCAGAAGTGAAGAAGGATGGGGAATTGGTCATCTTCAATATGGTGGCTAACTCCTTCCTACCCCATCAGGTGCGCAATACAATAGGCACCCTAATCAGAATCGGCCTGGGTAAGATGAGTATTAATGAGTTTTATAGTATAATTGAAGCACGAAGACCTGGACTGGCTGGGCCAATGGCTCCCGCCTACGGGTTATGCCTTATGCAGGTAAACTACCCTCATCTTTTTGAAGGAAAAATACAATGAAAACCTATGCTACTAAGGAATCTGATATTAAGCGAGAGTGGCATGTCATAGATGCCTCAGATAATATTTTAGGCAGGCTGGCCGCCCAAGTAGCTAGCCTACTTATGGGCAAGCACAAACCAATATTCTGCCGTAATCTGGATACGGGCGACTATGTTGTTGTTATCAATGCCGGCAAGATTCGTGTTACTGGTAATAAAATCAAACAGAAACTATATTATAGGCATTCAGGATATCCCGGGGGACTTAAAAGCATCAGTTTAGAGATGATGATGCAGACCAACCCCACCCGGGTGATTGAACATGCCGTCAAGGGTATGTTGCCCCACAATCGGTTGGGTGCCAGTATACTAAAAAAGCTCAGGGTCTATGCCGGCGATACTCATCCTCACCTGGCTCAGACAAGAGCTAGTTCAACTGAAACAACAACTGGAGAGAAGGCTTAAATGGAGAAGCAAAGCTATTTTCATGGGACGGGCAAACGTAAGACAGCCATAGCTCAGGTAAAACTGATGACGGGCGATGGGGTAGTTATCGTAAATGGTATACCCTATGAAGAACGGTTTCCCCGCCTTGAGCACCGCCAGACAATAATAAAACCCCTCGTAGTTACGGAAAACGTCGGCAAATATAATGCCATTATTAAGGTAAATGGCGGTGGCATCTCAGGACAGAGTGACGCCATTTCTCACGGTATTGCCCGAGCCCTGGTAAGAGCCAATGAGAACCTTAAGCCTGTCCTACGCGGGTACGGATTGCTTACCCGAGACTCTCGAATTAAAGAGCGGAAGAAGGCTGGTCTCAAGCGGGCTCGCAAAGCCCCTCAATACACCAAGAGGTAAAGGTTTAGCAGAATAGAGAGACTCAAGAGTTTGCTTTCTCTATCCCCCTATCCCTTCGCCAGCTCCCCCTTCAAATAATCTACAGCCTTTACCGGGGTGGGGTCAATCTTATACAGAATGGCTAGATAGTAACTGACATAGTCGCCAAACAGCACCAGGCTCATGAGATGGCTCAAGGGGCTGGAGCCATCTCCATCCACGATTTGATAGCTAACTTTAGCCTGCTTAAGGAGCTGGCAGGTTACCCGGTAGCGAAGCTGGATACGCTCATTTAAGTAAGCCGAACGAAGCAATACCACCACTACCCTGGAGGCTAACTCAGGAGGGAACTGGTAACCGACCACGGCGTTGTGGTTGAGTTCAGGGAAAACCTCATAGAAAGCCCACGCTTTGCTATTCTCATTAAGCTGAGTCTTCCAGCGGTGGGCTACCTCAGAGACTATACCGGCCCCATATATCACGGGGAGACGACCATATAGCCTGTTTGCCAGTTGCTTAGCCTGGTTATCACTCAGCACCACACCTTCATTTATTTTCTGTGATAGTTTTTCCAAAACCTGCACTGTTTCGGTAACCTCTGCCGTTTTATCATTTAAGAAGCCTAACTTCTGGAGAAAGCCAAGGACGGGCAAGAAGCTAAAGGCTAACGCCGCACGAGGTTGGGCCTTATAGGCAAAGCTAAAAACAGGGATATTTCTTTCCTCAGCCAGTGTCTTCAGTTTGCCGCCGGTAGTAATTACCAGCTTTTTCGACTCCGTCCTCAGTGCCTGCTCGAATGAGGATAGAGTCTCCTCAGTGTTCCCCGAGTAGCTGGAGGCAATGACCAGAGTTTGCTCATCAACAAAAGCCGGCAGATTATAGTCACGGTGAACAAAGACGGGCAGTTTAGCCTCTAACGCTGCCAGGCTACTTACCAGGTCGCCGCCAATAGCTGACCCACCCATGCCCAGGATAACCACCTTGCTAACTGCGGAATAGTCCGGAGGCAAATCGAAGTCCATAGCCATATGCCAGGCTTGCTGACACAGGTAAGGCATCTCATGGAGGTGGGTTAGCATACCTTCCGGGTCGTATTGCTTAAAAACCTCAGGGGCATCTAAATCAAGATTATTCATCTTACCTGACCCATTCCCCCAGCCTAGACTCCGGCTAGCTCCTTACCTATTTCAAGCAGCCTTTCCGCGCGGGCTGGGGAATCAGTTTCAGTGTAAATACGAAGTACCGGCTCAGTTCCAGAAAATCTGATGAGTAGCCAGGTGTTATCAGCCAGGATAAATCGGAACCCATCACTGGTATCAAATTTTACTACCTTAACTCCATCTATGTGTTCCGGGGGATTATTTCTTACACGCTCAGTTATTACCTGGCACTGGTCTTCGGGAAACTCTACATCCACCCGCTCATAGTAGTGAGGTCCTACCTTACTATAGAGATAGTCTATAAGCTCTGAGGGGGTTTTACCTGTCTTAATAATCAGGTCGAGGAAATAGAGACTGGCCAGTATACCATCACGTTCGAGAACATGACCTCGAAAGCCGTAGCCACCGCTCTCCTCCCCACCGATAATCGCATTCTCAGCGAGCATTATCGGGGCAATATACTTAAAACCCACCGGTGTCTCATATACCGGCACCTTAAATATTTCACCTAAGCGATAAACCATACTGGTAGTAGTTATTGCCTTAACTATAGGACCACGCTCACCACGTATCTCCAGCAGATAGAGACAGAGCAGGGCGAAGACCTGAAGTTGAGTCAGAAACACCCCTTTTTCATCCACGATACCCATTCGGTCGGCATCACCATCAGTGGCTAATCCCACACTGGCTCCCTGCTTTCTAACTGTGTCTGAAAGCTTAGCTAAATTAGCCTCAATTGGCTCTGGCCGTATTCCCGGGAACAAGGGGTTACGTTCACTATTTATCTCCACCACCTCAGTGGTGCCTCCATCCAGCAGCGTCTTAAGATAACCGGCGCCAGCCCCATACATAGGGTCAACCACTATCTTCAATCCAGCCTGTCGTAGTTTATTTAAGTCAACAAGCTTAGATACCTGCTCCAGGTAAAGGGGGGCTAGGTCAATATATTCCACTAACCCTTGTGTCACGGCTTCAGCCAACGGCATCTGGTTTATTTTCCCGGTAGCCAGTGTACGGGAGATATAGGTCTCCATCCCAGCGGTAACCTCAGACGGAGCACTGGCACCGAATTCAGTTTTATACTTAAGACCGTTCCAGCTTGCCGGGTTATGGCTGGCAGTTATTATAATAGCGCCGTCTACCTTTTGCTTTACCACACCAAAGCTTATCACCGGCGTTGGGGTTACCCTGGGGCAAAGGTATACTTTTATTCCGTTGCCGGCAACTACCTCAGCCACGGCTGAAGCAAAATCCTCGGAGGCAAAGCGGGTATCATAGCCTATAATCAGCCCCCGACTGGCTGAGCCCGCCTGTTTAAGATAGTCAGCTATCCCCTGGGCGCAAGCCCGCACATTATCAAAGGTGAAGTCCTGGGCGATAATCCCTCGCCAGCCATCCGTACCAAATTTAATCTGGTTATTTATTCTACCTCACCCCCTGTATCCCCCTCTCCTTCAAAGGAGAGGGGGAAGATTTTTGGAAGAGGGGCTTCGCCCCTTCAAACTACCCCTTTAATTTTAAGTAGGTAACCTTTCCTCTTTATCTCCTCTGCCTAAGATATAATACGAATTTTGCGGAAACTTCTTTTCTCTCTTAACAAGGTAAACCTTATATTGCCAAAGTCCACCTATCATTATAACTAGGAAGACCCCTATATCGAGCAATAGTTCAAGCCAGTACTTCTGCAAATTACAGACCCCGGAAAGTAATAATACCGCTTCTGCGGACAGAAAAAGGAGCGTTAACACCATCATCATAAATTCCACGCCGATTAGAGAAAAATAGGGGTGTCTGTTTTTAGACTTCAAATCCTCCGCTGCTTTCAAAAGGTCACAATGCCCATCTATGAAGCATTTATGAATCGCCATCGCGACATTGGCGTATTCCGCATGCCAACCTCTAAACCTTGTCACGATAATGGCAACTATAAAGCCTAGGCAAATAAGGAATGTAAGTATACCAATTCTATAATATAGCGAATCTGGCGTACCCTGGGTACCAAACCAAAAGCTTACCCCAGCTACCGATAGGGTGAAGTAGGTCCCTAAGAGAATGTCTCTCTTTCGATCTGATTCTCTTAAGTTTTCATAAACCTGAGTGTAATGTTCTAAAAGAAAACTTTTCATACTTGCGATTCACCCCTTACCTAGCGCCTCTTTTTTAAGGATTTCGGCTTTGTCGGTCTTTTCCCAGGAGAGGTCAAGGTCATCCCGACCGAAGTGCCCATATACTGAAGTTTGCCTATAGATGGGGCGGCGGAGGTCAAGGGTCCGGATAATCGCTTCAGGTCTAAGGTTAAAGTGCTTGTTAATCAGGTTAACTATGACCTGCTGGTCAACCCTGGCAGTGCCGAAGGTTTCAATAGAGACGGAAAGGGGATGGGCAACGCCAATAACATAAGAAACCTGGAGTTCTAACCGCTCAGCCAGCCCGGCGGCCACTATATTCTTGGCTATATAGCGGGCGGCATAAGCCGCCGAGCGGTCAACCTTGGTCGGGTCTTTGCCCGAGAAGCAACCACCGCCATGTCGGGCAATACCACCATAGGTGTCAACCAGAATCTTGCGACCGGTGAAACCGGTATCAGATACCGGACCGCCAATTACAAAGCGCCCGGTAGCATTAACATAAAACTGGGTCTTGCCATCTAGCAGCGATGATGGAACAACCACCTTGATTACCTGCTCAATAATATCCTGCTCAATCTTATCACGGCTGACTTCAGGACTATGCTGAGCACCGATGACTACACTATCTACTCGCCTGGGAGTCCCGTTACTGTATTCTACGGTTACCTGCGATTTTCCGTCAGGGCGGAGGTAAGGCAGGGTTTTATCCTTCCTAACCTGAGCCAGCCGCCGACACAGCTTGTGTGCCAGGGAGATAGGCAAAGGCATAAGCTCAGGCGTCTCGTTACAGGCAAAACCGACCATCATCCCCTGGTCACCAGCACCAATCTCATCCAGGGCACTAGCTGACCTTGTTTTAGCCTCCAGCGATTTATCTACGCCCATAGCAATATCACTAGATTGAGGACTAATGGAAACCATCACTCCACAGGATTGATAATCAAAACCATATTCGGGATAAAGGTAACCCGCATCCCGAACTACATCTCGAACCACCTGAGGGACCTCAACATAGGCACTAGTGGTAATTTCACCCAGAACTATTACCAGTCCAGTGGTTATAGCTGTCTCGCAGGCTACCCTGGCATAGGCGTCGTCAGTCAGTATAGCATCAAGAATAGCATCTGATATCTGGTCACACAGTTTATCGGGATGTCCCTCAGTAACCGACTCTGAGGTAAGCATATATTTTGGTGAGCTAGCAAAACTCGTAGGCATTTTCTCTCCTTTCTATGTCCCTTCTTCCCAACTAGTTAAGTATTCCTCTTGCTCCACAGTTAAATTATCGATGCTAACGCCCATAGACTGGAGTTTCAACTTAGCCACCTGTTTATCAATTTCCTCAGGCACCGGGTAGACTTTGGTCTCCAGCCTTCCTCTATTTTTAGCAATATACTCCAGACACAACGCCTGATTAGCAAAGCTCATATCCATAACGCTGGCCGGGTGTCCTTCAGCGGCGGCAAGATTAATCAACCTTCCCTCCCCCAACAAGTATAAATGACGCCCGTTATTCAGAGTATACTCATCTACGAATGGCCGTATGCATCGCTTACCGCGAGCCAGACTTTCTAAAGCTGGGATATTAATCTCCACATTAAAATGTCCGCTATTAGCCAAAATGGCTCCGTCCTTCATCAACAGGAAATGGGCTTTATCAATTACATTCTTACCCCCGGAGATAGTAATAAAAATATCACCCACTTTAGCTGCCTCTTTCAGTGGCATAACCTGGTAGCCATCCATAATGGCTTCCAGAGCCCGGACTGACTCAACCTCAGTTACAATCACCTGAGCGCCCAGCCCCTTGGCTCTTAAAGCTATACCATGACCACACCAGCCATAGCCACAAATTACCACCTTTTTCCCCGCCCATAGAATATTGGTGGCACGGGTGATACCATCAATGGTGCTCTGTCCAGTACCGTAGCGATTATCAAAGAGATACTTAGTTTGAGCATCATTTACGGCAATCATGGGATACTTTAGCTTCCCAACTCTCTCCAGACTGCGCAGTCTGATAACGCCGGTTGTCGTTTCCTCAGTGCCACCGATAACATTATTAATCAAGTCGCTTCGCTTGGTGTGAAGAGAGGTAACCAGGTCAGCGCCGTCATCCACAGTAAGCTGGGGGGTATTATCCAAAGCAGTGTTAATGTGTTTGTAGTATGTTGCCTCATCTTCGCCCTTGATAGCATTGGTTGGAATGCCATATTCCACTAATGCTGCGGCAACATCATCCTGAGTGCTAAGTGGATTAGAAGCGCATAGAACGACATTGCCCCCCCCCGCCTTGAGGGTTAGCGCTAAATTAGCCGTTTCGCTAGTGATGTGAAGGCAGGCAGAAATCCGAATATCCTTTAGCGGCTTCTCGGCGGCAAACCTTTCCCTGATTAGCTTGACTACTGGCATCTCCCGGGAGGCCCACTCTATCCGCCGCCTGCCCACCTCAGCCAGTGCTAGGTCTTTAACATCGTATTGACTATTTATCAATCCCACCCCCTTTATATTTTTAATTAAGTAACCCTATCCCCCCTACCTTAAGAGGGGACTCGCCCCCCTTAAACTCTCCTTCGTTTGAACTGCTCTGCTACCCAGCCAGGTATATCTACCGCGCCCATAAGGAACGGTTTTCGGTGACAATCACTACCCCCACTCATAATGAGACCGTGCCTCCTGGCAAACTCAATGTAGTAGCTAATGGTCTTCACATCGCATCTCGAATGCCAGCACTCAATACCATCAATGTAGTTTAGCATATATCGCCTGATAATCTCGCCCTGTTCGTTTAAGTCACTTGTGATGCTCAGTTCTTAGCGCTTCATTATTAAGGCCATACCGGTATCCCAAAAATCCAAAGAGATGGACTTGCTGCCGGGATACTGAAAGGTCACGTTCAGTTCTGGCAGTTACGGCATTACGGTTTACTCCCCACCTCCTTCAGCCACCTTCTTAATTCCTCCAGCACCTGCTGGCGACTGGACGGGGTTACCGTTACCACGTTTACCTCGGGCTTAAGCTTAATAGCATCTGCCCACGGGTAAGGGCTGAGCATGATAGTTCCCAGAACCCTCTTCCCGCTGTCAATTATCTGCAATACAGCTTCTCTAAAGTTAGTTGAGAATAGTTCCATCTTGCCGATTTCATCAATAACTACTAAATCACACTGCTGCGCGGCTCGGCGAAGGGCAGAAACACCTACCCGGTCTAAGCCATCAATGTCAACCCTGTACTTGCTTACCTGGTATGGGCTTTGAATATCAGTATGAGCCAGTATGACACTCTGACCATCTAGAGTAACCAGCCTGAAGCCATGCCTTTCTCCCTGACTTCTTATTTCCTCGGTATAAAACCCGCCAGCTCTATCTCCCATCCCGGCTACAACGTGTTTAATAATGCTGGTTTTCCCTGTTCCCGGCCGGCCGGTGAGCAGATAAACTTGCTTCATAAGCTGTTATCGCCTGGACCATTTTTCAGGCTGGAGTGTTGCCTTCCTTTTTAACTCCAGCCTCTTTCTCTTTCGCCGATGCTTAAAGAGAGCTACTCTCTTCCTCTTATTCACCGGTAAATAATATAACCTAAATTAGCTCTTCCCGCCACTCCTGGCTTGGAACACCGCAACAAACCTGCCAAAAGAGCGGTCATAGGTCTTCTCTACTTCTGGGGAAAATACACAAGCAGGAAGCTCGTCATACTCCAGATGAGAGGCTATGCAATCACAGCATTTGCCCTTCCTGGGACAAGGCTCATAGGTGCAAGGGCATTTGGCTTTATTAACCTCAATCTGGCATTCCATGTGTAGCCCCCCCTAGATGTATCGCTCTCTTATCTTTATTGACAACTCAACCAGCAGCTCCAAGGCTCGGGCGGCGGCTTCCTCGGTAGGCAGAGCGGCTAGCCCACAGCTTGGGGTAAGCAGACCCTGTCCTATCAATTGCTTGAAGGGGATACCCTTCCTGGTAAAGAGTGCCATTGCTTCCTCCAGACGGTCTTTAAGGCTGGCCACCGACTCCCTGGCTAATGATTCTTCATCACTCGGCACAATTCCCCAGGCAATCGTCCCCTTCCTATCCAGAAACCTTTTTACTTCCGAGGGGTAGAGACTTAGCGATTGAGCATAGTTATAGGCATCAAAGCTCACTATATCAACACTGGTCTCAAGCAGAACTGACCAGTCGGTATTGCCACAGCAGTGGACTCCTTTCAACCCACTGATGCCACCAAAGACCTCTTCCAGCAGGCTGATAATTCTCTCTTTGGATAGTACGACACTGGCCGAGCCGTAGGCAGCCATATATGGCTCATCAACGAAGATAATGGTATTTTTAGAGATTTTACTCAGCGCCTTCTCCTGCCCGCTAGACTTTAGCCTGAGCAGTTTAGGCACAGCGTCACCGAGGACATCATCATAGATTATCGCCTGGCGGCTTTCATCGGTAACGGTCAGCCCCCAGGTGACCGGCCCCGTTATCTGCCCCTTGACTGCCAGAGGAGATAGATTTTTTAAGGCTAGGAAGGTGTGAAGCCCAGCGGCATAATCAGGACCGATGGGATATTTATCAATATCATTTTCTAAATAGGCAGCGTAGAGCTGCTCCAGTGGCTCATCCAAGTCCTGAGAACGGTCTATATAGATTCTATCCTCTTCGACCACCACTCCGGGGAAGCCCTGGCTATACGGGACACACATACTTTCCAGAAAAGACCGTTTTGGTAACTGGGGCCAGGCCGGAATATCTTTCAGGTAATGGCTAATCTGCGAGCATGCCGCCTGCGGGTCTGTATGGGGCATACTACCAATAATCGTGGGCAGGCAGCCAAATGCTGTATAGGACATAAGGTCGTCAACTTTCTCCCAAATATTTGCCAATAAGCAGGTTCAGCTTTTTCTTCTGCTCTGATGGTATCAGCTTTAAAGGGGTAACGATAGCCGTCTTTAAGGCCGTAGCACAGTCGCAATCACGCTTCCCCGATGTCCTGCCTACTGCCAGCTTGATAATTCGCTTGGTAGTATCAATATTCTCACGCAGAATAGCTAAAATGACATCTATGGTAACCGGCTCGCTTCGCTCCAGCCAGCTATCATAGTCGGTAACACAGCCGATTACAGCGTAGCAGATTTCCGCCTCTCGCGCCAGCTTAGCTTCGGGCAAGGCGGTCATACCAATAATATCCGTCCCCCACGAGCGGTAGAGTCGTGATTCCGCCCTGGTGGAGAAAGCCGGACCCTCCATAGCGATATAGGTGCCCTTGGGGTGAACCCTAGCCCCCGCCTCCCGCGCCGCTTGATATACAATCTGGCTCAGCACCGGGCAGAAAGGCTCGGCAAAGGGGATATGGGCGACAATGCCCTCGCCAAAAAAGGAGCTGACCCGACTCCGCGTGCGGTCAATTAGCTGGTCAGGAATAAGCAGGTCGCCGGGCTTTATCTCTTCTTTAAAACTACCCGCCGAGCAAATGGCAATGATATGCTCCACCCCCAGCCACTTCAGGGCATAGATATTAGCTCTTGCCGGAACCTCGGTGGGCATAATGCGATGTCCCTTGCCATGCCGGGGCAGAAAGGCAATCCCCACCCCCTCCAGCTTGCCAACGACAATACTATCACTCGGCTTGCCGAAAGGTGTAGTTATGTCAACTTCTTCAACATCCGTCAACCCCTCAATATCATACAGCCCCGTCCCCCCAATAACCCCTATTTTAGCCTGCGGCATTAAGTTACCCTCCTTACTTTAGTTCTCTAGTCAACCAACCTATGTAAACGAGTAGACCCACTATACCCAAGCAAAACAAAACCAAGATCGACTTTCTCAGTAACGGTTGGAAAAGTTCACTGCCCATGGCTATAACGGGAAGCACAATTCCAAAGAAAGCTAAGTAAGCTAGAACCACTATGCCCCACCGTATAAATCTAGGTGCACGAAATTCACTATACAACCTTGCCTCGATTGCCTCAATTATGGATGGGGGTGTCTTCGTACCTTGGTCTTGCGCCTGATTACCAACCTTTTTCTTACTTTCTTCTTCGCGAATATCTTTTTGTAGCCGTCTAAGTCTCGCTCTTTCGGCTCTTAGACTCAAAGCAGTCGCAGTAATGAAGCCGCCTATTATGGCAACGATTGCAGCAGACGATTGTATAATCGTGCTATATAACCAGTTCGGGTCTCCTGTCATTTCATAACCCCCTAATCCCCTCCCCATATGGCTCTTTTATTATACCACGCTCGGTGATGATGGCGGTGAGGTAGCGGTGGGGGGTAACATCAAAGGCGGGGTTGGCAACTGGAGTGCCCTCGGGGGCAATGCTTACCCCCTGAATGTAAGTTACCTCATCCGGACTTCGCTGCTCAATCGGGATTTCCTCCCCGGAAGTCAGAGACAGGTCAATGGTGGTGGTGGGGGCAGCCACATAGAAGGGGATGCCATTCTCCTTAGCCAGCACCGCCAGGGTATAAGTGCCAATCTTGTTGGCGGTATCACCATTGGCGGCAATGCGGTCGGCACCAACAATAACGCAGTCAACCTCCCCTCGCTTCATAAAATAGCCCGCCATAGAGTCGGTGATGAGGGTAAAGGGGA
>SDBU01005967.1_pt1 | contig 14424 bp, 7 predicted proteins | sample 2277071 | NCBI WGS metagenome assembly SDBU01 (sample SAMN10397929, study PRJNA504765) | marine sediment metagenome | isolation source: marine sediment core GS08_GC12, 126 cmbsf | place: Arctic Ocean: Gakkel Ridge, Loki's castle | collected 2008
ATGTTCCGGCGCATTGTAGCCCATCAAAAACAGGTACGTGTGGGCCATATCAGCCTGGAAGCCAAGCGCCTCCGGCATTCCGACGGCTTCCAGGAGATCGAGTGTGTCCTTCCAACTATGATGGCCGGCCCAGCAGATCTCACCCTCGACGGCCAGGCGTTCGCCATGATCGGCGGCGATTTTGGCCGCTTCGCGGAACGTCTCGGCGATTTTCGCAGTGTTCGTCTTTGGGTCTTCGCGCCATTTTTCGACGCCGAACTCCGCCGAGTCGATCCGGATCACGCCGTACTTGCGCACGCCATGCTCGTTGAACACGCCGGCAATGCGACATGCCATGCGCACGGCGCTGAGAAATTTCTCGCGAGCCGCTGCATCCCCCATAGCCGAATCGCCGACCGTGCCACCCCAGACCGGCGCGACAAGCGAGCCGACGTTAAAACCGTACCCCTGAATAAGGTCGGCGATTTTCTTCAGTTCGTCGTCGCTGGCGTTAGGGTCGGTGTGCGGCAGGAAAAGGAAGTAGTCAATCCCGTCGAACTTCTGGCCGTTCACCTCCGCGCCGGCGGTCAATTCGAGCATCCGTTCGAGACTGATTGGTGGTTCCTGGCCCGGTTCATTTCCTTTGCCGACCAGCCCGGGCCACATGGCGTTGTGAAGTCTGGGGAGGGTATCCGAACTCATCTTTAGCTCCTTTCCAGTTCAGTAGCGTTCATGATAGTTATTGCCTTGCCTTCTCGTGGGCCGGTTCCGACCGGGTCGTCCACATACGGACCGATTATATATGCCCATGATCCAATTGATATTTTTTTCATAATCTACTCTCCATTCAAAATTCCTTGTTTATCATAAGTGCCAGGGCGCTCGCATAGTCCTTGCGAGCATCCTATCGGCCTCTGCGTCATTGACAAATCGTTCAGTTTTCGGATTCCAGCGGACTTTTCTGCCCAGCCGTAAGCAGATATTGGCAGCGTGGCAGGTCGTTGTCGAGCGGTGGGCGACCTCGGCAGACGCGATAGTCTGCGCCCGGGTCTTAACACAATCGAGGAAATTGCGATGGTGGCCGGTCATATAAGCATAGCCTCTCTGAGTGAAGTTGATTTTCTGCATAATGGCTTCGCTCGATGCAGTGATTTTTCCAGTGTCATCGACACTGACCCAGCCTTCGGTGCCGACGAATTTGTTTCCTCTGGGGCCCCTGCCGGGCTCGCTCTCGTCATGAAGGACCATCTTTACGCCGTCAGGATACGTTGCTGTGACCTCGAATTGCACAGGCGTGTTGAACAGGCCGTCTTTGGGAAACCGTGCCCAACCTTCGTACTCTGTAGGCCCGGTATATTGACTGCCGTGCGCCCACTGAGCCAGGTCGTTGAAGTGCGCTCCAAGGTCCGTCAATTGTCCGCCGGAGTAATCGTATAACCACCGAAAACTGCCATGACACCGCCTGGGTGTGTACGGCTCAAAAGGAGCAGACCCAAGCCACATGTTGTAGTCAAAGCCCTTCGGAATGGGTTCGGGCTTCTGTGGGGGACATGTCGGGCCGTTATGGTAGTAGCAATGCAGAGTTTGAAGCCGGCCGAGCATACCGCTGTGAGCAATGTCCACAGCAAAACGAAAACATCTAATACTACGTCGTTGGGTGCCTGACTGATAGACAGTCCCAAACCGTTTCATCGTATCGGCGACAGCCCTGCCCTCTGCGATGGTCAGGGAGATCGGTTTTTCGCAATAGATGTCCTTGCCGGCCTTTGCAGCTTCAATGGAAAGAACGGCGTGCCAGTGGTCCGGCGTTGCTATCAGTACCGCATCAATGTCCCTGCGAGTCAGTATGTCGCGAAAATCGTTGTATGCCGAACAATCCTTATTGCCGTATGCGGAATCTACCGTTTTTTTTGCCTTGAGCCGGTGGTTCGTATCGACATCGCAAACAGCCAAAAATTGTATATCATCTTGTCCCAGAAAATTCTTGAGATCGTGCGTGCCCATACCACCAATCCCAATTCCTCCCATTGTGATTCGCTCGCTGGGCGGGACGGAGCCGGCCTTACCGAGTGCCGATGAGGGGATAACATAAGGCGCAGCCACTGCCGTAGCAGCGGCGACCATACCGCTTTTTAGAAATGACCTTCGCGAAATCTGCCTCATAGGACCAATCCGTGAATGGGTTCTCCATGTCATTTTACTTTGGCTGCCCATCTTGCGAAAAATCAAGTCGGGCCAACACGCCAAATGAATTTGTGATTTATACTATAAGTTCTCCGAGGATTCAAGAAAACATTTTTCCTAATAATAGGCTGTGTTTTTCCGGATTAGCAACGCGTGCGGCAGAATACGGCATCTGCTGTTAAAATAGATAGTCTGTCGCAGGCTGTGAAATCTCACTTTTTAAAGCCGGGTTGTATCCGCCAGCCGGGATTTGTGGTGTATTCCCCGGTTTCATAGGCGCCGACATCAAAAGGAGATTTTCTGGTCGTGTTGTTGAAATCCAGCTTTGGAGTGTATGTGGGATCGGCATTATTGAGCAGCAAGGAACCGGATTTGGGCCAAAAGTTCTTTTTGGCCGGGTCGCAAAAAGCATGGTTAATGCCTGCTCCATCATAAAAACGAGAATTATCAATTACTACACCAGCCAGACGACCTTCAACGTAATTTGCACTGAAGGCAACATCAGTGACTCCGGATGCATCAACGGCTATGGAACCGGGGCAATAAACAGCGTTATTACTGAAAATCATATTGGGCGCATTGGCCCACCGAATCCGGATACCTCTGGGGTGATTGACGATGGTATTATTAACAATCCTGACATTGCGCACCCTGGATACGGCGGCGTGTGGAGCGGCTGTGATTCCTGTCACCGAGCAATTGAAAATGATGTTATTTCGTACAATCGCATCAGAGACTACCTGAATGCCTTCGCCGGCCTTCCAGATGACGTTTCCTTCAACGATGTTGACTGCTTTGCCGCCGCCGTATACAAAGATGCCCGGATACTGCCGACCGATGTTCGTATCGTGGATGACGTTATTGCGGACAGTATTGCCGTAGGAACCGACTTTAATTTCGATGCCGTCGTTTCCACCGTTGCTTGTGCTGCGTAAATGATGAATATAGTTGCCTTCAACCAGGGTATTGGTAGTCCGGCATGAACCGGAGTGGCAGCCGATATACATCCCTTCTCCTTCGGTTGCGCCCCTCCTGCTTAAGCCGGTGTGATGAATATGATTTTTTCGAATTACGAAGGCATCACAGTTTCCACTATTCATCGTCAATGCGTTATTGCCGGTCTCGAAGATTTCACAGTTTTCAAATGTGATATGGTGTCCCCGGATAAATCGAACTCCGGAGCTGCCGCCTTTTAACCTGATTCCTCGAATGGTCAGATAGGCACAATCGACGAACTCGATATTGTTATGCCTATCGATGTTGTCGGCTGGACGGGTGAGCAGCGGGGATTCGCCGTCTGCGGCACGAATAACGATAGGTTTTTCGGCAGTCCCTTTAGCAGTCACGGCCCGACGGCCATTTTGTGAATAAATTCCTCCATGTAATATTAGCTCATCGCCGGGCTTGAGTGAATTTGAAATGTTTTCAAACTCCTCATTGGAATTCACGGTTGCCGGGTAAATTTCAAAGGTAGCTGCCAAACAAACGGACCCACCGGCAAAAGCAGCAACAATTCCGAGGATTGCCAAGGTAGAACAAAATCCTAATTTAAAGTTTCTTTTTTTCATAATATCCAGGTTCTAATGAGATATTTTTTACCCGCTTTTGCCAGGAATTGAAACGTTTTTTTGATATATGCTTGCATTTTATCGGCATATGTGTGATAATTTTCGGAGCGTTGGCTGGTAGCTACCTTTACCAACCCGCACTGTTTGAGTGAGGTTCTCGAACTTTAATTTAAAGCTCTTATTGTGATTGGAATTCCTTAACACAGGAGGCCAGGTTATGACAAAACACAACAATATAACGCGACGTGATTTCCTTCGGAAAAGCGCAGCCGCCGCGTTGGCTGCACCATTGTTTGTCAATTCCAGGGCGTTCGGTGCCAACGACCGGTTCACCCTGGCGGGCATCGGCATGGGCGGGCGGGGTCGGGGGGACTTGAGAGCCTGTCTTGGATTCTCGGAGGTCCAGGTTGTGGCTGTTTGCGACGTTGTCGCCTCGCACTGTAACATGGCGAAAACTGATGTCGACAGGCGCTACGGTAACACCGATTGCAAGGCATACAACAACTTCCGCGAGATAATTGCGCGGGACGACATCGATGCCGTGCTGATAGGAACGCCTGACCACTGGCACGCGATCATTGCCATCGAGGCGATGACTCACGGCAAGGATGTCTATTGCGAAAAGCCCGAGACGCTGACGGTCCGCGAGGGCCGGGCAATGGTCGAGACGGCACGCCGCTACGGCCGAGTCTTCTCCGGCGGCAGCCAGCGCGTGTGGGGTGACTACAACTGGTTACACCGAATGGTACAAGGTGGTCGAATCGGTGAGGCCCGTGAGGCTTGGGTGAACGTCGGCGGCCCATCGGGATTGTGTCTTCTGCCTCCTGTCCCGAAACCTGCTGATGTTGACTGGGACCTCTGGCTCGGCCCCTCACCGTGGCGGCCCTTCCACCCGACGCTTATCCGGGGTGGCTTCCGAGCCTACCGCGATTATTCCGGTGGCGGTATGACCGACTGGGGCTGTCATGGATTCGGCGGTGCGTTGTTTACGTTAGGATTGCACAAGACGGGTCCGGTCGAGATTATTCCGCCCGATGGGAAGGATTATCCACGTCTGACCTACAAGTTTGCTAACGGTGTCCGGGTATACCATGGCGGTGGCTGGGGTGGAATTCTTTCTTTCAAGGGCACGGAAGGTGAAATCCCTCGGCGCCAGAAAGGAGCGAAGAGGGAAACGCCGCCCGACATTTATATTCCGAATTATAAGGGCCGGGGCGGCATCTTCGGCGACTTCGTCCACTGTGTCAAAACTCGGGAGCGGCCGTTCCGCGATATTGAGATTGCCCATCGGACGGCAACCCATTGTCATCTGGGCAACATCGCCTACTGGCTCAGGCGGCCTTTGAAGTGGGACCCGGTAAAAGAAGAAATCATCGGCGACCCGGAAGCCGGCCGCTGGCTCGACCGGCCGAAACGCGAGCCCTGGAGCCTCTCATAAAGAAAAGAAAGGAAAATACAATGACTCGTTGGCTAAACATTGTCCTTTTTGTGATTACGTTAGCTGTTGTCACGCCTGTGGTGGCGGCAGAATCGGAGATTATTGCTCAACTTGACCAGGCCTTGAAGGATGTGGCGACATTTGAGTACGGCAAAGACACCGGCCCCCTTGTACAGGTGGAGCGGATGGTTGTGGATGTTGCTAAGGATGTCAAGTTGCGCGAGGCGGCTGAGGAGCGCATTATTCGCACCCTTGGTTCGGACTCTACGACCGCTGCCAAGAGCTTTCTTTGCAGGCAGCTCCGTACTATCGGCACTGCGCGCTGTGTTCCTGAATTGGAGAAGCTCCTGACCGACCCGCAGCTGTCGCATATGGCGCGCTACGCTCTCGGTCGTATCGAGGACCCAACAGCCGCGGCGGCATTGCATCGGGCTCTGGGCAAGACGTCGGGCAAGTTGAAGGCCGGTATCATCAATACTCTGGTTGAGGCCAACTACGGCAGGGCGCTGGGGGATTTCATGGGACTTATTGGCAATTCGGATAAGGATGTGGCAATTGCAGCCATAAGAGCCACCGGGCACTTCCCCTGCAATAGTTCAGTAAGTGCACTGCGTAGAGCACGTCGCTCCGCTGACAAAGATATTCAGATTGAAATAAACGACGCCCTGCTCACCAGTGCCGAAGTTTTTCTCGCAAACGGTGATAAAAAGCGGTCGGCGGCAATCTACGAGGAATTCTACTCCGGCAAGTATCGCGGATATCTTCGCGTAGCAGGCCTGAGAGGTCTTGCAGCCGCACAAGGTGCGCAAGCTGCGCCTCTGCTTATGGAGGCAATTAAAGGCAAGGACCCAGACCTCCGGCGGAGCGCTATTGAGTTTATGACGATGGTAAAGGGAAAGGAAGCGACGAAGACCTTTGTCGCCATGCTCCCATCCCTGCAACCTGAGGCCCAGGTGCTTGTGCTGGGCGCTCTCGGCGATCGCGGAGATACTGCAGCGGCGCAGGCCGTCACGGCCGCAACAAAGAGTCAGCACGAAGCAGTACGTGTAGCCGCCCTCGAAGCGCTCGGCAGCGTGGGTGATGCATCGGCGGTGTTCGTGCTGGCAAAAACTGCGGCCACGGCAAGCGACAGTGAAAAAAAGGTAGCACGGGCAAGTCTGGAGCGACTCAGCGGTGATGACATCAATGCCGTCCTGATTAAATCTATAAACTCCGGAGATGCCAAGGTACGGGCCGAGGTTATTCGTGCCGTGGTGGATCGTGGAGTCACGCAAACCGCAGGTGAGTTGATGAAGGCGGCCAGGGACGACAATGAAAGGGTTCGCCGTGAGGCAATCCGAGCGCTTGGCGTGCTCGTGGACGTATCCGAACTTGATACTCTTATTAAACTCGCCGTGAAGCCTAAGGATGCCAAAGACCTCGCTGTTTTTGAGCAGGCCATAGCGGTGGTTTTCAGGCGAGTTAGAAGTAAGGACCTCCAGGCCGGCCCTGTGCTTGCAGCGCTGGCCTCGGCGCCAACGGATGCCAAACCGATGCTCGTGCGGCTTCTGGGCAAACCCGCTACTCCAAAGGCGCTTGAAGCTGTTCGCGCTGCCCTCAAAGACGGCAGCGCTGATGTCAAAGACGCAGCCGTGCGCACCCTTTCCGACTGGCCCAATGCGGAGCCTGCGGAGGAGCTTCTGGTGCTGGCACGCACTTCGACTAACCAAATCCACAAGGTGCTCGCATTGCGGGGCTACGTCCGTATGGCGGGAATGTCAGATAATCCAACTGCCATGTATGTTCGGGCCATGGAACTGGCGGAGCGGTCGGACGACAAAAAGCTTGTTCTTGGTGGTCTCGGAAGTGCTGACTCGGCGCAGGCACTGGAGCTTGTCGAACGATATCTGAAGGATAAGGAGCTACAAAACGAAGCGGCCCTTTCCGCCATTCAGATTGCCAAAAGGCTGCGGCAGAACGATGCCACGCGGGCAAGGGTGGCGATGAAGAACGTGGTCTCTGCGGTCAAAGACGCGCGGATTCGCCAGCAGGCTCAGGATGTCATAAACGAGATGGAGTAGTATGAAGGTTATATACTGACATGGCTTGGGTCGGGGCCTTTCATCGAGAAAGGCAAAGAAGACCGTGCGATTTTCGACATGGCGTTTCCACCGGAGAAGTCAGACGCCGAAGACGTTAAATGGAAGCGTCTCACCCAGGGTATCGGCTCATGGGACATCAACCTGGAAGCTACGTTCGGGGGCAGGAACCACTGCGGCGCATATATGCGGACGCATATCTGGTCACCGGCGGAGCAGGGCGCCCGGCTGGAATTGGGCAGCGACGATTCCATCAAGGTCTGGCTCAACGGCAAACTTGTCCATGCAAACTATGCGAACCGAGGGATGAGTCCCCGACAGGACCTTGTGGACATAAAGCTCCGAAATGGATGGAACGAACTGATGCTGAAGGTGGTCGATAACGAGGGCGGCTGGGCTTTCTGCTGTCGCGTCCGCAAGCCTGACGGCACTGTCCTCAAAGGGCTAAAGGTCGAAGCGAAATAGCACGGGGGAAGTGTCGAGCTGGGTGCTCATTGACGGCAAACACACAGCCCAAACGCGCCTGCCGGACTCCCACCTTTCCAAGTGCTTTAACACATGGTAATGAGTCCACCTTAAAAACCCTAAGTTTTTGTCTTGACAATGGGTAGGAGTATAATTGGCTGAATATTAACGCCGCCATCATCTATATGATGGTGGTGAATAGTTGATCAACAAAGCCTATAGGAAGCTTATAGGAAGAATAGGTCTTTGAGGTATGATGAAGCTAACAAATCAAAATATAATCGCTACTTTCTGGTTAACAATATGTGGTACTTTTCTGAGTTTATACGCACCATCGTTAATCAAGACAGCCGGTTTCCAGCCAGTGGTCGGCAAGAACAGCCAAATCCAGGAAGTTCACTATACCGTCTCCGGGTCCTGGGGCAATATCAGCAGATGGAGTGCCCGGAGCTTGTAACCATTGCGAGACCAGGATAGTCAAATCACCAAAGCTTACGTCACCCGTACCGTCCAGGTCTGCTCCACCACATTTTTCCGAAGTGGCACCGACCCACGCAATAGACAATGGCAGGGCCAAATCGGCGGCGTCTGACAAGTGTGTAGCTTGAACCGGACCACTACTGCCGTAAGGAACCGCAGCGAGATACGGATGATAGAACTGAGGTATCTGAGACAGGTCTGCCGGTAAGGAGGTCATATACTGCGGCATTGTAAAACCAACGACCCAGAGAGTACCAGTGAGGGGGTCCTCGGTAATATCGGTTACGTGGCCCATATTATTGATAGTGATGGACTGCGCAAGGGTAAGGTCGGCTACAGATAAAACGTACAATGAAACAGAATTGGCATCCGGCTCACTCTTTGAGGATGCTACATAAAGCCGGGAATTATCATAACTGGAGCAGCAAAGTCCAATCGGTCCGTAGATACCAAGATTTTGTAGTTCACATTCGTTAACGTCTCCGTCGCTCTTATAAACCCATAAGATGTCACTTTTATTTGTATAGCCACGATTGATGGCGTAGACATTGCCGTTATCATCCACTTCGATTTCACACAAGTTATTACGTTCCTGGTTGCTGGTTGGCAGAGGAGGAGTATCATAGATTTCGACAACATGGTAAGGTGGTGTCGCACCTGGTGCCAACACAAGCCTGGCTGAAGCTACATACGGGTCGCCAGCATCAACTACTACTGGTGTAACATATACATACCCCTGAGAGTCAAAGGCAGCATCCAGGACAGGTCGTCCCCAAGTGTTCTCACCCTGGTCTTGGAAACCTACATAAACAGTAGCAGGCAGACCATATCGCGGTTCACTACTAACGGAATAATCTTGTCCTCGCGGTATGACTGAACTACCGTCGGATAGTCGGACCAAACCCTCCTCCACGTTTGTCTGATAGAGCAGGTCGTTATGGTCTCGAACAAGTTTGCCGTTAATTCGATCATTGGACATGGCGTAAGGTCCACCGACGAGATTATAGCTTTCATCAAATTCGTAAAGCCGGTCGCTCAAGAAATCCCGTTGGCCGGCATCAAACCTTTTACCACCAATAAGAAGCGAGCCTGCGAAACCTGTAGATTCACCAGTCTGAAGTTCGGGAGCTGACATTGTCTCAAACATGAAGTCTGGACTTGCGTTGGAATCACACGGTGTAAGGCAAAGGTTGAAACATAAATGACCTGTCAGGCCTTCTGAAACCAGCCAATCCCCCCAGTCCCATCCCAACAGGTCAGTCGTACTCACAAAGCCATCAGTGCTGAAATCGAGGCAGTCCAGCGGGGTACCAGAACTCAATCCTCCACTTTCACCAAGTATCGTCAAGTAATCCCTTGGCGTTACGCCAAAATCTCCCGTCACATCGCCGCAGTATATGCACGAGACATACGGGTCCCAATTGTTTATCAGGATATACGTCCCGTCGGGTCCCACCAGCTCCAGCTCCATCCGGACGCCTCGAATGAAATCCAAGTCACTGGTGGGGACAGTCTCTTCAAAGACGCCGAAGTGCTCGGCGTTTACTGCACCGTACTGGCCCGCTGCAGGTGGATACAGGCGGGCCACTTCCACGTAATGGTCTATGCGATTTGGATCGTTATGTTCCAGAAGTCTGGGGTCATTAGACAAGTAAACCACCAGTTCAGCCATTCCCAAGCTGGGGTTAGAAGTGCCGAATATATACTCGAACCGAACCAGAAGTTCATCTTCGTTAGCCTTGTTGGCGAACAATCCTTTCGCACGGGCGTTCACAACCTGACCTGTGCTCTCGTCGAGCAGGTTAGACATCCGCATCATACCGTTGGGATCGGGGGCGCTGCCAACAACTCGCTCGACATGAATCATGTTATTGCATGGGTCTGCAGAATCTTCGTAGTTATTGTCCTTTATTCGGATTATAAATTCAGTTTCATCATCGAAAGCTATGTTGATCAGTGAGAAACCTAACAACGGCTCGTGCCTGGTAACGGCATTCGGTTCGATTATCAAAGTCTCGTAATAGACACGATTGAAGCCCGTATTGAAAACGGAGTTCTCACGGAGAATAAGTTTCTTGACATAAAGGACTTCATCCTCTCCCGCAAAGCCGTAGGGTGGCTGAAAGTTTCTTCGGTTGGCCACGTTTACTTTCGCATGCGCGGTAACCTCTATCTGCTCGACCGTCCATGTGGTCAGACTGCAAGACGGGATTGTTCCCGGCGCCACCTGGCATAAAAATTCGTTAGGTTCACACGAATGGGGCACGAGATCGTCTTGTCCTCGCGCCTCAAACAGTCCGCCCCAGGTTTGGCCTATCCCTTCAGTGACGGTAACAAAAATTCTGTTATTCTGGAACAATCCGGCGTAGGTCGATGGTTCCATGTTCACATGACGGTCACCATCGGAGTGAAAATCGCAGTAGGTGACATTGACACCAGGCCCGATAAAGAACTGCCCATAAGGAGCCGTGGAGTTGACACTGACCCGGCAATATGAAATATCTGAGTTGTCCTCTATACTTGCAACGATGGCATTGATATTCGCATTACGAATTTGAACATTATCAGTTACCTGCAATGGACCCTCACATTCGATTCCACCATTGGCGTTAGGGTCATCAGGATTGTAGAGGTCGACAACCGCATCACCGCCAATAATTAGTTCGGTATGAATGTTGACTCGTATAGTGCCCGGGCCGGACAAGTCACAGAAGATATGGGAGTCATGCATGTTTATTATGGTATTGGGCTCCATTTGCAAAGTGCCGTCGCCGGTAAGATTGTTCGAGATGATTTGAGTATTGCCGATAATCCAGGCGCCGTCACCTTCCGTCCAAATGCCGTCGGGATTATTGTCACTGATTACACAGTTGGCTATCTGAGGACTTGAGTTTACACATCGGATAGCCCCGCCAAAATCAGCCTGACCGTTGGTAATAGTAAAGCCGGCCACTATTGTTTGTTGCGTTTCTCCCGAATGAAAATCAAAACCGCGTCCCGAGCTCTCGCAATCGATAACACAGTTAGCCGGGCCGTTCAGGCTGTATAAGTTGATTACCTTGCCATCAAAGTCAATATCGTGATTGCCAGTACCGGTGTAAGTTCCATCTAAAACAGTTATTATAGTTTCCGTAACGGCGCCCGCATCGATGGCTTCCTGAATCGAATCAAACGGATGCTGTACACTGCCGTTTTCGAGCGGGTCGCTAATGTCAGGATTCCCCGGCCCCGGGTCGCCGGGCGCATCATCGTCGACATAATAAAAAAGTATGAACACCTCGTCGCTGCCGATATCCACACCCTGGCCCATCACGCGTGCTTCGCCGTCGATGTCTGTCTGTCCGGTGTAATCAAGGCCCGGATCACCCGCATCAATGCACGGCGAACCACCCTGGATATGGTAACTGTCCGGTTTCAACAGCGGATTGTCAGCGATGTTGCCGAGACCCCAGGTGATCGAGCTGCTTCCATCGTTATATATTGCCGGCAGAGAATCCTGAAGACAGCAATAACTAATAGAGATAGAGCTGCCGGATTGCAGCGAGACCTGCGGGCCGTTCGGAGCAGTATTGTCCCACAGGATGCAATTAATTACCACTGAGCCACTGAGGTCATTGCCTATCCCGCCGCCGGAGTCGCCCGCCGAGTTGCCGGTGAAGGTACAGTTGATAATCATTGCGTTGCTGGCGGAGCCATTGTGTATCCCACCACCGTAGCTAACTGTTGAGTTATCGATGAAGATGCAGTTGGCAAACGTCGGGAAGCTGTTCTGGTTGTATATCGCACCACCTGCATTGACTGCTGAGTTGCCTTCGAACATACAATAGGTAACAACGGTTTCACTTCGCTTGTTGTGGATAGCCCCACCTCTCTTTGCTGTGAAGTTTCCTTTGAAAACACAACTGGTAATGACAGGGCTGCTCAAATCGCTGGACATTCCGCCACCATAACCGTCAATCCCGCTGCCGTTGGCATTCCCGGCAGTGATGATGAAACCATCCAAGATAGCCGTGATAGCCGTGGTCTCGGTGCCCAAAGCCCGGACAACATGGTAACTGTTATCATCGTTATTGGCGAATCCAACATCATCTCCGTTCAGGTCGCCACTTAGTATCGTTTGGTAGGTATTTGGGTCACGAGCATCCCATAAGCCGCCTCCTACGGGAAATCCGCCATAGATTCCCACTCCGGTCTTCAGGTAAAACGAAGCGGCCCGGTCACCACTGCCGCCAGGATTGGCTAAACTCCTGTCAGGTATGTAAATACCCTCTGCCACCCGGATTTCGTCACCGCTTGTGGCAACAGCTAAAGCATCCTGAAGGTACTTGTAAGCGTTGGTCCAGCTTGAACCATCACCGTTCCTGGTGGCATCAACGTAAATTGTTGCTCCCGCAGCAATCGCAGGAGCGCCACCCATCGCTAATAATGCTGAAATTACGAGCCACGTTTTCAGATTTGCTCGCTTACCCATTATCAATCTCCTTTTCCAGCCGTGTTTACACCTAACATAAAGAATAACCGCATTTAGTGCGGAAAATACCTGTCACCACAATTTCTCTCAAATAAGATTCTGTAAATGCCCTCTGGCCTCTGAAATAAGCGGATAGACCTGGCCTTGGCCTTCACAAGTTATTATCCAGTCATCATTGTCGGGAACTCCGGAAACAATACAACCATTAATGCGTTCCAGAATGTCATTTTCCAGCTTACCTATGGCAGTCACATAGTTCTCCTGGTTGATTATCCCTAAGACTGCATTTATCTTGTTGATCATGGAATCTCTTGTTAAGTTTCCATTCTTCAAAATCCCCTGGTCCATATTATTGACAACATCTATGCTCTCTAAAAGCGCCTTTATGGCCTCTTCCTTATGGCTGATGGCCGTGATAGTAACATTAGCAGCATCGCTGTCCACAAAACCGTCATTTACCACAAGGCTAACTACATAATCACCCGGTTCATCGGCCACAAAACTCGGCTGAGTCGATGTGGGATTGGTAAACTCTGCCAGACTGCCTGCCGGCTTGGACACAAAACTCCAGCTATAGGTAAGCAAGTCGCCGTTGGTATCAGTGCTCCCACTCCCATCAAGAGATACCGTATCTCCTTCCAAGACAGACTGGTCTGCGCCGGCATCGGCTACGGGTTGTATATTCTCAAAACTAACCGTGACACTATCCGGATCACCTGCAGCCCCGAAGACATCGGTCACTACAAGGGTTATCACATAATCAGCGTGGACATCAGCTACAAAGGCAGGTGTCGCCGAACACGGGTCGGACAACTCTGCCAAGCTTCCAGCGGGCTTTTGCGTTATTGCCCATAAGTACGTTATCCCGTCATCTTCGGGATCGGAACTCTTGGTTCCGTCCAGCTCAACCGTAGTACCTATTTCGATTATGACCTGGTCCTGCCCGGCGTCAGCAACAGGGGCTACGTTGTACGTATCTATAACAACCTGGGCTGCTGCGCTCTGTGCGCCTAGACTATCGGTTACAATCAGTTCGATAACGTAGTCACCAAGCATATCGACTGTAAACGATGGGCTCACAGTATCAGCGCCTGAGAACACTACAGTGCTGCCCTCAGGCTTGGATGCAAACTGCCACGAGTATGCTAACGGGTAGTCTTCCTCCGGATCTGAGCTGCCGCTGCCATCCAGTGTAACCGTATCTCTGGGATGTACCGTCTGGCCTGACCCGGCGTCAGCAACAGGAACTGTGTTGAAAGTACCTATCACGACCTGGGCTACTGCGCTCTGTGCATCCAGACTGTCGGTAACAACCAGTTCGATAACATAGTCACCAAGCATATCGACTGTAAACGATGGGCTGACAGTATTGGCATCTGACAGTACTGCTATGCTGCCCTCAGGCTTTGATGTGAACTGCCATAAATATGCTAACGGGTAGTCTTCCTCCGGATCTGAACTGCCGCTGCCGTCCAGTGTAACCATATCTCTGGGATGCACCGTCTGGCCCGTTCCTGCGTCAGCAACAGGGGCTGCGTTGAACGTATCTATCACAACCTCGGCTGCTGTACTCTGTGCACCCAGGCTGTCGGTTACAACCAGTTCGATGACGTAGTCTCCAAGCATATCGACCGTAAAAGATGGGCTGACAGTATTAGCATCTAAGAGCACTGCTATGCTACCTTCAGGCTTAGATGTGAACTGCCAGGAATATGCCAACGGGTAGTCTTCCTCCGGGTCTGAGCTGCCGCTACCATCCAG
>SDBU01005968.1_pt1 | contig 14424 bp, 16 predicted proteins | sample 2277071 | NCBI WGS metagenome assembly SDBU01 (sample SAMN10397929, study PRJNA504765) | marine sediment metagenome | isolation source: marine sediment core GS08_GC12, 126 cmbsf | place: Arctic Ocean: Gakkel Ridge, Loki's castle | collected 2008
ACAAGGGTTTTCGCCACAGGCGTAGCCTTGCTACGTCGAGGACGGAAGCCCGCGGAGAACGCCGCATCGGGCCAAAATATGCCATTTATGGATGGACACAAGCTAGCTCATCCTGTGTGTCACCGCCTAAATCCCACAGATTAAAGGGCAAGAAATCAGGTAATATCTCTTGGGGCGAGGTTAAACCTTACGGGACAAAACCGGGTTGACAACGGGGACACTGGGTGATATATTGCCAAAATGTAATATAGGCGAGGTTGCAAGTGAAAGATTTTGTAAAAGTCATGAAGGCTCTTTCAGATCCTAATCGCGTAAGGATCGTAAAAATGCTGCAACATAAGTCAATGTGTGTATGTGAGATGCAGGCAGCACTTAAGATAGCCCAACCCACTGTATCCAAACATTTGAAGCTACTTGAAGAAGCCGGGTTGGTCACTTTTCATAAAGACCGAATATGGGTCAACTATGAACTTGCAGATGGCAGCAACAGTCCCTATGCCGCCAGCCTATTGGGTAATCTAAGACACTGGCTGGAGGATGATCCAGGGCTTGCAAGGATCTTAGAACAACTTCCTTCTATCCGGCGTGAGGACATATGCAAGAAATGACATTTTCTGATTCGACAGCTGATGGGCTCGTAAAAAGTCATCAAATAGACGGCTTCGTAAAAAGCTCCATATGCAAGGCGCGCGAATCTTGAGGAATGAGGCGTACTTTTCGTACGCCGCAATGACGAAAGATGAAGCGCAACGCCGCAGATGGATTTTTTACGAAGCCGTCATAGCTAAATGGAAATGTCGCTATCGCCTGGACCAGTTCGTGACAACCTCAAGGTGGGCCACTCAATGAAAGAACGAACTAAGCTACTACTGCTCATACTGACTTTTCTCGGCTGCTACTACCTGCCCTGGGATCACATGACCATCCGGCGTTCCGGGCTTGAGGCATTTATGATGCTTCAGGAATATGCGCGAGAGCACGTTTTGACGTGTCTCATTCCTGCCTTTTTTATTGCAGGGGCCATTGCGGTGTTTATTTCCCAAGCCTCTGTCCTCAAGTATTTTGGGGCCACGGCCAAAAAGATTATTTCATATTCCGTAGCCTCTGTGTCTGGGACAATTCTGGCGGTTTGCTCGTGTACTGTCCTGCCACTGTTTGCAGGCATCTACACCCGCGGGGCAGGGATCGGGCCGGCAACAACATTTCTTTATTCCGGGCCAGGCATAAACGTCTTAGCTATTGTTCTTACGGCCAGAATCTTAGGATGGCAGCTAGGCGTGGCCAGGGCCATCGGCGCAATCGTCTTTTCTGTAATCACCGGACTTCTCATGGCCTTTATCTTTAGAAAAGATGATGCTGCCCGTGCACGCGGTGAGATCCATCTGCCGGACGAGGAAACTAATCAACGCAGCCTCTTTAAAGACGCCCTTTTTATGCTGAATATGATACTGATCCTGGTCTTTGCCGCCTTTGCCAGACCAGCTGAAGGCTCCAGTGGTCTTTGGCCTGCCATCTTTGCGGCAAAATGGTACATTTCAGGTGGTCTTTTGATTGTCTTAGTACTCATACTCAACGCTTGGTTCAAAAAAGATGAGTTGGCCAACTGGGTACAGTCCACCTGGGGATTCATGAAACAGATCTTTCCCCTTCTGGCCGCAGGGGTGCTGGTGGCCGGTTTCATGCTGGGCCGACCCGGCCATTCCGCCCTGATTCCGCCTCACTACATCGAGGGCCTGGTAGGAGGAAACTCCTTGTGGGCCAACCTGTTTGCCTCAGTGTCTGGTGCCCTAATGTATTTTGCCACCCTGACCGAGGTGCCCATTCTTCAGGGCCTAATCGGCGCGGGCATGGGCAAGGGACCGGCTTTGTCCTTGCTTCTGGCAGGACCAGCCCTTTCCCTGCCCAATATGTTGGTCATCGGAGGTGTAATAGGAGTCAAAAAGACGGCCACGTTTTGTCTAATCATTGTGATCCTGTCCACTATTGCAGGGATGAGTTACGGCTGGCTGGCGGCGTAAAACGGGGTAAAGGGAGAACAGCAATGCCCCAAGACGATGTTATGCGGATAAAGGTCAACAACCAATCAGTGGGTTTGGTGGGCCTGAAGCAAGTCATGGAAGAAATGGCAGGGCAATACGGTCAAAGGCCAGATGATGAGGTGCAGATTGAACTCATCAACAGGCTTTCCAATAATAACTATATCCCGGATCCAGTGAGGCCAGACTACGGCAAGGCCCTTTTACGGGAGTTTAAGAAATTTCTGGGCAAGCCGTATGAGCAAGATGTTTCCGAAGGACTGGAAATCAAGGTCCTGGGGGCTGGATGTGCACAATGCAACAGGCTGGAAAACGAAGTCATGGAGACAGTGGCCGAGATGAATCTTCCGGCAGACATAGAACATGTCACTGACATAAAGGATATAGGGAGATACGGAGTCATGGGGACCCCCGCTTTGATCATAAACGGAAAGGTCGTGGCCGTGGGCGCGGTTCCGCCCAAGACAAAGATCAAGGAGTGGCTGAGTGAGTTTTCATAGCGTGACAAATGAGGAGGAGGAAATGGAAATCAAGGTATTGGGTCCTGGGTGCCCAAGGTGCGAACAGACGGCAAGCAATGTCAAGGAGGCGGTGGCCCACACAGGCGCGGATGCAAAAGTAGAGAAGGTGCGTGATCTGCTGGAGATTGCCACATACGGGGTCTTGGGGACACCTGCTGTTGTCATTGATGGCGAGGTAAAAAGCGTTGGCAAGGTGCCAACAGTTGATGAGATCAAGAAGTGGCTAAAAAAATGATGAGCTCGCAAGAAATCCAAGTCAGACGGCAAAGCCCCTGAATTCTCTTGCTGGAGGCAGGCTATGGCAAATGAGGCGTGTGTAACCAAGGAACCAAAAGGGCTCAGCTTTTTTGAAAAGTATCTTTCAGCCTGGGTGATCCTGTGTATCTTGGCCGGCATTATCCTCGGAAAGATGGCCCCAGGTGTATCTAGGTATCTGGATGGTTTGGCTATCTACGTGGGAGAGGCACCGGTCGTGTCCATCCCTATCGCGGTGTGTCTTTTCTTCATGATGTATCCCATCATGGTAAAGATAGACTTCGCCGAAGTCCTCAAGGCAGGCAAAAATGTAAAACCTGTAGCCCTAACCCTTTTTGTCAACTGGGCTATCAAGCCCTTCACCATGTACGCCATTTCCATCTTCTTTCTGGGCACTGCATTCCGGACCCTTATTGGGCCTGAGGCAATGGACTACGTTAGACTGCCCCTTGGCCTTGATCTTTCTGTAGGGGCAACCCACGGTATCGGAAAGGTGGTCTTGCTCAACGGGGTGAAGATGCTGGAAGTGCCCCTGTGGCGAAGCTACCTTGCCGGCTGCATCCTTTTGGGCATAGCACCTTGCACGGCTATGGTACTGGTTTGGGGTTATCTGGCCCGAGGAAATGACGGCCACACACTGATCATGGTAGCCATCAATTCTCTTGTCATGCTCTTTTTGTTCGGCCCTTTAGGCGGATTTCTGCTGGGCGTGGGGCGGCTTCCTGTCCCTTGGCAGTCGCTGGTGCTTTCAATTGGTACCTACGTGGCACTGCCGCTTGCGGCGGGCTATGTTTCCAGAAAGCTGATCATTCGAGCAAAGGGGGAAGAATGGTTCAGGCACAAGTTTCTCCACATACTGACTCCCATCACAATTGTTTCGCTGCTGGTGACACTTGTGCTTCTGTTTTCTTTTAAGGGAGAAGTGATTGTCGCCAACCCCCTCACCATCCTCTGGATCGCCATACCACTCTTTATCCAGACCAACCTGATCTTCTGGCTGACTTATGGCTTGTCCAAGCTGCTGGGGTTTCATTACGAAGATGCCGCACCTTCTTCTATGATTGGGGCCTCCAACCACTTCGAAGTAGCCATTGCAACATCCACAATGCTCTTTGGCATATCTTCAGGAGCGGCTCTGGCAACCGTTGTGGGAGTACTCATTGAAGTGCCGGTAATGCTTATGCTGGTAAAAATCTGTTTGAATACCACGGGGTGGTTTAAGCAAAAGGCATAGCCGTATGCGTATGGCTTCTTTCCCGTTTTTAAGACCTTGACGGCTTCCTAAAGAGTCCATCCCAGAAACCAGGAGAAACTTGCATGAAGAAACGAATAATGTGGCTCACAATTCTTCTTTTTCTCGCTAGCATTTCTATTGCTCACACAGAACAGGGTCGAAAGAGCCTCCCCGAGGTTCCCACCAAGGGCATGGTCACCATGCTGGATCTTGGAGCACACAAGTGTATCCCGTGCAAAATGATGGCTCCCATCCTTGAGAAACTGAGAGGACAGTACAAGGGCAAAGCCTCAATAATCTTTATTGACGTTTGGAAGCACCGAGAACAGGCCATGAAATATGGCGTTAGGGCCATTCCGACCCAGATATTCTTTGACAAAAGCGGAAAAGAAATTTCCCGTCATGTGGGTTTTATGAGTGAAGAGGCGATTGTCGGACAACTAAAAAAAATGGGGGTCAGCCGACCCCAAACAAAAAACAGGAAAACAGGCTGACAATTATTGGTCTGGTAAAAGTCCGAACTAGACGGCAAGGTAAAAAGCTCCATATGCAAGGCGCGCGACCGGTATGCTTCCCACGGGCCAGCCGGGCGGGCTGAAGGGAAGCTTTCCAAAATGGATATCTTCCTTTCCGGGAAGCCGAGCCCGCAGGGCGCAGAGCTTCAATCTTGAGAAATGAGGCGTACTTTTCGTACGTCGCAATGACGAAAGATGAAGCGCAACACCGCAAATGGACTTTTTACGAAGCCGTCAAGGAAGGCGTTTGTGCTGGAGACAATCTTCTTAACTGTAAATGACTGGATTGGTGGCGGGCCTGCAATTGCCGCCCTGGGTTGCTTTTTGTGGGGCGTAATCAGTGTGCTCCTTAGCCCGTGCCATCTGGCCTCCATACCCCTTATTATTGCTTATGTGGGCGGACAGCAACAGATCCTAAAATCTCGCCAGGCCGCTTTCTATTCTGTGGCTTTTTCCCTTGGCCTCTTTGTCACCATAGCCGCGCTCGGAATCATATGTGCGGTGCTGGGCCGCATGTTAGGGGACGTGGGTAACTACTGGCAGGTACTGGTGGGCCTGATTCTCATGTGGGTAGCCCTGGGCATGCTTGGTGTGGAACAATGCTCGATGTCTGGCAGTCTGTTGCACCGCCTTAAGGTCAAAGGTATTTTCGGCGCCTTTGTTTTGGGGCTGGCATATGGCGTGCTTTCTGGTTCCTGCACATTCGGCTTCATTGCACCTATTCTTGCTATCATCACGATTCAGAAAAAACTGGCGTTGGGCGTTCTTTTTATTCTGCTGTTTGCAACCGGCCATTGCCTACCCATTGTTGCAGCCGGCAGTTCCGGAGCTGCCGTAAGACGTTTGCTGGAAAACAGTACCTGGCAAGGAGCCGGGAGATGGTTCCGAAAAGGAGCAGGCGCAGTCATCGCAATCCTGGCTGTCTACTTCATTACTAACCCGTTTCTTATGAACTGACTCAAAGAAAGAAAATCCCCCTGACAAGTTGCAGGCAGTGAAGCCTTCCGTAGCAGGGCTTGCGGAGCGCGCGCCGGTCAAATCGGCAACTGCTCCTACCCTAGACTGCAAGTTTTTCGGATTTCAAGGCGTAAGCTATGGCGATTCCCACAACAAAGCCGACGGCAAGATTTAAGGCAAGGGTGATTCCTAACATTACGAGGGCGACAAACAGGTCTTTTCGCTCTTTCATGTCGATTATGGTAAGGGCCAGTTGGCTCCCAGCAAAAATAAGCAGTACGCCCAACACAGACATCGGCACCAGGTACACAACTGCAAGGGAATGAATGCCCAGGAAGATAGCCAACATGACAAAAACCAACCCTATCATGAGATTGGACCCCGCAGTTCGTGCCCCAAAACGATAATGAGCCGCCAACCCTCCAGCCCCGTGACACAAGGGCATGCCGCCCACGAGAAAACTCAGACAGTTTGCCAAGCCCATGCTGACGCACAGAGCCCTGTAGGTGACTTTCTTCGAACCCTCGCCAAAATACTCTCTGGAAAGATCCGCATTGGCGATAACAGCATTTCCTATGGTCATGGGTACTTGAGGAAGCACAAGAACAAGAAGAGCAAAGGTGAAATCTGCACCTGCAGGCATCCCGAAAGGTAGCAATTTGGGCAGGTAGATACCGAGCCTGAGATTGTCAAAGCCTTGGTGGGTGCCGAAAGCCAGGCCCAACCCGAGGCCACCCAAGACCACAAGAAGCCCTGCCGGAAACCTTTTGTTGTCCAGCAACAGCAAGGTCAAGGTCCCACCAATGACTCCAATGACAATACCAATCGGGATGGGGCCCAGGCTTTGCACACTCAGATAAGGCTCAGCTGCCTCTCGCAACAGCTGGAATTTTGAGCTACCAACCATTAACTTTACCCCTTGGGTCATCAACAGGGTCCCTGTTGAGATCTGCACCCCTCTGACAACCGGCTTGGGCGTGTATTTACCGATAACCGTGATAGCGCCCGTGCCGCCAACAAGCAAAAGAAACACTCCGATGATGAGCCCTGAGGCCGCAATCTCAGACGCACTCATTGCTGTTGCGATTGCATAGGCCCCAATGACCTTCATGGGCTGCACCGGGACCGTCACACCGTAATAAACTCCAGACAGGATGAAGAAAAGACCTACTGTCAGAAACAGGCCGGAAGGGCTAAGACCATTTATCATGATCATGCCAATGGCCAGTGGAAGCAATGTGCCAAGGTCTCCCAAGGACCCCGCCAATTCCAGCCGATTGAATTCATAACGCTTACTCATACAATTTGCCACCGTTTCGCCCAAATCGAATTGTCTTCTCACATCTTCGACAAAGTATGATAAAGGCCCCTGACCACCTCTGTCATAGCGTCAAAATTCAGCGTATCAATCGTGTCTGTCTCTTGATGGTAGTTCTTGTTTCTGAAAAATGACGTATCAGTCACCATAACAGCCCTGAAACCATAACGCCAGAACGAAGAGTTGTCCGAAAGGCCAATGCCTCCCATGTGTTCGGGCGCGGTTAAGGACCTTGCATCTATGGCCGAATGCTTCTTGATCCCTTTCTTAAGAAGCGAGACATACTTTGACGAACGAAAATTTCCCGCCACCCCGATGAAGTCAGCGATCTTGGGGTAAAAAAGGCGCATGCATGAAATGGGATATTCTTGAATGGGCTCATCGCTGAAATATCCGATCATCTCAAGCGAGAGCATGACTTCTACTGGAACCTTCCTATCTTTCAGGTGTTTTGCATAGACCATACTGCCCATGTTGTCAGACCCAAAACAAGGAGGTTCCTCATTAGCAAAGGCGACAAATATGAGTGTCTTCTTGTTAAGAGTCTCCTTGTGCAACCGTGCAAGCTCAAGCATGCCGGCCACGGCCGAGGCATTGTCGTCCGCACCAGGTGTTCCAGGCACAGTATCGTAATGGGCTCCAATGACTACCGGGCGCTCATCAACGCCGGTTTTTTTCGCAATCAGATTTGAGACACTCTTTCCGTAGCATGAATAGGTTTGCCGCTCCACCGCGTATCCACTATCTTGAAGCTCTGATTCAATATACTCTGCAGCCTTGCTCAGAGAACCTTCCTTCCACAGATGTCGCTCTCCTATCTTGACCGCGAGATGTTCTACATGCCTGTACAGGTTTTCAGTAACACCCTTTTTCCTGAAAACCTGAAAACCATGTAGCGTGTCAGATGATCTTTTTTTCACGACCATCACTCCGGGACCAGCCTTTCGTGGGCTCTTCCAGCAAAAAAAACGAGGTCTGTGTGTTCTCTGTGGTAAATATATCTTCTCGGCAACAATTGCAAATCTTCCTGGATTTGACAGTTGGATTTGACAGGCTGGACATTCTGGTATAGGGGTTACGGACTGCACTGACCGGGAGAGGGTTATGTACTTGGAACGTATACGGGTCTTTACCATCTGCCTTCTTATACTGCTGTTTGCACTGGCAGGTTGCAGTGTCGTGTGCCCCCCCAAAAAACTCAACTGGCGATCACCTTACGCTGAGCTTTCTTCTGTTGAAGATGGCGATATCATACACATTCCCACCGGGGTCAAGATTTCCAAGGAACAACTCATAGACATGTTAGCCGGGGCAAGGATTGTGTATGTGGGCGAGACCCATGACAACGTCAACAGCCACAGAGTACAGCTGGAAATCCTCAAGGCCCTTGCCGAGCGCTACCCTAACAAAATAGCGGTAGGCCTGGAGATGTTGAAGCGCTCCTCACAAGACTCTGCCGATCTGTGGACTGCCGGGCAATTGCAGGAAAAAGAGCTTGTGAGAGTGTGGGCCAAGGATTGGACCAATGACTTTGGATACTTCAGGTCTATCCTGGAATATGTTCGTGACAACAACATCCCACTACGCGCCCTTCGCGCTCCAGACAGCTGGCTGAAAGGGGTAAAGCGTACCGAGTCCTCAAGTCAGTTGGAAGAAGATACTCTGTCACTTCCTGAAATGGATCTTGAAGATCCCTACCACCTGGCTCACACTAAGGCATTTTTTCAGGGCCACCCAGGCAGCTCACAAGGATTTGAAGGCTTTTACAGGGTTCAGGTTTTGTGGGACGAATCCATGGCAACGGGCATAGCTGAATATCTTCTGAGCGAGGCTGGCCAGGACAAGCGCATGCTGGTTTTTGCCGGCGGGCATCATGTTGAATTCGGCTATGGTATTCCACGTCGTGTTTTCAAACGCCTTCCACTGCCCTATGCCACTGTGTTGCCCACACCTATTCACGTACCCCCTGAAAAAGCGCATAAGTTTATGGATGTGAAGTTGCCTGAGATTCCACTGGCGCTAGGCGATTTTTTCTGGATGGTCACCTACGAGGACCTTGAAGACCAGAAGGTGTACTTGGGCGTCATGATTCGAGGGGTTGAAGAAGGTGTCAAAGTATTGAGACCAATTGAGAATTCAGCAGCACAAAAAGCCGGATTGCAAAAAGACGACATAATTACAACCTTTGACGGTGAGCCCATCAAGACCACATTTGATTTGACCTATCTTGTCAGCCTAAAAAAACCGGGTGACACAGCCACGGTGGGGGTCTTGCGGGACAAGGAGTCGCTGAGCTTTGAGGTGACCCTTAAGGCAGTTCATTGATGAAATATGGCAGAAGTCATTTCATCTTTTTTGCTTTTATTTTGGCATACTGGCAGATGACACGCCACCCGTGGGATTGGCTGCCTATGCTGCCTCTGCCATAGCAGGGTCTGAGCCGATCCCTACTGGCATCCAAGGCTTCTTGTATGATATATTGCTTTCATGTTTGTATTCAATCCAGATCTCATATTACACAACATTTACAGTTGGCCTCAGGCAATATTAATATTTGGCATGGGACTACAAGGCATAAAAGACAAGCTTGACTGCGGACGGCCAGATATGGGCAGCACTTACAGGGCAAGGAGAAAATACCGTGTTTGGAATAGGCGAATGCTGCCCAAGTGCATGTTCGAAGCCTTGGTTGAAGCAGAACGCAGTACATTCCTAAAGGACCTGTTGGGAAAACGGATATACGACAATTACATGGCCCTTAAGATAGCTGAGTGGGAAGAACACAGGACCCATGTTACGCCCAGAGAGCATCGCAAGTACTTGAGCATCTAGCCAGTTCCCATCCATAAATAATGCCTGAACGAAAAGTGAAGCCTGGCCCCGCTCTTACGAGCGGGGCCAGGCCCGTGGCATCTAACTTCGCTTTTCTTAAAACGATGATTCTCCCCCAAAAACTGGGGACCTAAGCACTCAAATATGTGCCAATTTCGTAACTTCAACTTGTTTATTCACATGGTTAGGTTGGTCCGACCCCGTCCACCGTCCAGACAAAGAAAACAGTTCCGCAGAGGGCATGATTACTCCTTCATTGGACGCCCTGCATGACATCCCATGTCATTCGGGCAATGGCAATTAGCACAAGCACGGCTCCTTCAAGCCTTCCAATCTTCCATCCGCTCCGCATGAAAAATACAACAATCGCGACCATGCCAAAAAGTGAAATAACAGAGTAAAAAGCCTGGTTGTCCATTTTTCCCAGAAAAAATATGCTGCCGCAAATTCCCATGATTCCAAGTTGGTTAAAGATGTCACTTCCAATAAGATTACCAATGGCAATATCAGATTTGCCTTTTCTGGCAGCCACCAGAGAGGTAACCATCTCAGGAACCGATGTTCCTGCGGCAACAATGGTCACGCCGATAACCCAGTCAGACAGACCTACGGCCTTGGCCAGTCCCTTGGCGGATCCAACAGCATAATGGGACCCTACTGCAAGCAACATGAAGCCCAGAATAATCAACACGGGATCAAAGGGCTTCGGAGTGCATTCTTCAACTGATGGCTGCTGTGATTCATTGCTGGGTGTGTTTCTTTGAATAATCAGCACGGCCATGTAGATCACAAACCCCACAAGAAAAACAACACTTTCCCATCTGGCCAGAAAATTATCCCTCATGAAAATCATGAGAACAAGAGTTATCGAAAGCAAAACCATTCCGTCACGATAGACCAAGATTCTAGATGTCTTAAGGGGCCGGAGAAAGGCAGACAATCCAAGTATGAAACCCAGATTAAACATATTACTTCCAACCGCATTGCCAATGGATATAGAAGAAGCATCTCTGGCCGCAGCCACAAAAGAAATTGTCAGCTCGGGCAGGGATGTTCCCAGGGATACGACAGTAAGTCCAATAATGATTTCAGATATTCCAAAGTGCTTGGCTATCCTGCAAGCTGAATCGATCGTAATATTCGCGCCTTTGACTACAACAAAAACAGAGGCCCCAAATACGAGGGGATACAAGAGATAAGCATACAACGGCTCACCTAAATTCCATATGTGCTTATTTATATCCAAAAATGCCAGCATATCCGTCGTTCAAAACGTTTCGGGTTAAAGAGGGCAGCGTCCTTGAACAGTTCAACGACATTCCCCCAAATTTCCCAGAGCTACTTGCTGTATTACCCTTTGTCAATGCAATAACGAGTATGGGGGCCCTGCACCACTGTTGGCTAGCAGGAACCATGCCCGTATCTGGCACTCAGCCAACCTTGTGTAATTTCACGCTGTTAGGTCATCTTCGCCAAGTGCTCTACCAAAAAAACGTGAGATATGTGTCAGATTTTTGACCCTTGACAACCTCACCCTTGACTCTTGTTGTGGTGATGTTGGAATGACCCATCCGCTGCTGGATGGCAAACCACCCTTACCTGGCGCTGTTTGAAGGCTGCGCCCAAGTGCTACTGCCACGACATTGCCCGGTATAATGTACTCAGCGAGCAAGGGCACAGCGAGCAAGGGCATTGAAGACGGCGAGGGTTTCTTGTATGGTACCTGACGGCTTCGCAAAAAGTCCATCTGCGACGTTGCGCTTCATCTTTCGTCATTGCGGCGTACGAAAAGTACGCCTCAGTCCTCAGGATTTGCGCGCCTTGCATATGGAGCTTTTTACTTTGCCGTCTAATTCAAACTTTTTACCAGACCGTCAAAGGTGGTGGTGTTATGCGGATTCTACTGGTTGAAGATGACCCGAAAATTGCATCGTTTATATCAAAAGGGTTGAAAGAGGAAGGCTTTGCTGTGGACCATGCTGCGGACGGCATTGAAGGACTCCATCTGGCGGTGACCGAGCATTATGATGTCGCCGTAGTGGACATTATGTTGCCCGAACTCAATGGCCTCGATCTCATCGAGAGACTTCGGTTGCAGGAGGTCAACACGCCCGTGATCATCCTTAGCGCCAAGAGATCGGTCGACGATCGAATCAAGGGCCTTCAGAAAGGTGGAGACGACTATTTGACAAAACCATTCTCTTTCACAGAGCTGCTGGCACGAATACGGGCGCTCATTCGAAGGGCTACCAGAACCTCGGAACCTAGCAGCCTTACTGTAGGAGACCTCTCAATGAACCTGCTCACGCGAGAAGTTGCAAGAGCGGGCAGGAAGATTGACCTGCCGCCTCGAGAATTTGCGCTCCTTGAATACCTGATGCGCAGTGTCGAAAGAGTGGTCTCCAAGACTATGATCCTGGAAAACATCTGGGACTATAGCTTTGACCCGCAGACAGATGTGGTCGAGGTGTTGATATGCCGCTTGAGAAGTAAGGTAGACAGGGATTTTGACAATAAGATGATTCACACAATGCGCGGGGTTGGCTATGTCCTCAAGGCCTAATCCCAAGCGCTTTCGAAAAACAGTCGGTTTCCGCCTGACCGCCTGGTATTCAGGTATCTTTATCCTGAGCTCTGTGTTCCTTTTCAGTTTCTCCTACTTCTATATTTCAAGCTCTCTGAAGAAACAGGCCCAAGAGGCCATCGCGTCAAGACTGAGCGAACTGTCTGCGCTCTACCAAACAGGAGGCATAGAGGCCATAGAAAGAGAAGTCACGGGTTACAAAAAGTTTGAGAGGAAGGATCCCTTTCTGATCCGAATCAGCGGTCCCCAAAACGAAACGTTCTTGCTGATACTTCCGAGTCAATGGATGGAGTTTGACGTCAGAGAACTTCAAGACATTGCTTCTGGTAGCAGCATAACATGGACGTACTTGCGTGGCGGAAACGGCAAGGACTCTTTGGAGGTGGCATCAATCCGCTTGTCCGATGATTATGTGTTGCAGGTTGGCAAAAGCATAGAAGATCGAGAGAGAATACTGAGTCATTTTCGTCGGAATTTTCTTGTCATAGCGGCCCTCTTGATTGCCTTCGCCTTTGCCGGCGGGGCTTTTCTGGCCTTTCGGGCCCTGCGACCTATTCGTCACATCATCAGTGCTGTTCGTTTAGCAAGCAGCGGCAGAATGGACACACGCGTCCCCAGCACAGACACCGATGACGAGCTAGGTGAGTTGGTTACGCTCTTCAACCAGATGCTGAAAAGAATTGAGACGTTGATAGAAGGAATGAGAGATTCTCTCGACAATGTCGCACACGACCTGCGAACCCCCATGACCAGATTTAGAGGAATCGCTGAAATGGCGCTGAGATCGGATAAAGACCCCAATGTCTGCCGGGAAGCGCTGACAGAATGCATTGAGGAGTCGGAACGCATCCTCAGGATGCTAAACACGCTCATGGACATTTCTGAAGCAGAGATGGGGGCAATGAAGCTCCACTTGGAACGTGTGAATGTCTGCAATATTGTGGAAGATATTGTGGACGCTTACATCTACGTGGCTGAGGATCGGGGAATAGCTGTGCACACCCGCTTCGGAAAGGACCTTTGGGTGGTCGCAGACTCAACTCGGATTTATCAGATCATGTCAAACTTGCTTGAGAATGCCTTAAAGTACACCCCCCGTGGAGGAAGGATAGACATGGAGGCCAAAAGCAGAGACAACGAGATTGTCATAACTGTAAAGGATACCGGGATGGGGATTTACGAAGAAGAACTCCCCAAGATATGGGATCGTTCGTATCGTGGCGATCAAAGCCGTTCGCAAGCAGGCTTGGGCCTTGGGCTGAGTTTGGTAAAAGCCATTGTCCAGGCGCATAAAGGTCATGTCGGAGTCTCCAGCCAACCAGGCAAGGGGTCAACGTTTACCATTGCTCTTCCCGTCACAGATTAGTTTCTTCTAGCCAATTTTATTCAAAAACCTTTCATGTTTGTAATCTTCCGGAAAGCTCCCCGCAAGCTTGGACAGGTATGCTCTAATGAAACTGAGGCAGGATGCTGGTGAAAACAGACTACCAACACACAACGAAGGAAGGAGGCACCATGTACCCTATTTTGCAACAGAACCTCGACATAGTTTCCGCTGGGACACAAATGATTAAGCGTGACCTTTTTCAGATCGAGCAACACCACACATGCAGGGACCGGCCTTGCGACGGCAATCCTCTGGAGGAACTCATCGGCCGAGTAATTCAACTGGAACTGGATGTGACCACACTGATGGCGAACTATATGTCTGTGTGCTTCAGCTATCCTGAAGGTCCAACATCGCAAATGCTCGATCGCCTTTGGACGGCCTTTCTAATTCTGGACGGCATGTATATGGACCTTAAAAGGCTGGCAAAAAAGTCGAATAGACCATATGTCCATCCAGCAGAGCTTAAGCAACTGCAAGCATCTTGGGTCAAGCTTAATAAACTCACCAGCCAGGCGCAGGAACGCCTGGCCGACGGGAAACTTCTTTCAAGTGGAGGGAAACACTCCATTCATTGACGTGTGGGTTAGCGCAATGTATGATTCTCAAGAATCCATTAAGCGAGGGACATCACTGGTGGAGTTGATTACGTGCACTCGGCAGCCTGGAAGACTCCGAATCTCTAAAGGCGCATGTGCCCGTCAACACATGCTGGCACATAGAAGGAATGCAAAGACTGGCGCGTTTGGCACCTCGAAGTCATGGAGCCTGGAATCCTGTCGGAC
>SDBU01005969.1_pt1 | contig 14424 bp, 15 predicted proteins | sample 2277071 | NCBI WGS metagenome assembly SDBU01 (sample SAMN10397929, study PRJNA504765) | marine sediment metagenome | isolation source: marine sediment core GS08_GC12, 126 cmbsf | place: Arctic Ocean: Gakkel Ridge, Loki's castle | collected 2008
ATCCCTGCCTTTTGCCCTCTACTCCTTTCTGCGCCATCCCGGATCATTTGAGGATTGCCTCTTTTGTGCCACCTTAAATGGAGGAGACCGTGACACCCTAGGTGCCATGGCCTGTGCTATCTCAGGTGCTTATTTGGGTATTGGATCTATCCCTCAATCGTGGAGACAGAAACTTGTACTGTTTCAGACAAGTCAGGCAAAAAAAGGTGTTAGTTTGATCAGCTTTTATTTTTTCCATCCGTTGCCCTGTTAAATGTTAAACACCGCTCTTTGACAATTTGGACTCCTCTTTTGTATTCCTTTAAGAGCTCACTCTTGTTTCCAAGCCTATGAACATATCCTGGGGTAAAATTCCAGAGTGCCTGGTGAGGCCATTTTTCATTGTAAAAGTCGATATGCTCCCCTATTGATTTCCTGGCTATCTCTAATGAAGGATAGCTGGGATAACAATAGATCTCCTCTTGTTTTGCAGTTCTGTAAAATCTTTCTTGGCGAGCATTATCTGTGGGTCGGTTCACCCCACCGGGTGAAAAGAGCATCTCCAAATCTCTGATCAAAGCTCTTGTACCATAGGCCATGTTGGGAGATCCTCTATCCAGCCTAATTTTTGGCTTCTGATCATTCTCCTCAACACCCTCCCTTAAATAGGCAAGAACAAGAAGGTTCTGTACCTCTTTTTTTGGTCACAGTTTTTACAATCCCCCAGGCTATGATAAACCGGGAAAAGTAATCAATGATAGTCAGTAGATAATATCTTAAACCCTCTATGACCAATTGGGTCCAATCCTCACCCCAGATCTGATTAGGTCTAAAAGGCTCATAGCGGGGTTTCTTCCAAGGGGACTCCCTTAGGTTTTGAGGCTCTATCCAGCCTAAAGATTTAAGGATCCGGTAACAACTGGATGGGCTTACAAAGAGATCATCTTCTCTTAAGAATCCACTTATCTTTCTATGGCTTAAATAGGGCTCTTTCCTCTTGAGATCAACAACAGCCTCTTTTTCAGCAGGCAATAATCGGTTAGGAGGCCTCTTTCTCGTCTTTGTCTCTGATGGGCTTATCCAGCTGTAGTAAGTTGGGCGGCAGATGCCTAATTGCCCAAGGATCCGGGATTTTGATATTCCTTGATCTCTGGAAACTTCTTCCATAATCCTCTCTCGTTGCTCTGGGGAAAGGTGTTGCCCTTTCTCTCTATTGCTTAGAGCAAGTTCATCTCTTTTTTTAAGAGCACAAGCTCCTGACTCTGGAAGGCAAGGGCCTCTTTGAGGGATTGATTTTCTTTCTCTAACCTTCTTATTTTGGGATTCACCTTGGGCTTCTTGCCCTTGAGGATAATCTCTGCTCCTTGCTCTAATGCCTTTTTCCAACGGTATAGAGTGGCTGGATGGACCTGATACTTTTCTGTCACCTGAATGCCGTTTCCAGATCGCTCCCACTCCTTCAGGATCTCGAGTTTCTTTCTGGGAGTGAACTTTCTTGTTTTCTTTTGATTTTGGGTAATTAGTTCGACTCTCATACATCTTCCTCCTCCGCTATTTCTTAACATGTTTTGAGCTGTCAAACTAACACCTTTCTTGCTGAATTCTGTCCAACTTTACCTGAAACATTATATGCAGGACACAATATTTGGGATGAGGCCGTATGATTATTATCCTGTGTATTTATGTAAAGCTCTAGTAAACGAATATTTAGACAAACCCCCCTCCAAAAGTTTCTATGCGTAGTTTCTCTATAAAGTCTTCCATTTCTTCTTGTCTCTCTTCAGCCATTACTCTTGCTTTTTCTGTGACGGTCTTGTCAGGCAATGTTTTCGACAGATTCAATATTTCCTGATAACCTAACCGGAGATCATCCTGGGCCTTCAAGAAACTCCTGGCAACACCGATGATTCCCAAAAAGTCCAGGATGTCAGCATCTCTAATGATAATGGCCTCAACATTTTTACCAACATCCGAGGTAAACATATGTTTATCGATTGCCTCTAAGGCAACTTGTATCTTCGAGGTAGGAAATCCGATCTCCTTCAAGAACTTCTCAGCAAACTTTCTGGAGGTCACAGGATGATCCATGCCTTCCTCTTTGTATTGGGGATAAGCGCCGATATCGTGGATCATGGCCACCGCGAATAAGATATCATCATCACATTTTTCTTCTTCATCTAGTTCCTTAGCCAAATGGTAAATGCGATACGAATGAGCATACCGCCACTCCGGTTTTTGTTTTTTTCCATGAATTCGATCAGTTTTTCCTGCCACATTTTTGTCTCTCCTTTATTGTTTTGTTAAAGTAATTTTGTCCCTCAGCCTTAAGAGGGCTTTCATGCCCATGATAATCCCTGAGAGCATATCTCTACCAGATGATTCTCCGAGAGCCATAACCTGACGAGTAAGGGAAACAAGTAATGCCTTATCGTTGCCGCATAGGATCTCCTGTAAAAGCTGTCCCAAAGGACGGACTACTTCACCCATGGAGGCGTCAGAAAGTAAGATTTGGCTAAAAGTCGTTGTTCTACCAGAGGCACCAGAAATAATTTGGGTATTTATTTTCTGCATATCGAAATATAGGGCTTTGAAAGCCAGGCTGCAAAAGACTCCCGCTGCCATGACACCAGAAAGTACATCGTCACCTGCGGGAGTGAGGCCAGGCCCTAAACCGATCAATTGGTATGATGACTTTGAAACATCTTCAAAATTACAGTTCGATATAGAGATGAAAAGATCATTTGTGGCCTTCCAAATCCTGTTTTGAAATGCCTTATAAGGGGCTTTAGGCATATCTTCGTATTGTGTATTCTCAAACATGGTCTGAGAATGGGTCGTGGAGAACTTCCCAGCATTCCCATTTTTGTCGTGCTGTTGAATGTGCGCTGCGATTATTCCAAGATTCTGGTAGATTTCGGAAGCACTTATAGGAGATCGAGGGAGCGACGGGCTGGGATCCCATAACTTGGACTCCCCAAAGTATATCTTCACGAGAAGGGTTGGAATTTCCAATTGATCTCCCTTGATTTGGACCGGCAGTCCGATAGGGATAAAAAGATCTTGAATACTATTCCATTCAGTCAAAGGAAGGACAAGACTTCGTGGGTTGGGAGGAATTTTTTCAGGAAGGAAATTGAATACAAATCCATCATCGAGTTCGATGTTGAGAGCATTCTGAAATCGAGAATGAATTTTACCTTGTAGTTCTCTATTGGTGAAAAGCCAAAAGAGCTTGCTACTCAATAGAGATGCATTCACTTGCACCATGGCAAAAAAAACCGGTTCCTCCTATTCCCTGACAATCATTGTACCAGTCTTTCCTTTGAGAGCCTCCTCTGCCTCTTCGAGACTTGCAATAATAGCCTTTTCTCCCTCCTTTTCAATAAACTGCACCGCTGCTTCAACCTTTGAACCCATGCTGCCAGCAGGAAATATTTTCTTTTCAAAGAGCTGCATCATGAAATTCACCTGGATCCTTCCAATAACCTCTTCCTCAGGCATAGCGAAATTCAGACATACCCCTGGTACATCGGTGAGGATCATCAGAATATGGGCCCGGATATCTGTGGCCAGACATTCAGATGCCAGATCTTTGTGGATCACAGCCTCTATGCCCTGCATGTTTTCATTCCCACCTTCGATAACCGGCACCCCACCACCCCCGCAGGCGATTACTACCTGTCTGCTTCTAAGCAAAGTGTCGATGCTTCTTGCGTTTACGATTCTCATTGGCCTGGGAGAAGGAACCACCTTGCGCCATCCTTTTTGAGGATGTTCGATCCACGTCTCTCCTTCCTTTTTGGTTACAAGCATCTCCTGATGAGTGTTAAAGATTCATTGCTTTTCCAAAAGCCTCTAATGCATCTTTAAAGCACTTCATAGGAGCCCGTGTCATCCCGGCACCCACTTGACCGAAGCCAGGCTCCTTATGACCAATGCTTGTATTTATGTAGGGGGTGATTCCTGTCCTGACCACCTTTATGATGTCTATCCCTAAGGGACAGCCCGCGAAATCCAGGTAGGGAATGGTAAAGTTGGTATTTTTCGTTGTGGTAATTTCGTACATTTCCTTGGTATAATTGATTGAATCGGATACGGTGCCCCCCACAAATTCAACCATACTTGGCGCTGCCGCCATGGCAAGGGCGCCGATGCCGGCTGTCTCAGTAACACAGCTATCCCCCATATCCCTGGTGGCATCCTTCGGACCATAACCTGGAAAGAAGAGGAGATCCACCTCAGGGGCTGGCGCAGTAAACCACTGATCCCCCAACCCGCTTACACGGACCCCGGTGTCAGTTCCGTTCCTGCACATCACGGTCACAATGCTGCAGTTCTCTATGCCATGAGCCGACAGGCAAATGGCCTTGCATGCGGCCATCTCCGCCGTGGAAATAAATCGATCGTCGGTATGCATCCAAGACATCACTTGTTGAAGCTCATCGAGAGTAAAGCCTGTCTTCATGAGATGAGAGCTAATCTCTAAAGCAAAAAGGGCGTTCGCAGCTCTGTTTTGGTTGTGTCCATCATCTCCCATATGCAATGAGCGGGCGATGAGATTAATCAAATCCACGCCTCCACACTCTTTCAAACCGGCCTTTATCACAGGCCCTAAGACGCGCTGATTCCATTCCAGCTTCCTTTTGATATTTTCGTCATAGACACCGTATCTTAAGGCCTTGACTGTTTCCTCCCTTATGTTGGCGTAAGTGAAATGTCCGTGTGTTTTATCTTCAACCACGAATACGGGCATAGAGGGGCTTGTGATACCGGCCATTGTTCCGATGGCATTGTGGTTGTGGCAAGGAGATATGATAACTTCCCCATTTCTGATTAATTGCTCGGCCTCTTGAGGATTTTCAGCCCAGTTTTCATATTGAATCGCTCCCAGAATTCCGTTTTTAAATGAGCCCACCATCCTTTCCAGTTCGACCGGAGGGCCGGCGTGGAGAATAGTCCTTTCAGTCATACTGGGTATGGCCTCTATGGCAGGCTTGACATCAACCAATACAGGTCGTGAAGCAAGCATCCTTTCCACAGCCTTTTTATTAGCTTCATGAATTAACTCTTTCTCGCTCTTGCTTGTCATTCTGTCAACCTCCTGGTTATTTTTATAATGATTCAAGTTTCTCGAGTATATCGATCAACTTGCTATCTCCGTCTGCGGGGGGACGCCAATCCACATGAATGACTTCGACCCCAAGATCCTTCAGGCTTTCAAAAAATGAATCAAGACCTATATTGATGACCCTCAATTCCTGATCGATGAGCATCTTATTATCAGACATCATTCATCTCCTTTAAAGAAGGTATTTGCCAATCTTCCTCTTGAGGCTATTAGGGCAGCCAGCCGCGCTGCCTGTGCGTTGCTGGGCATGATCAAGGCACCCGCTTGTATAAGCTTCTCTCTTTGATCCTGGTAACTCTGGGGGTCTTCATGAGTTCCGATGATAGAAGCCATAACCGACAGGTATCCTCCTTTGCCAGCACAGATGGTCTTGGCTTCCCGAATGCTTGGAACGAGGGCCCCTCCCGGATCAGGATGGGACCCGAAACCTAAGACAATATCCAATAGGATAACCGCCGTAGTTGGATCTTGGGCCTCCTGGATAAGCCTGTTTTGCCGCAATAAAGGATCAATCATAGGATGGGCCCTTCCTACGGTAAACTCTTCATCGCCCAAGTCAAGACACACGTTACCCTTGCTGGTTTGTGTATCGAGTAATTTCAGTTCGGGTCTGGGTGGAACGTTGGAGTAAAGAGGAGAAATAAGTTCCGACAGTATGAGTGTGGCCTCGCTGCAAACCGTTCCTCCTGAATATAGGCCTCGCACATATTGTTGCTCACTGCTAAATTTTTGCCATTCACCCTCGGCCATAGAAAGAACTTTATTTGGGGTCTCAGTAAAAAGGGGATGCCTTATTTCCTTTTTTTCAACTAGAGCTATGGCCGCTCTTGCCGCATCCTCAAGGGTCAGTGCTGACATCCAATGGGTATCCAAGTTCTGCCGAGACTCAGAGATTCCAATGAAGTCAACTACGAAGGATTTCTTACACTGGGTAACGAATTTGGCAAGTCTTTTAGCTGTTTGTGGCCCCGGTGGCTTCGAGATGAGCAGAATAACCTCAGTCTGCCCATCTTTCTCTAAAATCTCTATCCCCTGCATCATGGTGATACCGCCGATTTCATCTGAAAGATCCCTTCCACCTGTCCCGATGGCATGGGAAATTCCCGACCCGGCATTACTGAGCAGACTGGAAACCTCTTGAATCCCTGTCCCGGAAGCAGCCACAATCCCAACCGGACCTTTCTTGACCACGTTGGCAAATGCCAGGGGAACGTTGTTAATTATTGCCGTGCCGCAGCCAGGCCCCATCACCAAGAGCCCTTTAGACTTGGCGAGCGTCTTTAGTTCCAATTCCCCCTCAATGGAAACATTGTTGCTGAAAAGGAGGACATGCAGCCCATGCTCCAGGGCTTTCCGGGCCTCCCTTTTTGCATAATTCCCCGGGACGGAAATCAACGCGAGATTCGCCTCTGGAAGCATCGAGAGGGCAGATTCAAGAGTCCTCGGAGTGATCTGGCCAGTCTTCTGGGTCTGTGAGGCTGCCTTGTCCAATTCAGTGTTAATGAAATCTATAACAGAATCCAGATAGCTTTCATAGTTCAATGAAACAGCAATCACCAGATCATCGGGCTTGGCTCCTTCAAGGTCGCCCGTAAATAATCCCACCTCTTTTAAGATTTCTTTGTTGAGATCCGTAGCCATGACCACCGACACCTTGTCAACTCCTTTTAGCTCTGCCGCCTTAGTAGATATCCGCATCAACTTCAACGAATCAAAGTATCGGTTTCCGAGAATAAAGTTTCTTACGACATTACTCATGACTCTGTTCCTTATCCCAATTATTTTTAACGATCATATGGTTTTTTTCGCATTGCCCTTTCCTTTTCCATTCGACCATTTTCGTTATTTACGACTATTTCTTATCCCGAATTTTTCAAGGCTCTCAAAATGTCATTGGTAAGAGCGAAACGACGAAGCAATGCCTTCATCAACAGATCGCTTCGCTATTAATCGCAATGACTGGACTGGTAATGATTTTTAGATACCCTTGCAAAATTCGGTCTCCTGCCTTGTGTAAATTTAAATAGTTAGCTTTTAAGATCCGAAAGCTATATAGTCACGACTCAATAAATTAACTTGCCCAGGCCAGCGATATCTTTATCATTTAACCCGAATTTCGCAAGGATTTCAATAAGTCATTGTGATGAGTCCGCCGCAGGCGGACGACAAAACAATCCCTTCATTCAAAGGTTGCTTTGCTTTCGCTCGATATGACAGGCCCTTTCAGAATAGCCTTGCGAAATTCGGGATTATAGAAGAAAGGTACCCATTCTTAACCAAGGCTTTCGAAATCGAGGCTCACCACAGCCGTGCCTATGACCTGCTTTCACCAAGCGCCCTATGAAAGCTCCAAACGGCCCCAAACTCGGGCGCTGGCTTCATTTAAGCGACGGATCACATCGGGGACGTCCACCGTGACGAGGCGGCTATCCGCGACGATCGTCCTGCCGTCGACGATCACCCAGTCCACGTCGCTCCCATAGGCACCGAGAACGAGAAACTTGAACGGATCCCGCATCGGGACGGCATGTGGCTTCTCGACGTCCACGAGCACGATGTCTGCCTTGCATCCCGGCGCGATCCGTCCGAGATCGGGGCGCCCGAGGGCATTAGCGCCAGCCACGGTGGCCGCATCAAAGACGTCCGCAGCAATGGCCGTTCGGGGGTCTTGCTCGACGACCTTGCAAATGACGGCCGCAAATCGCATCTCGTTGAACATGTCGAACGGGTACGTATCCATGCCGAGTGCGACATTGATGCCGGCCTTTCTGTATTTGTGGAACGAATTGATGACCGAGGACTGCCGGGCCTTCACCCATGGCAAGTGCGTGATGGTCGTGGCGCTTTCTCGCAACGCCGTCACTTCATGCGCCTGGAGGTGTTCCACATTGCCGTCCTCCGCGAGCCACATGCCGTGACCGATCAGGAAATCCGACCCCAAAAGACCGGTGTCGGCCATGTATTCCACTGTGGTCATGCCCTGCGTCTCCCGAACGTGGCGGTACTCCGTTGGCGACTGACCGGCGTGCAGCTGGATCGATACACCGATTTCGTCAGCGACCCGTCTTGTTTCGACCAACAAGTCCCGGTCGCAGGTGTCGACCTGGCCCGGCGCCAACATGGTACGGATGCGGCCCTCATGCCGATCATTGTACTCCCGGCAAAACTTGACGCATTCATCGAAGCGCTCCCGGCCGGCATTCGGGTAATTGCGATAGAAGACGGAGCCGTCGTGCCCAAGGCCGTAGTAACCAGTGCGATAGCGTGGCCCAATGTAACAACGAAGCCCCACGCGTGCAGCGACCTCGGCCACCTTCTCGGTATTCGCGATGTCCGCACCGCCCATGATTTCGTAGTCGAAGCCGAGCTCGACCACCGTCGTCGAGCCGGAAAGTAGCATTTCGACAAAGGCGCACTCGGCCGCCGCCAATTGTGCTTCCGGGTCCGTGGCATGGCGGATCGCCGGCAGCACCTTGTACAGGGTACTGAAGTCCTTGCTGCCCTGATCCTCCAGGTACCCCTTCGTGTAGGCGCTGTCGGTCACGTGTGTGTGGGCGTTGACCAAGCCGGGAATGACCAAGTGACCCGTTGCATCGATGGTTTCGTCGGTTTCGCCGCCGTACGACTTGCCGACGAACGTGACCGTGTCGTCTTCGAACACGACGACCCCACGGTCCAGCACCCGGTGCCGTCCGTCAGACCAAGCGATCACGATGCCGTTCTCGATGATTGTCCGCATCGACCGATACCCTTAAATAACCAAAGGAATGAGAGAGCCCGGGGCCGGTGCCCGGGCTCCTGGGGTCCAACTACATCAAACCCTTCTCTTTGTAGTAGCGCGCTGCACCCGGATGTACGGGAAGGCCCTTGTTGCCTTTGAGCGCGTCCTTCGCCTGCGCCTCACGCAGCATCTTCATTTCGGATTTGATCATCTCGAGGTCCTCATAGAACGCCTTGACGATCCGGTAAGCCGCTTCGTCCGAAAGCGACTTCCGGGCCACCAAGATCACGGCGCCGCCGATCGTCCGAAAACCACCCTTCACGCCCTTGTACGGATCGGCAGGCATGCTCGATTCGACGAACGTCGGATAATCCTTGAAGATCTTGTCGAGGGCGGAGTTGCCGACTTGAAGAAGGTCGATCCCGGTCGTGAGCGCCAGCTCGGCGAACTTCGGATGACCCGGAGGGCTGCCTCCACTGATGATGACGTCGAGGTTCCCATCGCGCATCATTTGGGTCGACTGCGACGTGCCCACGTAGTTGATCACGCCACCGTTCTTGCGGATCTTGTCGTAGTCCATCCCGTAGACATTCAGCATCAATCGGAACATGAGCTCGCCACCCCAGCCGATCTTGCCCGCCGAGATGCGCTTGTCGAACAGATCCTCGAACCGTTTGATGTTGCTGCCTTTGCGGGTGACGATCTGAAGGTAGCCGGGAAAAAGTACCCCGAGGTATGTGAGATTATCGTGCGGTTTCTTGAATGGGGCCTCTCCCTTATAGGCCATAGGTGCAGCGAACGCGAAGGTCATGCCAATATCGGCCTGCTCGGCCTGGACCTTCCGTAGGTTGGTCAGGCCGCCGCCCGTCTGAACCTGCGTCACCAAGCCGGGATTCTGTTGCTCCACCGCGCGAATGACGCGGGCTCCCACGGCGAACCAGCTTCCGCCCTTGCCGGACGTCGTGATCGAAAGCGTCTTCTCTGGCATGCCCGCAACGGCGTTTGCCGCGAAGAGCAGGGCGATCGCGGCCGTTGCCACGCCCTTGCGCAAGCATCTCCAGTCGTGTCTCATGGCGTCTTCTCTCCTGTGGTTTCTCATTTGGTTTCTCATTGCTATCTACCTCCTGAATTTTGCATGGTTTTGACAAATTTTCGTGCAAGAAATTTCTTGCACGATTAATTTTAGTTTTATCACTATCCAACAGGAGGACCAGGGGGTCCCCGTATCGCCGGGTGTGTTACTCTAATACCTCCTTGAACAGTTAGCTCCTTAAGCCTCTGCCTTTCTTTGGCCTTATTCGCCTCTTCTCTATGATAATATCTATAGGTGGCCTTGTGGGAGATCCCCATGTACTCACAAAGGGCCTTAACGTTGATGAGGCTGCCATGGCCGATCTTCTCCAGTGCCTCCTTGGTAGCGATGATCCCTGCCATTTCTTCAGGACTCAATCTCTTCAATTTTAGCTTTCTGCCCATTATAGACATCTCTATCTCTGAGTCACACATTTTAACATGAAGGAGGCTTATCTCTCTACCTTCCAGATCAATCCCATCTTCTGCCATCCGGGAGAGCTCTTGGTCTATCTCCTTTACCCAGCCGTGAAACCGGTCCGCTGGCACCATCACCTCACCCAAACCCTGGTGGACCCTCTTGTAATTGTATCGCCAGATCCACCCCTCGATCTTCTCCCTAGGCTCGGCTATATTCTTAAACTCTACCTGACGCAGCAGCTCCTCTGTATAGTCTTATTTACTGCCTCTAGCTTGCCAATGGTCTCTGGGCGGTGAGGGGAGTATGGATATGATAGATATCCAGCTCATCCAAATGCCTCTCAAAGCGGTTAATACCCCGCCAGCCATGGAAGAGAAAACCCCGATCACTCAAGATCTTCTCCATCTTCCTAAACCTGTATTTGCAAAGAGTTTGGTGCAAAATTAAGATCCCTGGTTGCAACGGCGTTCTCCGTCGGCTGCTAGTCCTTCGACGAAGGATGCTCCGTGCCCCGTTCCCCCGCCTCCGTAACCGTCCGCTCGAGCTTGGCCACGGTCGCCACGAGGAGGATGGAGATCGCAAGCAGGATCCCCATAAACCAGTTGAACTGCAAATGGAGAACCCGGAAATGATCCAGAACGAAACAGGTCGCCGTGACCGCGGCGATTAAGGCCCAACTGAGGAGATTGACCCGCTTGCGTGTCATGGTCCGCCCCCGTCACTCGTCGGTCGTTCCGCTGCCATGGCCGGGTAGCGGGCGAGCCATTGGACGCCGATGACCAAGACGACCGATGCGAACCCAGCCGCATGCGACCAAACCGGGGGTGCGACCAGCAAAAGCGCTCCCGCTGCCAGAACAAGTCGTTGCCACGCCGATGCCGGGCCGAGCAGCCAGCCCTCAACGGAAGCAGCGAGCACGATCACCCCGACGACTGCCGTAACCGCCGCGATAAGAATTTCGTGCCAGGACCCAACACATACAAGTGCCGGCGAGTAGACGAACATGTACGGCAGTATGTAGGCGGCAAGCGCCAGTCGGGCCGCCTGGAAACCCGTCTTCATCGGGTCGGCGCCTGCAATTGCCGCCGCGGCGAAGGCCGAGAGCGCCACGGGAGGCGTGATGTAGGAGTGAACCCCGAAGTGAAAGGCGAACAAATGAGCCGACATGGGCTCCACGCCCAGCTTGACGAGGGCAGGCACGACGAGGGCGGCGACCAGGATGTAGAGCGCCGTTACCGTGATCCCCATGCCGAGAATGATTGAGATTACCATGGCCAGCACGAGAGCAATGAACGCATTGCCCTGCGACAGGTCGATGATCGAGGTGGAGAACCTGACGGCGAGTCCCGAGAAATAGATGGCGCCGACGATGAGGCCTGCGGCGGCAGAAGGAACGGCCACCGAGACCATCATGCGCGCCGCGTCCTCCAACGCCCCCAGGAACGTGACCGCTGTCATGCGCGTCTCGGGCCGGAACCAGCTCAACGCGAAAATGGAGACGATGCCGAGCAGGGCGGCGAAGATCGGGCTGTAACCGGCCACCAGCGCTCCGACGAGCGCCACGACCGGCAACAGCATGTGGCCACGGGCCTTCAAGGCTCCCCAAGCGGAAGGAAGGTCCTCATCGCGGTGTGGAACCAATCCCAGACGATGAGAGCGGAAATGCACCATGCCAAAGACGGAGGCAAAGTAGATCGCGGCCGGGATGGCGGCCGCCATGACCACCTCCCAATAAGACACACCCAGGAACTCCGCCATGATGAACGCGACCGCCCCCATGATCGGCGGCGTGAAGACGCCCCCCGTCGATGCAACAGCCTCCACCGCGCCGGCGAATGCGGGTGGATATCCCATCCGTTTCATGAGCGGAATCGTAAAGGTGCCCGTGGTCGCGACGTTGGAGACAGCGCTCCCGGAGATGGACGCCATGAACGCACTCGAGAGGATGGCCGCCTTTGCGGGACCGCCCAGTTGGCGGCCCATGACGGCGTAGGCGACGTCCTTAAACAGTTCGCCCACACCCGTCCGCGAGATGAACGCGCCAAAGATGATGTACAGCACCACGATCGAGGCCGAAATGCTGATCGGTATCGTGTAGATCCCTTCTTCCTCCATGAACAAATCGGTGATGATCAGGGACCAATCAATCGACGGCCCGAAGAAGATCCCGAAGAAATACTCGCCGTAGGCGCTCTGGAGAATGAAAAAGGCGCCGAGGATCACCATGATCCAGCCGATAACCCGGCGCGTCGCATCCATCACCAGGAGGATCATGATGACGCCGACGCCAAGATCGACGGGGTCAGCGAGCCCCCGACGATACATGAATGCGAGCGAATCCCAGCAGATGTAAACCTGCACGCCAATTGTGAGGGCGATGCAGATGACGTCGTAGATCAGCCAACCGTTGACGGGATCTTTCCATGATGCGCGTCCCGCCGGCTTGAGCAGGATGCACAGCACGACCATGAACGTGACGTGCATCGTGAGATGCAGATAGCTATGCGCCTGGCCGAAATAGGCGGCGTAGAGATAGAAGATGGAAAACGCGATGCCGACCACCGCGATGAGTGCGGCGAAGATGGCCGCGTTCGACGGCGCTCGCTGTCGGATGAGGAATTCCAGGCAAGTCTCTCCCTCCCTCGGCGCCGGAACGTCTGGAACATCCCGCGCCCGAGGCGAATTCATCAATTCCGCTCGTTCGGGCACTAAGTGCACCTCCTCCCGTTAAGAGCGCTTTCCATGCCCTTCGCGTCCGCCAAGACGTCGTAGAGAATCTGGCCAATCACCTTGGTCGCCACGACCAGGTCATCGATCGCGACGTTCTCGTCGGCGTTCATGGCCTCCAGGCCTTTTCCCGGGCTGAACATGATGACGGGGATACCGCCGAGCACATTGATCCAGGAGGCGTCCGTGGCGGCGTCCTTGCCCGCGACCGTGGGTGGGCGCCCGACGACCTTCTCGAACGCGCGGCAAGCGATATGCACGATCGGTTCGTCTTCTTCCATGACATACCCGGGCCACCAGACCAACTTCTCCATGGACGCGCTGAACCCTGGCGTCTCATTTCCTAAGCGATCCAGGATGGCCTGCATCTCCGCCATTGCCTTGTCCCGGTCCTCGGTCGGTAGAACGCGACGATCCAGCCCGAGGACGCATATGTTGGGAACCATGTTCGGGACCGTTCCGCCATCGATTGTTCCGACGCAAAGTGTGGCATGGCCGAGGAGCGGGTGCGTCCGGTTCTCGATCTCCTTGGTGAGAGCTCGGAGCTCGTTGACGATGTCCACCATGTCCTCGATGGCATTGTGTCCTAGCCATGGTCGGGCACCGTGAGTCGCGACGCCACGCGTCGTGATCTCGAGGTTGAGCCGACCCTTGGTGGCGATCTCGATCTGCATGGTAGTGGGCTCGGCGACCACGGCCATGTCGGCCTTAAGATAGCCAAGCTTGCCCAAGTGTTGGATGCCCAGCGCGCCGCCGACCTCCTCGTCACAACTGAAGATCATGGTCAACTTGCCGCGGATCGGCAACGCGAGGTCGCGCGCTGCTTTTGTAGCCATAAGCAAGGTAGTGAGGCCGGACTTGGTATCGATCGTCCCCCGCCCATAAACGCGGCCGTCGTCGATCTCGGCCGCGAACGGAGGGTGGCTCCAATATTCCAAGGGTCCCGGTGGTACGATATCCAAGTGGTCGTTGAATAGGAGTGAAGTTCCGGGATCGCCGCTGTCCCAGGTAGCGATGATGTTGGGACGTCCGGCCTCGGCCTCCACGATCTCGACGTCCAATCCCATGTTTCGGCAGAAGTCCGCGACGTAGGCGCCGACCTCGTTTTCCTCGCCCGTAATGCTGGGAATCCGTACGAGTTCTTGAAACGTCGTGACAGTGTCGTCGCGCATCGTTTCGATTTTCTCCAAGAGCCGTGTTGCGCCCGACCCCGATGTAGTCGTGTTGGCATCGGTCATTGCCCACCTCCCCGAAAAAATTGTTTTACTATTTTTACTATAACAGCAATATTTCAGTCCTAATTAGATGGACTCTTTCCCCGTAAATTTACATGAATCTGAAGCAGATCCTATGGTTATTCAGCCAAGGTATCCTTGT
>SDBU01005970.1_pt1 | contig 14424 bp, 13 predicted proteins | sample 2277071 | NCBI WGS metagenome assembly SDBU01 (sample SAMN10397929, study PRJNA504765) | marine sediment metagenome | isolation source: marine sediment core GS08_GC12, 126 cmbsf | place: Arctic Ocean: Gakkel Ridge, Loki's castle | collected 2008
TCTGCCGGGTTATCTATAAAATGCTCAAGGAGGGAAGGGAATACGAGATCCGAAATTAAGGCAAATATCGCTTGAAAATTCCAGCGGGATGTTCAGAGCACATTTTCTCCTGATATGATAAGAATCGACATGGATGCAAAATCGATGACTTCGCAAGAAGCTATCAGCGCGCCCGAGCATGGGTGCCCGGATCGATAACTTGCACAGCAAGTAATCGATCCGTGAGGGAAGCGGAAACCGCGCTTTTCGCTTCCTGAGGAGCAAAAAGCCGCTTACGGACTTTTTGCGACAATAACAACAATCTGTGAGGAAAGTGAAAATGACATTTTTCGCTTTCCGCGGAGTAAAAAGCCATGGATGGACTTTTTACGACCCTGTCACAATTCAAATTTATAGTCGGAAGGCTCCTGGTGGTAGTCACCGTCCTTGTCTGTCATCCGCTAGAGGCCTTCGGTAAGAGCAGCATTGAAAAAAACGGGGACCTGCTCATGGTTGCGATCCCGGCGGCGGGCTACGGGGCAGCCTTGCTTCTGGATGACAGGGATGGAAGGGTTCAGTTCCACAAGTCGTTTTTGCTCAACCTGGGCGTAACTTATTCCTTAAAGGCTGTCATCGACAAGCAGAGGCCGGACGGGTCTGGAGAGGACTCCTTCCCCTCCGGGCACACTTCTGTTTCCTTCCATGGAGCCTCTTTTATCCAGACGAGGTACGGGTGGAGGTACGGCATCCCGGCTTTCGCGGCAGCGTCCTACGTCGCCTGGAGCCGCGTTAATGCTGACAGGCACGACGGAGTGGATGTGCTTGCAGGAGCCGCCATTGGAGTTATCAGCAGCCGCTTGTTCATCCGGCCCAGAAGTGACGTTACAGTAACGCTCTTTGCCCTGAACGGACATTACGGAATGGCCATAAGGAATACCTGGTGAGAACAGGATCTGGAGACAGGCCTCTTTAAAAGAGATTGAGCGTTGAAAGTTGATGACTTCACAAGAAGTCATCAACGCGCCCATTGAGGGGCGCCCAGATCAATGACTTGCATATTACTATCGCGCCCGAGCATGGGCGCCCGGATCGATAACTTGCACAGCAAGTAATTGATCCGTGAGGGAAGCGGAAACCGTGCTTTTCGCTTCCCGAGGAGCAAAAAGCCGCTTACGGACTTTTTGCGACAATAACAACAACCTGTGAGGAAAGTGAAAACGACGCTTTTCGCTTCCCGCGGAGTAAAAAGCCATGAATGGACTTTTTACGACCCTATCAAAACACTCTGACCCTGGGGGGAGAGCAGGGGATTCTCGTTTCAGGTATAATTAAATAGTAAGCCCTGATCTTGTAATGAGCGTAATCGGATACCCTTAATGGGTAAATGAACGCTGATTTAAATCTGTGTCGCTTTGTTGAAAAAATGGGGGTTCGATATGGTAAAGGGTCGATACGGCAGAACAGATAAGTTAATCAAGGAAGAGCGTCACGATACGTATAGAAGTAGGGTAAAATTCCGTGATGGCACATTCTGTACAGAATGCGATGCTCTCTATGAAGAAGGACGGTGGGTTTGGGGCCCGATTAGTAAAAGAGAAATAGAAACTGTTTGTCCCGCATGCCGCAGGATAAAGGACAGGTACCCGGCAGGTTATATCAGGATCAAAGGTTCATTTTTCGGGGAGAATCGAGAGGAGATCATTAACCTGATCAGAAATATTGAAGGTAAGGAAAAGAGTAGTCGTCCACTTCAGAGGATCATGGACATTTCGGAGGAGAAGGGCAGCATTACAGTGACAACCACCGGCATCCACATTGCCAGGAGAATAGGTGATGCCCTGTACAACTCATATCAGGGGGAACTCGATATGAACTATGAGGAAGGCCAGAAGAGAATAAGGGTAAATTGGGAAAGATGATAGAATGCGATTATGGTATACAGGGCGATTTAAAGTATTGGGGGAAGGCGTTTTAGATGAATAATTATCTGGCAGTCATTTTTGCATTTGTTGTTCTTGTCATGATTTCAGCATCAGGTGTTTTTGCTGCAGCCCTGGTAAGGGATATTGCCGAGTCGGCCTACGGCGAGCTGCTTGATGCGGACCTGTCAGTTTCCGCAGGGTCTACTGCGGGGGAAGTTGAGGGTGCTGAAGTAGGGCCAGCAGAACTTTCCATCGAGTTATCCGAGCCGGATAGTAATGCGGTAAATGGATCATTGGATATTGGAAATTAGAAATTGGAGAATGGAAATTGGGTTTGAACCACAGAGTTCACAGAGAGCACAGAGGTTTGTGATAGGGAGGAGGGAGAAGGAAGGAGTGTCGGGGTATGGCGTTTATCCCTCTCCCTTGACGGGAGAGGTTAGGAGAGGGTGAATCATTGTAACTTTGAACCTGGAACGTGGAACACCACGCATAAGCGTGGCCAGGGGAGAGGAAAAATAAGGTTGTGGAACTTGTTGTTGGCCCAGAGCCCAGTGCCTAGCGCCCAGCGCCTGGTTCCATTAATCACTCATCACGAACCTCGATCTTGGACCTTGGATTTTGGATCTTGGATTAATAACACGTTGGCCGTTGGACATTGGACGTTGGCCGCTCTCATCTTTTTGCCGGAAGTTGATTCTCCACCAGCCTCGCCCAGTACTCCACCCCGAGGTGAGTAATTCCGTCGTTGAAGTCGTAATCGGACCTGTGTGACACAGGTCCTCCCTCCCCTGCGCCGTTTCCGATGAAGATATAGCAGCCGGGAATTTTCTCCAGGTAGTAGGAAAAGTCCTCCGAAGCCATGAGAGGCTGGGTATCCGGGTCCATATTCTCCGGTCCCACGACCTGAACTGCTGCAGCAACAGCTGTTTGAGTTTCCTCTTTAGTATTTACGGTTACAGGGTATCCAGGGAGGAAGGTAAATTCGTATTTGGCCCCGTGGGCGGTGCAAATACCCGAAAGCACCCTGTCGATACCCGTTCTTACCTGCTCTTTGACCTCCGAGGTCTGAGTCCTGATGCAACCTTTCAGCACAGCGGTGTCGGGGATCACGTTGTAAGTGGTGCCGGCATTAAAACAGGTTACCGAGACCACTGCGTTGTCAGTGGGCTTGATATTCCTGGAAACCACCGTCTGAAGGCCGGTCACCACCTGCGAGGCTATAACTACAGGATCGATACTGGTGTGAGGCATTGCAGCATGCCCCCCCCTTCCCGTTATAGTGATATGGAAGTTGTCTGTTGAAGCCATGATATTACCCGTCCGGGTGGAGAATTTCCCCTCTTCAAGACCTGAGCGGTTGTGCATCCCGAATATTGTCTGTGCGGGGAATTTTTCTAGGAGGCCGTCCTCGATCATAGCTTTTGCGCCGCCGCCGCCCTCTTCCGCGGGCTGGAATATGAAGTAGGCGGTACCGTTAAAATTCCTGGTTTCGGCAAGGAATCTGGCAGCCCCCAGAAGCATCACCACATGACCGTCGTGGCCGCAGGCGTGCATCTTCCCGTCGTTTACCGAACGGTACGCAAAATCATTCTCCTCCTTGATCGGAAGGGCATCCATGTCCGCCCGGAGTGCTATTGTCCTTTCCGAAGAACCCTCCTTCAGAACACCCACCACCCCTGTTTTGCCCAGGCCTCTTTGGACCTCCAGCCCCAGACCCTCCAGGCGCTCAGCAACAATAGCCGAAGTTCTGGTCTCTTCAAAGCCGAGCTCCGGGTGTTTGTGCAGATCGCGCCTTAAGGGAATCAGGTCGTCGAGATACGATTGAATGATGTCTTGCATCAGCATTGCCTTGGGCCTGACCGAAGGCGGCAGGCCTGGTTAAGTGCTTCTATTTACCGGATAACAGGTCCTGAACTGTGGCAGCTATATTTTCAGCGGTGAAACCGAACTTTTCAAAGTTTACGTTTCCAGGTGCCGAAGCCCCAAACCTGTCTACTCCGATAACGGCACCATTAAGACCTGCGTAACGGTGCCATCCGAAGGATGCCGCTGCCTCGACGGCTACTCGAAGCGTAATATCCGGAGGCAGAACCTCGTTTCTGTAATCCTCATCCTGCTGTTCGAAAAGCTCGAAGCTGGCGAAGTTAACTACCCTGACGCCTATCCCCTTGTTCTGAAGGAGCTCCATGGCGGCAAGGGCAGTCGCAACCTCTGATCCGCTTGCCATAATGATCGCCTGATAGTCGTTGCCGCTTTCAGCAAGAATATAAGCTCCCCTCGATATGGAACTGGCTGGCGGTCTGCCGTCCCTGTTGATCGGCTCCAGATTCTGCCGACTCAGGGCAAAAAAGACAGGGGAGTCGGACTTCATGGCAATTTTCCAGGCCTCAACTGTTTCTGCAGCGTCGCCGGGGCGAAGGTCGATAAGTCCGGGAATCGCACGCAAAGAAGAGATCTGCTCCACGGGCTGGTGAGTTGGACCGTCTTCTCCCACACCGATACTGTCATGGGTAAATACAAAGATCGTCCTTGCACGCTCCAGGCTGGCCAGGCGCAGTGTGGGGCGCATGTAGTCAGAAAAGATAAGAAAAGTCGCTACATATGGTCTTAGGGCGCCATGAAGGGCCATGCCGTTGGCAACAGCTCCCATGGCATGTTCACGGACTCCGAAGTGAATATTTCTGCTCGCCCGGTCCTCTCGTGAAAAGGATCCCTCACCGTCGATCAGGGTGTTAGTGGAAGGTGCCAGGTCGGCCGAACCACCTATGAGGTTTGGTACTATTCCCGCCAGGGCATTTATTGCCTTGCCGGAGGCAGCACGTGTTGCCAGAGTCTCGGAAGAAAGATCAGGAAGGGCTTCTTCCCACCCATCCGGGAGCTCACCTTTCCACATCGTGCTCCAGGCTTTGGCGAGGTCGGGGTACTTCTCCTGATACTCGGCAAAGAGGGCAGACCACGCTCCCTCGTACTCTTCACCTCTTTTAACGGCCCTTCGAAACTCAGCCAGGGAGTCTTCCGGGATATGGAAATCCGGCTCCGTTGGCCACCCAAGGTTCTTCTTGGTGAGAAGGATTTCTTCTTCTCCCAGTGGTGCTCCATGAGCGCTCGCTGAATCCTGCTTGTTTGGACTCCCATAGGCGATGTGGGTCCTCACGGAAATAATGGATGGCCGCGCGGAGACCTGACGGGCGTTCTCAATGGCCTCCATGATTGCGGAAGTGTCGTTGCCGTTCTCTACTTTCTGTACGTGCCAGTCGTAAGCGGTGTACCTTGCCATTACGTTTTCCGTAAAAGCCAGGTCGGTCGAGCCTTCAATGGTGATGTGGTTGTCGTCATAAAGAACGATCAGTTTTCCGAGGCCTAAATGACCAGCTAACGATGATGCTTCCGCGCTTACACCCTCCATGAGATCACCATCTCCGGCGATCACATAGGTGTAGTGATCCATTATGGGAAAGCTGGGCTGGTTGAACTTCGCAGCAATGTGAGCCTCGGCCATGGCGATCCCCACTGCGTTAGAAATTCCCTGACCCAGGGGGCCTGTCGTTGTTTCGACTCCCGGAGTTATATGGCTTTCCGGATGTCCTGGTGTTCTGGAGTCCCACTGGCGGAAATTCTTCAGATCGTCCAGGGACAGATCGTATCCGGTCAGGTGAAGCAGGGAGTAAATGAGCATGGAGCCATGGCCTGCAGAGAGGATGAAGCGATCCCTGTTAGGCCACGCTGGATTCGCCGGATTATGACGGAGAAATTCCGTCCAGAGAGTATAGGCCATGGAGGCTGCGCCCATGGGCATTCCCGGGTGGCCTGAATTTGCTTTCTGCACACTATCCACAGCTAGCATACGAATGGTGTTTATACATTTGGTTTCAAGGTCCATCCTGCTGGTCATGGTCAAGCTCCTGTGGTCGAAGAATTTGAGAAAATTAGAGTATTGTATTTTCAGTGTGGCAGAACCTAACAGTGTGGGGTTCCAGTGTCAAGAAACATAGTAATAAGTTGATAGTTGTTGGTGGTTAGTTGTTAGTCTCATAAAATATTTCTCGATGAGTATATATATGACCTTGACTATCAACTAACAACCAACGACCAACAACTAGTCATTTATATACCGTAGTACCTCTATATAATCGATGTAGGAAACAGATGCCTCACCTGTATTATCCGAGTCGTTCATCACGGCGATACTTGCCTTTCCTGGGGGGCTAGTTCCGAAGGCTCGTCTATAGTCATCGATCACGTTAACCTCATTTGAGATCCACTTTCCCACATCTTTGCTGCCCATCTGGATGGGGATCATCAAACTTTTCTTTGAATACGCGTTGGGTATGAACTCATCGGAATACTCCTGGTTGGCCCAAATGTAGTTCAGGCTGCTGTGGGGCGGGTACTTCCTGTAGAGTAACTTGGCGAGGCTGTACTTTAGCGATTTTTTGACAGCTGGATCCCCGGGGTCGTACTTGAACATTACATACAGCCGGATTGGATAATCGTCGCCGGATTTTGTCAGGGCATTTCCCTTTTCGTAGATCCTGGTGACCTTCCAGCGCCAGCGAAGGACAGGGTACCTATATGGGTCAAATTCACCCTTCCACCTGAGTCCGGATGCGGAGTTGCGGCTTTCGGCTCGCAGATAGTTTTCGCTGCCTGCTTTTTCCAGTGTGTAACTTGAAACCTCTTTTATCCTGGGAAACAGCTGCTGTTCCTACTCGTCAATAGAACTGAAGGTTTCCATCAGCACTGTCTCAGTTGAGGATGCCGCTGCGATTGGATGGCGATGCAGCAGAAGGGACAGGGTCGAAAGTACAATAATTGCAGCGATCCGCAAGATCCTGGATGGCTGCAATATCACCGCCTGTGTTCCTCTTCAATTTCCTTTAGGATATCCAGCATCGACCTGATGCTGGTAGTAGGATTGCGGCATATGAAGTCTATGCAGATAAAGGCTGTTGTCTCATTCTCGAATGGTCTTAATTCTTTCGCATATGGAACCAGCTTTAAAAGCTCCGTACTCTTTTTGTTGGATGGAATAAAGGCTTTGGCCATTTGTGGGAAGTAAGACTTCCGAAGGGCACTTAGCATCTCCACGGTCTTCTCATTCTCCGGATCCCCCACCACCACGACTTCAAGAGAAGGACCGCGAGCCTGAAGATAAGCGGTGGCCATAAATGTGGTGGAGACGGGTGTCTGCGTTATCTGATCAGAAAAAGCTCTGCCGATAGCCGCTACTCTCTCCTCCATCCTGGGGTCCGCGGTCACCCGGCCAATGCGAAGATTATTCATTGTGGCGATGGAATTCCCTGAGGGAACGGAAAGGTCCGATATGAGTTTTTGCCTGATTAGCAAGGGTTCGGCACCAGTGGGAGTGAAAAAATATCCACCGCTGTCATTGTCCCAGAAGAGGCAGTGCATATCCTCATTGATGGTCATTGCTGCTTTAAGGTATCTGACCTTGAAAGTTGCTTCGTAAAGCTCCAGAAACCCCCAGGCAAGGTGTGCGTAGTCGTCCAGATACCCGTCTATAGCAGTTTCGCCGCCCCTGTGACGGTGCATCAGTTTTCTCCCGGGTTTTTTCATGGTCTTCAGAAGATAGTTGGCGGCCCTCTCGGCAGCCTTTGCCAGATGGACATCGTCGAAGGCCGCAGCGGCCTTTGCCAGGGCGGCTATCATCAGCCCGTTCCAGTCGGTGAGTATCTTGTCATCCCTGTGGGGTCGTGATCTCTTTCCCCTTGCTGTAAGGAGTTTTTCGTTGGCTCTCTCGAGGGTGACGGTAAGCTCATCTGCTGACATTCCCAGTGCGGATGCATGGTTCTGTGGTCTGCCGGCCCTGTGGGGGATATTACCGCCGGTTTCCTCGCCCGCTTCAGACACGTAATTACCCTTCTTCTTTATGCCGTATACTTTTTTGAAAACTTCTGCTTCAGATCCTGACAGGATGGAATCGATCTCGGAGGTGGTCCAGGTGTAGAACTTTCCTTCGACCCCATCGCTTTCGGCATCTTCCGCGGAGTAGAATGCTCCACCTTCATCCTGCATTTCCCTGCGGGTGTAGGTGAATATCTCCCTGGCGGTCGCCTCATACTCTTCCTTCCCGGTAGCCTGGTAGGCTTCTGTAAAGACTATTGCCATCATGGCCTGGTCGTAGAGCATCTTTTCAAAATGGGGAACCAGCCATCGATCATCGGTGGAATATCTGTGAAAACCTGATCCTATCTGGTCGTATATGCCACCGTTCCTCATGGATTGCAGGGTCTTTTCAACCATTTCCAGGGCCAACCCCTTTCCAGTGTATTTCCAGTATCTCAGGAGAAAGAGGAGATTGCAGGGGCTGGGAAATTTAGGCGCGCTGCCAAAACCGCCGGACCTTCCATCATACTGGGCAGCAAGAGCCTCATATGTATCGCTTATTATCCGCTGGCCCGGCGTGCTGCCTGGTTTCGGTATGGACTCGGCAAGGGCTGACATGACCTGGTCGGCGGCCGTGAGGGCCTTTCTCTTTCTGTTCTTCCAGATATCCTGAACATGGGGGATGAGCTGGGTCATACCCATCCTCCCGTACCGGGAATCTTTGGGAAAGTAGGTACCCGCAAAGAAAGGTTTTTTATCCGGCGTCATTATGATCGTCAGGGGCCATCCAGCGCCCCCGGTTAGAGTCTGGCAGACAGACAGGTAAATATTGTCGAGGTCCGGACGCTCTTCCCTGTCTACCTTGATGTTCACAAAGGTCTCGTTCATGAGTTCTGCAACCTCGGGGTCACAGAACGATTCCCTTTTCATGACGTGGCACCAGTGACAGGTGGAGTAGCCGATGGACAGGAAGATAGGTCTGTCCTGGGATGTGGCTTTCAGAAAGGCCTGGGCAGACCAGGGATACCAGTCCACCGGATTATAGGCGTGCTGGCGAAGGTACGGGTTTTTTTCCTTGATAAGTCTGTTTGGTTTCTGTTTTTCTGGTTTGGACATCTGTGATTATATTCTATACTTTTTTATTGGCTGTCAGTAGTTAATACTCGAAAATCGAAATTGGAAATTGGAAATTCGATAAAACCACATGGAGGTTCCGAAATCACCACAGACGTTGACCTATAGTTACTAATCACGAATTTCGAATCTCGGTAAACTAACAACTTAATTATTCAGCGAGTACTTTTTTATTTGCAGATCCGAATCGAGGCCTGCCTGACGCACGTTCCCTGGTAAAAGCCCTGAAAGGCAGAGCCAGGAGCTTGAAAAAACTGTTGTCCTCGGGGTTCTGGTATCTGCCCACCCCGATGTTGATAGCAGACTGAGGGATGTTGAGCAACAGGCTTCCGTTGATGGTGTCCCACCACCGGAATATAACCGAATAATTGGAATTCAGTTCACGCCTCACAACGGAGTGGTGAATGCCGTGCATCCTGGGGGTGACGATTACCCGATTAAGACGCCTTTCAATGTCGACAGGTATCCTCAGGTTGCTGTGGTGAAATAACGTGGCGCCCGTAAAAAGGAGCTCGTATGCAACGTAAGTGACTGGTCCTATTCCTAATAAACTGATCTGAAGTACCCTGAAAACTGTGGAGTAGAGTATTTCCCCAAAGTGAAATCTGAAAGATGTCGTTACATCAAGGTCGGGATCTATGTGGTGAACGCTGTGAAAACGCCAGAGGAGATGAACCGTGTGGTTGATCCGGTGCCAATAGTAAAATGTGAGATCCATAAGCATGAAAGCAGCGATGAAGCTGAGCCAGCCGGGCAGATGGAAGGAGTGAAGCAGTCCGATAGAGTTTTTTGAGGACCACAACGATGCCCACAGGGCTACAGGTCTGACGATAAATGTACCTGTAATGAATGTCAGAAGAGTCAGACCCGCGTTGGCGGGCAGGCGGCTGACCAGGGACTTCTTACGGCCCCTCAGGGGAACTGCCATCTCCGCAATGATAATAACCACGTATCCGATAGCGAAAACAGCTATGCTGAGGATCCTGAAGTGACTTTCATCCATGGAACGAACACCTGCTTTCCGGAGCTGACGAACCTGACGAGGCCCCCTCGGTCACATCCTGTAAATGCAGGGGGGTCCGGTTTTTGACTGTATCCTTTACCTTTCATTTACTGTATCAAGTATGTTTGCTTTTAATTATAGCCTACTGGCAGGCAGGAGACAGGAGGCAAAAGGCAAGAGTGTACATGGTGATGCTTAGGTGGTAGTTGGTTAGGCAAGATGATTCCAGATATTAGCACTCGCCTTACAACTAAATTCGATTATGGATCAAAAACTGAATTCTGACTTCTGACTTCTGAATTCCGGATCAACAAACGTTGAACATTGAACGTTAAACATTGAACAGGGAAGATGACCAACACACTCTGGAACATTCTTCACTTAGCGGCACTTGGCTGCTATGTGTTGTCCCTTGCAGCCTGGTTCCTGTCTCGGGTCTCAAACAAGATTCCTGGTATCACAGCTGTGTGGATCGCAACTCTTGGTTTGGCCTTTCAGACGGCTCAGCTCCTGCTCAGGTGGGGAGCCGGTGGGCACCTGCCGGTTACCGGACTTTTCGAGACCCAGCATTTTCTGACCTTCTGGGTGGTGGCCCTCACCCTGTACTTTTATCTGAGGTACGGTGCCGGCAAGCTTCTGCCTGCCTCCATGCTTTTTGCGGTTCTTTCATTGATGTTGGCAATGAAGGGGCCGAGGGCTGTGGCTCCGCTCATTCCCGCCCTCGATACGCCCCTGTTTATGATCCACATCGCGACCTCCTTCGCGGCGTACGGCTTGTTCGGTTTGGGGGCCATACTGGGATGTTACAGGCTGGCTGGAGCGGAAATATCCTTTGAGGGAGGCACCAGGAGGATGCTGGATGAGAGCCTGTACATAGGATACATCCTGTTCACCTGGACCATGATCGCTGGAAGCCTCTGGGCATACCTTGCCTGGGGATCCTATTGGACCTGGCGGATCAAGGGTATCTGGTCCTGGATCCTTTGGTTCTATTACTCGGGTGTTCTTCATGTGAGGAACAGGCCGGCGTGGGAGGGATGGCCCCTGAACATCCTTGCAGTTGCCGGTTTCATACTGGTTCTGTTCACATATCTGGGTCTGGGACTTCTATTTTCAACTTCCCACCCCCTCCTTTAAAAGGCGGCGTTACTTAAATGGACGAACAGGAAAAGAAAAGAAGCGGACCGGTAGGGCTCACAAGAACTGTAAACATTGTGTGGAGTACTCTGACCTCTCCGGTCACCTTTGTCGTGATCTGCTTTCTCTGGATTCTGAATCTGGGACTGGGTTCTATTGCCGCGTACTTTGACGATCCCATGTTCCACATGAAGATGGACTCCTATCCCTTCAATGTCTGGCTCAGAGAAGTCGCTCCCGAGTCACTGCCGCAGTCGCTGTGGATCTACATTCTGGTGGTGTTGACATTTCTCATGGTGGTAAGCCTTCTCCTGTGCACAGCGAACTGGTTTTTCAGGAAGAGGAGAAGGTTCAAGGGCATCGGTGAGGTACTTGTTCACCTTGGTTTCCTGTTAATTTTTGCCGGGTTCGTTTTGGGTAGTGCGTTTGGCCAGAGGACGCTGGTTGATGTAATTGAAGGGGGAGCTAGTAAGATACCCATGATGGATCTTACCTTAAGTCTTAAAAGGCTGGAGGTGGTCAGGTCGCCCGACGGTGGTTCCCTTGATACACTTAGCGAAATATCCCTTACTGGTGATGGCGGGGTATCTGCCAGGGGAAGGATAAGTCTGAACCACCCGCTTATCTCCGGGTATACTGTAGTTTATCCGCCTGATGATTACGGACACTTCATCACCGGAGGGGTAGTGGGAACTTCGGAGGCCGGCGCCAGGTACATGGAGAGGGGTACCGCAGTGGAACTTGCCAGGGGCAGAAAACTGATCCTTGAAGGTATTGTCCAGGCGGGGCAGACGATGAGGAATCTTGCCGGACCTGGGCTGTTCCTGGTGATGAGGGACACAGAGGGAACTGTTGTAGACACTGGCTACATATCGTCCGCGCCCGGAAACAGGAGCACGATCTCATTAGACGGCACTACTGTAACTCTTGGCCAATTGAGGGAGTCTGCCATTGGCAGGTACAGGGTTCACTATGATCCAGGCGTCTGGCTGGTTATCGCAGGAGCGGTTATACTGGCCCTTGGAACCCTGTGGGCGCTGGCCGGCTATCTGGGTATTGTCCCGCAGGCCTCAAGAGTGAGGGATTAGACAGGGCGATATGGATAATATGAACACAGTCCCGAATTGGGAACAGATCGACGTTGTCCTCCTGGATATGGACGGAACACTACTGGATAAGCATTTTGATGATCATTTCTGGGAAGAGTATGTCCCACAGCAGTATGCGGCACATAATAATATCAGCGTGCAAGATGCCAGGGAAAAGCTCATGGAGCACTACAGGGCGCATGAGGGAACCCTTAACTGGACGGATCTGAATTTCTGGTCCGACGAGCTTGGTCTTGATATTCCGAAGCTCAAGAGGCAGGTGGACCACCTGATATCGGTGCATCCATTTGTGATACCTTTCCTTGACAGGATAAGGGAGATCGGCAAGAGGGTTTACCTGGTTACCAACGCTCACAGCAAGACTCTGGACCTGAAGATGGAAAAGACCCTCCTTGCGGGAAAATTCGACGCTATGATCACCTCACAAGATCTTGGAGCGCCAAAGGAGCGGCCAGAGAGCTGGGAAAAACTACAGCAGTTGATCCAGTTCGACCCGAGAACCACGCTCCTTGCCGAGGATACTATTGATGTGCTCAAAGCTGCTGAGAAGTTCGGTATCCGGTTTCTTGTTCATATCTCTAAATCCAGCACCCGGAAACCCCCAATACCCTCTGAAAAATACTACTCCATTCACACATTTCTGGATATAACCCCGTAGGACAATGATCTCATCAGCACAACCTTCATCAAGAAGCCGTGGTGAAAAAGTCCTGGACAGGGCACGCGTCGCCTGGGCCGCTGAAAAAGGTCTCCTGAACTACCGCACCCTCAGAGAGGAGAGGAATCGTTTGCAGATCGATACGCTGCAGAGGAAACACTTCGGTGAGTGGTCAGATATCTTCAACTCACTTGAAAAATGCGGGGGCAGGGTCATGATCTGCCTGCTGGGGAAAACTGTGGTGGGATACCAGGCGTTCACACCCTACTCTACGAGGGGAAACCCCTTCCCTGAAGATATGAGAGTCATGAGATTCACATATGTGCAGATAAGAGAAGATGACGTTGTGCAGGCCAGGGGATTTGGTATTGCATCGGAACTCATCGCCAAAACCCTGGAGCTTGCGTGGTCGTGGGATTATGAAGCTGTTTACACCTATACTGTTGCATATGAGCTCCTGGAAAAGGCGGGTTTTAGATCCATGGGTGGTGAGGGAATAGTGAGGGAGGCCAGGCACGTGAAAGATTTCAGCCCCGACCAGGCGCCGCCGCTGCTCTATTGCATCGAGAAGTGATAGTTAAAAGTTGAATGTTGAAAGCTGAATGTTGTTCAGGAATAAGATGTTCATTCTTTTACCTTCAACTTTAAACTTTCAACTTTAAACCTTCACTGCACTAGAACTCAGCAGGAGTATCAAAGGCCCCACGAGTTTTAACAATTAGCGAAAAACGCTTCCCCAGATCAGCCATACTGTCCCGTGCTGAAAAGGCTTCCTCCAGATCTTCATACAATCCAACCTCGCCAATGATCTGACCGGAAACATCTGTCAGGAGGCGCCCGTCGATCCCCTTTGCAGAAGTCTTCTTCAAAAAAAAGCACTTCTGGTCGCCGTGGAGAGGTAATGTCCTGAGGGAGTACCGCTCCGCTGCGGCCGGTATGGCTCTGCTCCTCTTCATGTCGATAATAAGTCGGGTTGGATTCCGGAGAGAGAAGATATCGTAGACAACGGGCATGGAGGGTACAAGGTCCAGTAATAGATCGTCGCAGGCGTCGTAAATGTTCAGGCTGGAAATGAATCTGCTTTTTTGGAAAGGATTCTGACCGGTGAAAAGGTTCTGGGTCTCGCCTGCTACACCCGAGACTGATATTGCCATTCTGACGGGATATTCCTCGGTGGAGATCTCCATCCGGGGCCACTCGCTGGTGCCTTCGAGACCCCGAACGGGGTGAAACTCGAGGACGAGTCTTTCGTAATCGTGGTGATTGCCCCAGCGTATCTGAACCAGTGTGAACCCCTCCCCCAGTCCACCTGACCACTGGATGATCCTGTTGTAATTGCCGTTTTTGTTGTCGGGCAGCGGTGAATCAGCAGAGGCGATTGATGATGCAATTAATGTCAGGACGATGGGGATGAGAAAGAAAATCCGCGATTTTGTCATAAAAACGGTCATATTAATCCTCTATGTATATGTTCTTAACCCGGTTCCATTCTACATCCCGTTATCCGATAATATCAAGTCGCCAGTTTGTTACTGTAAGTAACACGTAAACTGTCCGGGTTTGTAGCACAATGGTTGTCCGGTTCATAATGGTCACCTGGGAGGTGGCCTATGAGGCGGACACAGCTGCTAC
>SDBU01005971.1_pt1 | contig 14424 bp, 10 predicted proteins | sample 2277071 | NCBI WGS metagenome assembly SDBU01 (sample SAMN10397929, study PRJNA504765) | marine sediment metagenome | isolation source: marine sediment core GS08_GC12, 126 cmbsf | place: Arctic Ocean: Gakkel Ridge, Loki's castle | collected 2008
GAACAATCGCGCGCCGACGCGCGGAGGCAATACCAACATCGTCAATCTCCTTCTGACTAGCGTAGCCTATGCCGAAGGCTCGCGCCTGCTCCACAATCAAATCATGGAGGTAGTTTCGCTTCTTGTGTGCCAACCTCTTGGAGCTGTCTATTCTTGAGAACTGGATCTCGGGCGAGTCGAGGGATGAGACAGCCGATGTTGTCAAAGCATGGCGGCGTGGAACGCGACATCTGTTTAATATTCACCTTTTCCAGCATGAGTATGAGGTCGGTCAGAAGTTCCGCCTATCTCATGCAAGGAAACTCCTTGCCGACGTAGCAGTATATCGTTCACTCCAGAGACCAATACAGGCCGGTCCGCTCTACTTGCTCAGCGAAGACGCTGATGTCACGACAGTAGATAGTGGGCGATCCATCACTGCGCCGATGGATTCACGGTGACGCACGCGCCGAGCGGGCTGGCCATGGCAGCCCGAGGACCCTTTGATCCAAAACTTGGAGGAGGCTACAAAACCTCGTGGCTACTTGATACTCAAGTCTTTGGTTTTAAAAGTGGTGACAATGGTGCCATTGATGCCGCAAGAGTGTTCGTAGAAAAATTGACACGCTTAGGGACGCGCATTGCGGTTGATGCGGGGATCCAAAAAGAACATAACCCTTCACTTCTCTTCGGTAACCCCTACAATCGAACTAACCTGACGACAGTAACTCTTTTACTTGAACAGCCCTTGCTGCGCCGTTTCAAATACAACGAAGATTCGGTCAATGAAATAGTTAATGACATTGAGTATAAAGCGTTACAAAATGAATTGATTCAAACGATGGCAACGAATGTACGCTCCACCCTTTTCCAATACTGGGATCTAGTTGCTAGCAGAAAGATTGTAATCATCAATGAAAATGCCGAGAAAATTCTAGAGGGGCTGGCCTCGGCAACAGAGAGGCTGGTAGCTGGGGAACGGGTAGCCGCTTCGGAATTAAATGAACAGTTCGCAGAACTGGCTCGTAATAACAAAGATATCATTGCCTCTCAGCAGGAGGTATTTAGCTCTTATAATCGATTGCTCTTCGAAATGGGAGTTGCTCGTTGTAAATTCCCTCTTGAAATTCCGGAGTTGCAATTGGATGATTTTCCGACTTTCAAAGCAGAAAAATGTGATTGGGACCTCGACCATCTCTTCTGTTTAGCCTCCCACAACCGAGGCAATCCCTTAGCAGCACAAAACCGCATCGAGGAGACTCAGTGGCAACTTCGACTAGCCAGCCAAAATATCTATCCTGATTTGGATCTACATGTGGGTTATGACTTCTTCAACTCACAGATCAATCAACGATCCAAACCTTTCTTCTCCTCTTCAGAAAGTCATTTAGCCCAAAGAAATTACACTGTAGAAGTCAACCTCTCGGTCCCGTTAACCAATATTAAGGCTTGGGGAGAGAAGAGAAGACGCCTGGACGAGGAGGCTCAGTCCTGCTTAAAGGAGAACAGACTTTATGAAAATATATTATCGGAAGTGACGACCTCTTATAGAGCTCAAGTAGAACTTCTCGATCAAATATATTATGCCCAGAAATCAGTTGAGTGGTATGAAAAAGCTTTAAGTGATGAGCTTTTACGCTACAAAGAAGGTCATGGGAGTCTCTTTATTGTGATTGACTTTGAAAACCGACTCCGCCTCACATTGGCGGAGCAAGTCAGGGTCCAGGCGGAGTGGGCGAAAAACATTGTTGATTTACTATTTTTGACCGGCTCGCTCGTACAAAAAGAGCCCTGCTCATCAGAGCTCCGAATTGAAACGGCTGATTACCAGCAACTTTTGCGGAGAAAAGAGTGAAGGCAAAACCAGAAAAACATCTGTCACTCTCAAAAGCAAGCTCAATGCTAACGATCGAGCAGCCTAAGCATTGGCTCATTCTGCTAACTATCCTGATTTTACTGGGATTTCTAATTATCTGGTCGATAGTCGGGCGTATTCCGACTGAAGCGCAAGGTCGAAGTGTCTCCATAAGCTCGGGAGGGGTTTTTTTGGTACAGTCTCCTTCCACAGGAGCAATAACAGAGATTCTGGTGCAAGAAGGTGAGTCTGTACAAAAAGATATGCCGCTTCTCAAAATCGCCAATCCCAAGTTGGAATCACTAATTACCGCCATCGATGCCACCAAATTTAAGATCGAAAAGCTGGAAATCGAAGAGGCTCTGCTGAGCCACGCACTTATGATCAATAAGTCTCTCTTTCAGAAGGGTTTGATAGCCAAAATGACGATCGATAACTCCAAATCGGCCTTGATGCAGAAGCAGATCCAGATTGAAGAAGCCAAGTCTTCATTAGATAATCTCTTTACTGATCTCGAACTCAACTCTTTTACCAACGATGAGACTTTTCTAGAGCAGAGAGCCATTTTAGAAAACCCAACGCAATCCGTTGACTTCAAAGAGGTAGAAGAGGCGCTAACCACCGTTCTCGCTCCCTCTGATGGCACCGCTTTGGAGGTGCTAGTCAATACAGGCGAACTCGTCAACGCCAAACAATCGATTCTCTGGATGGAGTATCCTCCCAAGCCCGATAAACCTGCACTCTTCATTGGCACTCTACCTGCTGAGTCCATGGGCCATCTCAAGGAAGGACTCAGGGTTTTGATAGAACCAGCTTCTGTTAATCCCCGAGAATATGGTGCGATTATCGGTAAAATCGAAGAGATTTATCCTTATCCCGTTTCCAAACAAGAGTTGATGCAATCTATTGGCAACACTCAAATCGTTGAATTTCTACTAGCAAAGGGGCCGGCCAAAACGCAAATCACAATTTCCCCAAATCTCGACCCCGAAACTCCCAGTGGATATGAGTGGACCTCTGGCGAGGGCCCACCCTTTGAAATCTCCTCAGGAACGATCTGCAAAATTCGAGTCATCATAGATGAGCAACCACCGATCTCCTATCTTATTCCGATCTGGAGGATCAAACCCAAATGATCCGCTTTTTTAAGAGAACTCCCCGACTGATTCAGATGGAAGCGTCCGAATGTGGAGCAACGGCCTTAGGAATAATTCTAGGGTACTATGGGCGATTTGTTTCCCTCGAAGATCTCAGAGAAAAATGCGGCGTGTCAAGAGATGGAGCGACCGTCTACAATATGACCCAAGCCGCCGACTACTATGGACTCCATAATGAAGTTTATGAAATGGATATCGAGGAACTCCAAGAGGCCTCTTTCCCCATAATTGCCTACTGGCAGTTTAACCACTTTGTCGTCATAGAGAAAATAGAGAAAGAGCGTATCTACATCAACGATCCCAACAGCGGACCAAGAACGATAACTCCAGAGGAATTGGCAGAAAACTACTCAGGCGTGATCATACAGCTTGCTCCCAAAAAGTCATTTAAAAAAGCGGGACGTCCTGAAAACTTCGTCGAGCGAGTGAAAACCAAAATCTGGCCCTTCAGAAATGCTTTCCACTATCTTTTTTCCACTCAACTCGCTCTCGTCTTATTAGGATTGACCATTCCTGTCTTTACCCAGCTCTTCATCGACAAATTCTTCAGCCCCATGATGCCCCATTGGCAGCGGCCCTTCTTGCTGATGATCGTTGGTGTTATAATTCTGTCAGGCATAATGACCTGGATCCAAGCGATCTTTCTCAATTTCTTGCAAGTACGCATTGCCATATACCTGTCCACAGAATTTTTAGCCCACCTGCTCAAACTACCCTACCTATTTTTTACCCAGCGGTTTGGCAACGAACTAATCCACCGCATGGGGCTGAACACCGGCATTGGCGATACGCTTACCTCCGAGGTGATTCTCAACTCTCACAATTTGGTCCTTCTCTCAGGTTATTGGATCATCATGTTGTACTACAACGTACCGATCACTATCATTGCCGCTTTTGTGGCACTTTTTAACATCCTGCTCGTCTGGTTTATCGGCCGCAGAAGAATGAATGACTATGCCCGGCTTCAGCAGTACGAAGCTAAGGCAATAGGAACCTCTTTTAATGCTCTGGAACATATCGAGACGATGAAGAGCAGTGGAAATGGGGCTTTCTTCTTCTCACGCCTTGCCGACTGTTACACTGACAGTATCAACTGTAGCCAAGAGATTGGAAAAAAAGATATCTGGCTCTCCTCACTCTCCTCCTTTTCTCAGACATTCTCTACCGTCATACTCTTGGGAATCGGGTGCTGGCAAGTCATGAAGGGAGCTTTGACAGTGGGAGAGCTTATCGCACTGCAAATTCTACTCAATTTTTTCCTCACTCCCTTCACTCAACTGGTAAGCTTTAGTACTGAGCTTCAATCAGTAGATGTAGACCTCGCTCGTATTGATGATGTGCTAAAAGCCCGGACAGACCCTACTGTAGAAGAGAGAAAGATCTCCTCTCCAGTAATAAAACTGAAAGGGAAATTAGAATTTGCGGATATCACTTTTGGCTACCATATTTTAGACACACCTTTTATCCGCCATTTCAACCTCTCCATTGAACCTGGGGAGAGAATTGCCCTCACTGGAATCTCGGGATCAGGAAAGACGACCGTGGCCAAACTCGCAGCCGGCCTCTTTCAGCCATGGCATGGAAAAGTGCTCTATGATGGGAAGAGCTATTCCCACTACTCCCGAGAGAGTTTGAGTCAATCAATTGCTCACGTAGATCAATCCATTCTTCTCTTCTCGGGGACGATCGAAGACAATTTAACCCTCTGGCAACCCTCTATTTCTGACGAGACTATCATAAAAGCGGCCAAACTCGCCTGCATTCATGATGATATCGCCGCTCTTCCAGAAAGATACCAGACGCTTCTCGAAGAAGGGGGGCGCAATTTAAGCCAAGGGCAGCGACAAAGGCTGGAAATCGCTAGATCGCTGATCTTAAATCCAGCAATCTTGATCCTAGACGAAGTCACTAACTCCCTAGATGCCCTGACAGAGAAAGAGGTGCTATCCAATATTGCGGCTCAGAATATCACAACACTTATCATTTCTCACCGACTGAGCACTCTACGAAACTGTCATCGAATCATCGTCCTCGAGCAGGGAAAAATCATCCAACTCGGCACTCACGAAGAGCTCAGTCAGATCCCCGGTCATTATAAAAAGATGCTTGACTATGAAATCACGAAAAAAACTTAAAAATGACTCCGTCCCGACCCAACTACAAAGAGTCATCTCGGACCAAACTTCTGAATTCTTTGGGCTCAAAGGACAGAATCCCCTTGCACAAACCTGTTTTATTCTTTGCAGAGCAATGGGATTTGCTCTGGATAAAGGCAGCGAGTCAGAAGAGAGTCTCGATGCTATATGCAGTAAATCTCAAATTTTCTACCGCACCATCAACCTAAAAGATAAGTGGTGGGAGAAAGATCACGGCCATTTTGTCGGAACCTATCAGGGCCAACCTGTCGCCCTTCTCTACAAAAATTATCACTACTATATCGTCTCACCTACGACCCAGGAACAAATCCCTCTCGATGCTAAGAATAGTCAAGAGCTCGCTCCTCAAGGATTCATGCTCTATCCCCCGGCCTCTGAGAAGGCCTCAATCGCCCGTATTCTCGCACAATCGATCTTGAAAAGAAAAAAAAGTGACTACATCTATCTAGCCATTGCTGGCCTGCTCTCCGCCTTTCTGGGTTTTCTCTTCCCTTTTAGTAATAAAATTCTGTTCGACCGCATCATTCCCAACTTCGACTATACCCTTTTCACTCAGATCATCTTAGCTTTGATCATAGGAATCACCGGAGGAGCTCTCTTCTCTTTTGCCCGCTCCTTCTTTTCCCTCCGTCTCAACGGAACTATCGCCCATGAACTTCAAATGAATCTTTGGGATCGTCTGATCAAACTCCCCACTCAGTTTTTTCGACGATACCTAACGGGTGACCTCATTCAACGCACTCAAATTTTTAATCAAATACGTCGAGAGCTCTCGCAAAACACTCTGATCACTATCTTCAACGGCATCTTCACTCTCGCCTATTTGGTGATGATGCTCCTCTATAACTGGCAGCTCACCCTCGTCGGTTTAGGAGTTATCTTTTGCACCTTTTTCATTTCGCTGGTTGTGATCTATTTCAAAATTCATTGGGATGGAGCTATTCTAGCTTCCAATGCCCAGATCAACAGTTTTTTAGTCCAGATGGTCAATGGGATCGACAAATTGCGCACTGCAGCAGCTGAAAAGCGGGTCTTTTTGCTCTGGACAAAAGAATATGCCGAGAACCAAACTCTCAATTTAAAATCTAAATTTCTTCAGGCGATTATTACCACCCTCAACGCCTCCACTCAACTCATCCTCATCCTTGTAGTTTTTGGCGTCGTGATTTGGATGCGCTCAACCTCTCCTACCTCAATCTCTATCGGAGACTATCTCGCTTTTAGCGCTGCCTTTTTTCCCTTTTCTAAGGCCGTCTTCTCAATTCTATCGACCTTCTCCTCTCTCATCTCCTTATTCCCCTTTTGGAAACGCATTCAACCGATTTTCTCCTCCCCTCTCGAATCGACTAAAGAACAGCGTCATCCAGGGATCCTCACGGGACAATTTGACATGAAAGCTCTCTACTTCCGATACTACAAACAGGCGCCCTTTGTCATTCAAGACCTCACTATAAATGTTGAGGCAAACACCTTCGTCGGCATCGCCGGACCCACAGGCTGCGGGAAGTCCACTCTCGCTAGACTCATGATCGGCTTTGAGACCGCGGAAAGAGGATGTGTCTGCTATGACGAAAAAGATATGAGAGAGCTCGATCTCCCAGAAGTACGCAAACAAATCAATGTCATCTTGCAGCAAAATGCTATTTTTTCCGGAAAGCTCTATGACAACATTGTTTGCGGTGGAGAGTACAGCGATGCGGAGATAGAAAAAGCAATGCACCTCTCTACTTTTGACATAGATCTCGCCCGTTTTCCCGCCCAACTAGAGATGATTCTTCCCTGTGGCGGCGGCCTTCTCTCCGGTGGGGAGCGTCAACGGCTCCTTCTGACCCGTGCACTCCTCCGAAATCCCAAAATACTCATTCTCGATGAAGCTCTCAACTCTCTCGACAGCCCCAGCCAAAGAAAAATTGTCGAAAACCTTCAGAAGCTTCCCATGACCAAAGTTCTCATCACCCATCAACTCAATGTCTTGGAAAAACTAGATATGATCTTTCTGATGAAAGAAGGAAGGCTGGTCGCTTCAGGCACCTTTGAAGAGCTCCTCCAAAGAGAGCCCTTCTTCCAGCAGCTGGTCGCCAGTCAATCTATTTGAACGTGGGGTCACGGGCCCCCGATCATATCAGTTACTTTTTGAGCCTCATCGAATAGTTTGTGCTTTTCAAAAGCATTGCGTAGCTCATGTAAAACTGATCTATTTGCGTCCATATTACTTAAGGCTACATCCCATGCCCCTTTGATATCCTCAAATTTGACCAAAATAGAGATCGCAACAGGGATCTCAAAAAGAAAAGAATTCTCCTTAGCCAAAGCCAAGAGAACGTGTAGATCTTGTTTGAATTTCCTAAGCACTTTCGCACCATCTGAGAGATCGTTTTTCTGAAGAAGATTTATGAAGGAATAGATACGACTCATTAATTCTGGAAAAGCATCAAGTTCTATTTCATTGATGACTCTTTCAATGATGTCATATCTATGAGTACCAGTAGCATCACTAAAAATGATGCTGATAGCATTCTTTTTCCAGTTTCCTTCCGTCCTGTCTCCTGCACGATGATTTCGTGTGAGGCAAGCAAAAGCCTCATCAAAACTTTCATCCGCACACAGTTTACTGATAATTAACCCTAAACTCCTTCCCCGATATACACTATCCATGTTGGCATTGCAGATTATTTCCGCTTTATCTATCTCGCCTGCTTCGACTCTTTCTTTCACAATAACCAACCATCCATCCCCACTATCATATTTCTCATGAAGACAAACCGCATATTTTTCTAAGTTAGCAAAAGAAGAGAGACCCGCTTTTCTTAAGAGAACATGAGCCGCTAACCCCTCTTTGAGCTTGCCATAGCTTACCCTCTGTTCTGCCTCCTCACTAGCAAGCTCATCTTGTTGCCTTTTGACCTCATCTGTTGGAAGGGTGTAGCATTGGTTAAAAATAACCCAGCGTGCTTGCCTAAATTCCTGTTCTGTCTTGACTGCTTTTGAAAGAAGAGGATCAGCTTCTAGCACACACTTTTGTAGCTCTGCCACTCTTTGACTCACTCTCAACCGGCAGTTCTCGCCCAGTTCAAGAGGAGCTGTAATCCCTAATAGACCCTCAAGCCCCGCCCACAAGGTATGATCTTCCGAGAGCTTCCTCCACCCATGTGAAACCTGTGAACAAGCGGCTACATCTTGACGTGAAAGGCGCTGAAAGATCGATAGAAATACTTCATCAGATAGTTGGTTTACTGGATTGTGTAGATGTTCATCTTGACCATTATTAACCGTTGGATCACTACAGACTTTACAATACATATTATTACCCTCAAATTAGTTTGGTAAATTGTACTTAATTCAATGAATATCAACAACTAAAAAATATGTGTAAAATGGAGTCGGTTTCTCCAACCAAAAAAACATGTAAAATGGAGTTATGTATACAAGATTGCTCGAATTGCCCCTGCAGGGCGGCAAAAGTTTTTTTCTTTTCGGTCCACGGGGCACGGGGCACGGGATTTCAAAGGATTAGAGTCCTTTTTTAAAGATTATCCTGAAGCAAAAGCTTATTTAGTATATGGCGGCAATCGAGAAGAATATCGCGGCAAAATCACCGCAATTCCCATCTCAGATATCCTCAAAAATTTACCCCATCTCCTATTGGCCATAGACAGCTAGAGAGAGCGAATAAACTGCTGAAAGCGCGGAGAGTGACGGATCGAGTCAAATTCCTCTTTTTTCAGAGCCTCTTCTATCGAGGGAGCACCCTCGCGGATCGCACACTCAAGCCAACCGACAGCAGGGACTTCTTTACCGATAGCTGCACTGGCGAGGGCATTGATCAACGCGGTATCGTGGGTCGGCTTATTCTGATAGCAGCGATTGCTAAGCTCGGTGACGGTGGAGTAGTCTCGGTTCATATAGGCTAAAAAGTGGAATAGCGAAAGGGTCTCACCTGAAAGGCTCTTCCGAATAGGGGCGAGGAGCTGGTAAGCTTCTTCATAGCGCTTTTGGTCACGCAAGATCTCGGCCATCTCCTGGGTCGCCATGGTGTAGAGAATACCCTCGCGACTGCGGCCTCTGACCTCTTCGAACTTGGTCATCGCTTTCTCATGATCACCAGACTGGAAGGCGGCGTCGGCCGATTTCATCAGCTCCTGGAGATCTGAATCCCGATCTTGAACCTTCAAAAGCTTGTAGTATCGTAGGGAGCGAAAACTCTCGAAGGAGAGGATCAAAAAGAGCGCTCCGACGAGAAAGGCACCGATCGCAAAGAAAAAGATGCTGATCGAGACTGCGATCACAAGCCCGGTGACAATCGCAATCTTCACGCCCTTAAAACCGAATATCCCTTCCAAAATAATGCTCAGCAGATGGCCTCCATCAAGAGGAAGAACGGGGACAAGGTTAATCACAGTCCAGAAGAAGTTCACAAGGGCGGTGAACTTCATGAGAAAGAGAAGAGCCGTATTTTCTATGGCGAGAAAGTGCACGCAAAGCCAGGCTATCACTCCAAGAGAGAGGCCAGCCAGGGGTCCATTGAAGACCACGATAAACTCTTCCCAAAGCTTGAGCTTTCTCCCTTGCCGATAGGTAAACCCCCCAAAGGCTGCGAGTTCAATACGCACGGTCTGCTGAAAGGCCATGGCCGTCAAGGCGTGTCCGAACTCGTGGAAGAGCACAGAGACAACGATCACCAAGACAGCGAGCAAGGTACCTGTCAGGGTGAAGGTAGACATCCAGCCGATAAAGATGGCGAGTAGCCAAAAGAGTGGGTGGATGATGATGGGTATTTTTCCTGGGATTCTGATCATTTAGACAAAAGTTCTTTGAGTGTTTTACCAATAACGGCTGATGTTTCGGCGATAGTGACCCCCGCCTCTTTAAGAACTCCCATCTTATCAGCTGCTCTCCCTTTTCCGCCAGAGATGATCGCTCCGGCGTGGCCCATCCGTCGCCCTGGAGGAGCCGTTACTCCCGCAATGTAAGCACAGACCGGCTTGGTACCATGGGCTTGAATCCACTCCGCCGCCTCCTCTTCCGCACTCCCTCCGATCTCACCTATCATCAGGATCGCTTCCGTTTCAGGATCTTTCTCAAAGAGTTCTAGCATATCGATAAAAGAAGTGCCGCCCAGAGGATCTCCCCCAATACCCACACAACAGCTCTGTCCGAGCCCCTCATTGGTGGTCTGCCAGACCGCTTCGTAGGTTAGGGTCCCCGATCTGGAAACAATCCCAACCTTGCCCCGTTTGTGAATATAGCCTGGCATAATCCCAATCTTACACTCATCAGGCACGATAATCCCTGGACAATTGGGACCAATCAGCCGACTGGTTTGGCTGCGTCGCATCACCTGACTTACCTCGAGCATATCTCGCACCGGAATCCCCTCCGTGATGCAGACGATAAGCCCAATGCCTGCATCTTCCGCTTCCAAAATAGCCTCGGCAGCAAAAGGAGCGGGCACAAAAATTAAACTCGCCTCACACCCAGTCGCCTCTTTGGCTTCGAGCACAGTATCAAAAACGGGAAGATCGAGATGGGTTTGGCCCCCCTTTCCTGGAGTAACGCCACCGACAAAACGGGTTCCATAGTGGATGCCCTTCTCAGTATGAAAAGTCCCCGCATTTCCTGTGATCCCCTGCGTGATCACCTTAGTCTCTTTGTGAATCAAAACTGACATACTTCTATCGCTTTGCGCGCTCCATCGTCCATCGTATCAGCAAGGATGATGTTGAGACCGGAGTTTTGGAGAACTTCTTTCCCTTTCTCAACATTGGTTCCTTCCAACCGTACGATCAAGGGAACCTTCACCTGATCCTCTTTCGTAGCATGGACAATCCCCTCTGCGAGCACCTGACAATCCATAATCCCGCCGAAGATATTGACGAAAATGGACTTTATACCAGGATCTCCCATGATAAGCTTAAAGCCGTGTGAAATCTGTTCCAACGATGCACTTCCTCCCACATCAAGGAAGTTGGCCGGCTTCCCTCCATAATGCTGAATAATATCCATCGTCGCCATCGCCAATCCGGCGCCGTTGACCATACAGCCGATATCACCATCCAATCCTACATAGGCCAGCTGAAACTCCTTGGCCTTCGCTTCATTGGGAGTTAGCTGCGCGGGGTCATACCACTGTGTAATGGCTGGCTGCCGGAAGAGAGCATTGTCATCGATATTGCATTTGGCATCTACCGCCATTAAACGGCCATCTTCCGTAAGCGCCAAAGGATTGATCTCCAAAAGCGAACAATCCGACTCAATAAAGGCTCTTGCAAAGTTAGCCACAAGCTCCATCCCTTGCTCCCCCTCCCATCCCATAAACTTCGACAGGCGGAGCAGCTGATAGTGGCGCATCACCCCATTCAATCCGATCGGAACCTTTAGGATCTTTGCCGGGCTCGTAGCTGCAATTTCTTCAATCTCCATCCCCCCTTCTGGAGAGGCGATGATGATCGGTTCACCCTTAGTTCGATCGATCGCGGCCGCAAGATAAAATTCCTTGGCTATCGATACCGGAGAGGCAATCAACACCTTCTCCGCCACCACTCCAGAGGGCCCAGTCTGCGCATTGGTGATCTTCATCCCGATCAGCAGCTCAGCATAGCGGACGATCTCTTCTGGGTTCTTGGCAAACTTTACCCCACCCGCCTTGCCACGACCACCCGCATGGATCTGGACTTTAAGGACCGCCTCATTGAGATCCAGCTCCCTGATGGCTCGATTGACCTCATCCTCATTGGTGGCCAGAGCAAAAGGTTGGATAGGAACCCCATATCTCTGAAGCAAAGCCTTAGCCTGATATTCATGAATATACATCTCTCTTCTTATGAGAGATAAATCGTTTTCATTCAATCGAAATCCTATTTATGATATAATAATTTATCAAAATAAGGCCTGATAAATGTTTTTTGGAAAAATTGGAAAAAAGATTCGCAATCTCTTCGGAGGCAAGGTCGATGAAGCAGCTATCGAGGAGCTCGAGCAGCTCTTCTTCGAGGCCGATCTCGGCGCCAAAACTAGTGAAGAGCTCACCGCCACCGTCCGAAAGCTCTACAAAAAGAGCCCCAATATCACCGTCGAGGCTATCCTCGACGAGATCAAAAAAGAGCTCGCCGCCTCTATGCAGCTACCTCCTCCCCCCTCAATCACCACCACCACCCCCCATGTGATCCTGATTATCGGCGCCAACGGCAATGGCAAAACCACCACCATCGCCAAGCTGGCCAAACGGTACGCCTCAGAGGGGAAAAAAGTCCTCGTCGCCGCTGCAGACACCTTCCGAGCCGCTGCTACCGAACAGCTCGAAAAATGGGCTGAGAGTACCCAAATTGAGCTTGTGAAAGGGAAAAGCGGGAGCGACCCCGCCGCCGTCGTCTTCGACGCCATCCAGGCGGCCCAAAGCCGCGGCTCGGACATCGTCCTCATCGACACCGCCGGCCGCCTACATACCAAGACCGACCTCATGCAAGAGCTCCAGAAGATCCGCCGCGTCTCCGACAAGGCCCTCCCTGGCGCCCCTCACGAGACCATCCTCGTCCTAGACGCCACCCTCGGCCAAAATACCCTAGACCAGGCCCAGACCTTCCATGAGTACACCCCACTGACCGGCCTCATCCTCACCAAGCTAGACGGTACCGCAAAAGGCGGCACAGCCATCGCCATCCAGAAGAAACTCTCCCTCCCCATCCACTTCATCGGTACTGGAGAGGGAATCGAAGACCTCCAACCCTTCGAACTCACTGCCTTTATACAAGATTTATTTTAAACCCGCCCAGAGAGCTTCGTTACGATCTATAAATTAAGATTTGACAAATCAATCAATTATTGGTATAATCTTGTTTAAAACTCTAATACTAAGAAGGGAATATAGTTATGTCAGCTTTTAGAACAGAACGTCCAAACACAACAGCTAAATTTCATTGGCAGGAACAATTAGAACGCATTGATAAGACTGCTAATAGAATGAATCTTCTTGGAAGAGCAGCTTTAGGAGTAGGCGCGCTGCTAGCAGTGGGTGCCGTTGGTCTTGCGATCATCCATTTTACCGCCGTACCCCTCTTCGCTTCTACTGGTCTGCTGCTGGCCGTTGCCATTCCTGTATTATGCGGCGGAGTTATCGTAGCGATTGTCGGCCATTTTTGCGTCCGACATGCTTTCACATTTCCTGAAAAGAAAAGAAACATTCTGCGCGACGAAGTATTAGCTTGGGCCGAGACAATTAAGGAAACTCCTGGTTTTAATTTTAAAAACATAATTGTTTCTTATGGCTGGGACATTTTCAAAACACTTGAAAGATTAAAAGATAACGAAACGATCCAAGAGATTTTCTTATCCTATGTCAGTTCTCCCGGCTTCAGTTTTACCGGTAATGTTAATGAATACATAACGGAAGGGATAGAGTGCGATTTATTTTCTGAATCACTTAAAACAATCGCCATAGAACTAATGAGTAACTATAAAATACATCCATCAATCTCGAGCTCGAGTGATTCTACTGAGTATGAAAATGGTATCGATCAAAAGTGGCAAGGTTTCATAAAAACGACATATATAGACGAAGCTATCCCAGAGAACGCTGAAAAACGATTCGTAGACTACATATCTGATCAACAATTCCAATTCTATGACAACATCGCTTTTGTTACAAAATATCGAACATGGTTACCTGAAAGTCATGAAACTATTTTCACGTACTTTACTAATCAATTTCAGGGAAAAAATATATCTGAACAAGAGCACAGAGAGGGAACTTCGAATGATAATGTTGTATATTTATCACCAAATCAACAGCAAATGATAAATACATGTTGGCGCAACAAAAAACTCGAAATAACCACAGCACCTTCTAGTGTGCCTCAATTTATGCACGAACAGTATTTTACTACCTCCGACCAGCTACCAACTTTATCATTATTTCCCTCACACTACGAAGAACCATCAGCAGCAGCACAGCCCCCCCCCACAGAAACTGAGCCTGCAACTTTTTATCGGCGATTGTAATTTGCTAACCGGGGTAGTGGCCCTTCTCCGCATTCAAGAAGAAGAATAACCCGAAGTCCAGGTGAATAAAGTCTCTAATTATCGTCGACTGCGGGAGAAGATCTGAAGGAGATACCAGAAGATCATAATGACGTTGATATACATCTTCAGAGCCATAATCAGTGACAACTTATAAGAGGCCGTGCCATCGCTGCCAGCCTGAATGGCCATGCTGCGAATGGTCTGCGAATCATAAGCGGTCAATCCCACAAAGATCACCAATCCAAGATAGCTAATCAAGAGA
>SDBU01005972.1_pt1 | contig 14418 bp, 20 predicted proteins | sample 2277071 | NCBI WGS metagenome assembly SDBU01 (sample SAMN10397929, study PRJNA504765) | marine sediment metagenome | isolation source: marine sediment core GS08_GC12, 126 cmbsf | place: Arctic Ocean: Gakkel Ridge, Loki's castle | collected 2008
GATGCCATGAATCCAGAACAAACTGCTACTGAAAAAACAATGATAAATAATTTAGAAACATTTCTAGCGGGAAAAAAAATCGACAAAGATTTTGATCCTTCTATTGGTTGTTCCATAAAGTGGAAAGAACAAACTTAAATGACGAATCGCCCGAAAATTTTTTTGGGGCCGGTAGCTCAGCTTGGCTGGAGCGTTCGACTGATAAACTAATTCAGACATCGAAAGGTCGTGAGTTCGAATCTCACTCGGCCCATTAGTTTTATTATTCAAGCAATGAAGCGTTCAAAAGTTGTTTGAGACCATTGGAGTGCATCATCTAAATTTTCTGTAATTAAATCAGCTTTTGCAGTTGTATTTTTGATTTTACTACACAAGATAATATACAAATTTTTGCCAGATTCTCCTTTAATGGAATTTACTGCCTCTGAAAAGAATTTTAGACCTTCTTCAGTTTCTGAAAAAATTACAAAAACAATAATCCCTTCTTTTTTCTTCCAAATTTTTCCAAGAAATTTTTGTAAATCCAAATCAAATAGAACATCTATAGAATCAGACAAATCACCAAGGGAGAAAACACGCCAACCATCAGAGTGAAAAGATGCAGCAGCAGCTTGTGCATGAATGGAATTTTTCGAGTCAGCAGCTAAAACAATGACATTCTTTTTTGGATCTAACTCGATTGTCATAAGGTTTAGAATTTGAACTGATTTTGAAATTATTCCTTCTAGAAATTTTTCTTCTGATTTACTTATTTTTCCTTTTTCAAAAAAGTCTTTTACAGACTCTAAGGATGGAATAATTATTTCAGTCATTATTTTGGAACCTTTAGTTTCAGAATGAAGACAATTTCGAATTAGATTAAGTGATTGTCTTTCAGAACCTTCTTGCAAAAATTCTAGATATTTTGTTTTAACTTTGAAATAATCAGCTGGAAATTGAAACTGTTCAATTCCTTCATCTACATACCATAAAGTAACATTTCCCACATTTTTTTGTCGAATCAAATCTTCAGCTGCAAAAATTTTTAGATATTTTGTCATGGTAACTCTATTCAATCCAAGTTTTTCAGAAAGTTCTACACCAGAAAGTCCAGTTTTTGAGCCACTCAGAACATCAACTAGTTTTTCTTTGATTTCTTGGGCTTGATATCCTCTTGCCATATGGCTCTAAAATGTTATTCTCGTATAAAGTCTAATTACCTTCAAGTAATCGTAATCCATTTTTGATAGAGTAACAAACGTTAAATAGTTGAGTACTTTAATGTACCTTAAGATTAGGTAAAATGCCAAAACCCGGATTCAAATCAATTACAATTTCTGAAACAGTATACGACAAATTCTTTGATGTTTATCAAAAGAGCAAAAACGAACTTACAATGAAAGGAGTCAATAGCTTTGCTGGCTATGTTACCTACCTCCTTGAAGAAATGATGCAAAAGGACAAAACGTTTGCCCGTTATGCACCAAAGCTAGAAAAAATTTCAGTCGATGATGACAGGGTAATCATAAAGGATAATATCAAAAATAGAATCGCCGAGGTTGTCATCCAAAGGGGAGAGCTTTATTGTCAATTATGTGAAGCAAAGAATTGTTTCCATATTGGTTTTGTATTTTCTATACCTGATGTTTACGAAGTTTTAAACTCTAAAGGAATTCGTCATCCTAAATAGAGTGGAGGAGGTGGGATTCGAACCCACGAACCCCTAAGAGACAAGATCACCCATTTTTAAGATCTTAAGTCTTGCGTGTCCAAAAGCATAAAGCTAACTTTGGCCAGGCTTGACTACCCCTCCACTGAGATTGCTAAAATTTGCGTGAGATTTAACGGTTACCTGATTTTTCAAAACCATAATCAAAATTATAAAGAGTTGATTGAGCCAGAATTGCATGCTTCGATAGCTCAGCCTGGTAGAGCGTTACCTTGGTAAGGTAAAGGTCGTGGGTCCGGATCCCACTCGAAGCTTTTCTAATAATTTTTTATCAAAAGTTCAGTATGGCCTGTTCTCTTTTTTGAATTAGAGTTTATTGCTCGATTGGCTTTGATTTTAAGAACTTTCCAAGAATCTTGCGAAAAGGTTTGAATTACTTCTTTGCAGTTGGAATTTGAGAGCATAATCTTGCACCCTCTAGAATCCAAATCCTGGCAAACTTTGGATAATCGTTTCAAATCATTTTTGGTAAAATCCCGATTAGTATAACTCGTAAAATTTGCAGTTTGGCTAATTGGTTGATAGGGGGGATCAAAGTAAACAAAATCATCTTTTTTTGCATTATCTAAAACTGCACCAAAATCTTGACATTTTATTGAGACTTTTTTTGAATGTAAAATGTCGCTTACAGCTAGAATGTTTTCCTCGTTTACAATATTTGGATTTGTATATCGACCAAGGGGAACATTGAATTTTCCTTTGCTGTTAACCCTGTACAATCCGTTAAAGCAGGTTCTATTCAAGAAAATCAATCTTGAAGTTTTTTCTATCTGTTCTTTTGGCTCGCTGGCTCTAACTGAATAATAATATGTGTCAGAATTTTTCGAGTATTTTTTTGCATGATTTTTGAGTGAGTAAATTAACTCATCTGCTCTATCTCGAATTGTAATGTAAGATAAAACAAGGTCAGAATTCAGATCAGAAACTATGAACCTTTGTTTTGGATTTTGAGAAAGTAAATGAAAAAGCATTGCACCTCCTCCCAAAAACGGTTCAAAAAATGAACCAAAATTTTTTGGAATGTGTTGACTCAGGACTGGAATTAATTGTCGTTTTCCACCTGCCCATTTTACAAATGGTCTTGGGACATAGCTAAGTAACTGTCCAGATTGTTGCTTCACCTATCATGATTTAGGATTGGGTTAAGGATCGTTTTTTAAAAAAAATCTAACAAGGAGTACAAAATTTTTTTATTAAATTCAGAATAGGTTAAATACAAATTTTGTAAACCTGATGATTCGATCATTTATGAACAAAAAGATGATCCAAAAAGTATCAAAAAAGTGCTCTAAAAAGGACCTTTTTTGTTCGGCAGTATGCCTAGAATCATTATTTTCAAAAATGATACAAAATAGATCGCAGTTAATTAAAATCTAAATAATAAAATAAAAAGGAAAAATTGGGTTTTTCTAGTCCCACTTTGACCATGCGGCCATCCATCTATACGTCCACGTAGTCAGTTTACAACCTAACGCGGCAAACGTAACAGAAAGCACAGCACCAGCACCTGCTCCCAGCGCAACCGGACTGTTATAGAACTTTCCGACCTGCGGTTCTATCGGCGTCATGTATGGTGGCAACGTTGGTCTTGGATACTTGAATGCAGTCTCTAGTGGATCTGCTATTGTAATGAGGTTTACCATGTTAAACAGCGGTAATGACATTCCAACTAGTACTCCGCCAAATAGTATCAGAGAGTGCTTGTTCTTCTTTGTAGCCCAATATGCCAAATCAAGCAATATTGCCGATGGGATCCATACTGGTGTAACTATAAAGTCATATGGATATCCAAGTGAAAACCATGCACCTTTTGCAACCCACGTATACACTGTCATGATTAACGCATAGTATGTCGCTGTTCCCACAACACCTGTAAACGTAAGATAGTAAACTGCACCTACGGTTAACATTAGAGTTTGTGAAATAGAGAATACAACGAATGAAGTCCATGCCCAATCAGTGTAGAAGATATAGTCTCCAGCATTAATTGTAAGTAAGGTTGAATTTACTGCAACTACTATTATGAATAAGTAGTGAGTACATCGTCTCAGCCAAACCATTATGCTGTAGATAATACGGTCAGTATATAAAATTTTAGCGATTATTTTTGATCGCTATAATAAGAATATTGAAAAATAGATAGAAAAAAGTTAGATTTTCGGTTTTCTTACCAACCGACGTAAAGCGATATGAAGAGGGTTCCTACAGTCATTCCACCTATTACAGATGCTACCAAAACATTGCTATTCTTTTGGGTACCCTCCTGACTTACTTTAACACAGAAGATGTATCCTAACCCTATGATTATCGACAGCACAATGAATGCAAAGTGACCACTGTTGGTTGGATATGCCCATGGATAATAGAAGTATCCTGCAGCAGTACCACCAAAGGTAGCTAACCATGCTGCGATGGCTGAAAGAGTAATCATTCCAGTCATGTTTTCGACGCGTTTGCCAATCATTCGTTCGACGTCTGCGCTTCCTGCGCCTCCACCGCCTGCTGAACCAAATCCCTTCGGTAAAGTCATTTGCGTATTTATTATTCAAAATCCTATTAAGTCTTTCCTAAAAACTCAGCATAGCTCGATCTTTGTTTTTATATAAAAAGAGAAAAAATGTGCAATTTTTGCACGTTTTGATTATGGGATTGATCTGCTGTACAGTTTGCCTTCTAGGGCCATCTTGTACATCTCTGCAATGTATGGGTTCTCACCAGGTGTTTCTGCACCAAGTTCAACCAGTCTTGCATATACTCTTACGACATATGCGAGAGCGCCAATAAATGCCACAACTACACCCATGTTAAACATCCAGTGGTTGGGCACGGCAAAGATTTCCTCGACAAACCAGAAGTGCCACATCTCATTGATTCCAATTGTGAACATGGTTGCTAGATAACCAAGAATGGTCATCTTCAGTCCAGTGTTCATAGAGTTGTTTGGACCTCTGAGAATTGGTATTTTTCTATCATAAATTGCAGCTGCACCCCATCCTAGTGGTAGAGCCACAAAGTGACTGTATAACCACCAGTGAGCTGGTGTGAATGCACTATCTCTGATAGAAGTTTGATGTAGAGAACCGTCAACGAAGTTATCAACTTCAACGGAAGCAGCAACAGATCCCATAGCAATGATGATGAGCCAGACCTTTTTCAGTCTCTGAATCTCAACTTCTTTTGGGATTAATGCCGGCATTTGTGCCATGTATTACATTATTCTTCATTCACATATAAGGTCTAAGTAATAATAATCAAGATTTTCTTGAAATTTTTTGAATAATTGATAAGAAATTATTATAAAAATTTTATAAAAAATTTTAAAAAATTGTAAGATTTATACTCGAATCTAAACCAGTCTTGATGTTATACATTAAAGCTCAACATTGAGCATGATTCCAGAGCGATCATTCTTACGGTAAAACATATATCATTCTTTGTTGGCTCAATTTGTAATTAAGTGATAGATATGGTCGATAAGAGAATAATTATAGTCGGGCTAGGTTTTCTGATGGCATTTGGTACTCTCGGATTTAATTGGGTAGAAATGATACTCCCATCAGCTGAAGCACACGGCGTTCAGGCACAACTTCAGAGTCGTTTTATCAGAATAGAAGATGAAACCTTTAACAGACAATCACTACAGACTGGTGAGACATTATGTCTATCAGGCCAGCTTGTGAGTTTGGTAGAAAGAAACCTCCGTGGATGGATTTCAATCTTTTCAGAATCAACAAATGCAGGTAACAGATGGGAGATACAAACACGAGATCCGCCTGGAAATGTCATTGACATTGATGGAAACTCAGTAATTCCATACCAAATTTGTGCAATGGCTCTTGAACCAGGTGTATACCATGTTCATACACAGCTTAACGTTGCTAATGTAGGTCCTGGTCTTGGTCCTGGACAAACGGTTGTTGTAGACGGTGAATTTATCATCAAAGAAATTCCATACACCAATATTGCATACCAATCAATAATAATTGGAATTGCTTATGTCATAACTTTCGCAACACGACCCTGGCAAGTAATCTAAAAACAACTTAACCTCCATTTTTCATTTTTATTTAAAATATGTTTAAGTAACCAGTCAAAATCTTATTTTCTAGCACATTTATGAAATAATATTAAAATGAGTCTTGGTTTCAAAATTCAATTTCTCAATATCTATGAAAGTTATTTCAAAGGAAAGGTGGAAAATGAAGGAAGAGAGTATACAATCAATATTCAAAATGAAAGAAGAGGTAAGTCCTCAAACTTCCATTTTCTGTAAATTCAAAAAAAGAAAGGATGCTAGTAAGACTCACAGGACCTGGGGATATTTTTATCGAGGATTATCTGCCGTTTAAGGGAGAATCAGAATGGCTTGAAATTGACTCTGATGAAATTACTTTTTACATTGCTGATCATCAGGACCAGTTTGATATCCTTGAGGTGGTCTATCAATAATTCAAATTTTCATAGAAAGGACTTTAAGTAATTTGGAGTGAGTTTGAGCATGTTTTGGCCTGGGATGGGAGATCCTGTAAAACGAAAAAAAACAATAAAGTTCCTTCTAATCCTTACAGGTGTTGGAGCAGTTGCGGCAAGTGCATCCGTTGCAGTTCAGTCGGTAATTAACACAGATAATCCCCTCAAGGATTGTATTGATGATAGAGATACGCCTTTCAAAATTTCTGTAACACTTGAATTATTTATTGATGGTCAAAAGGCCAATATTCCTGCAAATATTGGGATAGTGAATGGTTGCACACATTCTCTTTACACATTAACAAATGATGGAACCATCTATGCTGAATGGGAAGAAGAATATCCATTTGAGATAGGCCACTTTTTGTGGACTTGGACAACTTATCATGAAGGTGGTTTTCCTATGAGGGATGTGGACCAAGGCAAATCAAGAATTCTAGTAAATGGCATTGAATCCACCAATTACCTCAGTGAGCCTTTGGTAGATGGAGCTAGCTATAAAGCAGAATTTACATCAAAGGGATATGACGTATCCAAAGATACGGACTTTTTACCACCTGGTCAGTAGAGTTGAATTATCTCATCGATGATTTCAGGAAAAATAATGAAAAGAATTGAAAGATTAGATTTACCAGTACTTTCCGTTGTCAGGTATTAGACCGATTCCTTCTTTCTCAAAGTGACGGTCTAGTTCATCAACCCATTTCTCACGGTTGTCCTTGTATCCCCATCCGTGAACTCTTAACCAGAATCCAATTAGGGATAAGAGAAATACTGTGAACATGATAGTTCCGAATATGTATACCATAACGTCATAAAACAATGGATCATAGTTTGGTCCTAGTTGTAATGTAACGGATGACAAAAAGTTAAGCACTGTGCCCAGTATCGGAATCATTGACTATCTGAACTACAAATGTGCGATATATACATTTCTGTTACAATCAAATCAAAAGAGATCGTTAGTTATGTCTAAAAACTAATTTTTAACAAAATAAGAAAAAGAAGATTGGTTTAACCTCTTCCTTGTGCTGCGTATTTTCCTTGTTTTCCTTTATAGAAGAGTACTCCGGCAATTCCGCCAAAGATTGCAGCTGATATCGCTAACGAACCTACTACACCATCTGCTGAAAAGTATGGTGTTCCTGAACCAGTAGCGGGGTTTTCTGCAGCAATTTTAACTTTCAATTTTGCTAGCGCGAGTGTTTCTTCAAGTGTAGCTGCTTCAGACGTGACAGATCCCCCGTATTGGGCATATGCTGATCCTGCAATTCCAGAATAAGCGATTACATATACGGCGAGGATGCTTGCAATTAGTATTGGTTTATTCATATCTTTTACCTGTTGAAGAAAGACCTGCCGTTGCTATTTAACTTTATTCTTGATATCAACTTTGAAAATTAACCTGTTGGATTTGAAGTAACGTTTAAGTTTGTTCTACAGGCATCGCATGCCATGGGTCGTCTTCACACACACAATCACGGAAAATCTCACTCTACTAGACCAATTACATTAAAGAAACCATCGTGGATTACCCAAACTCCTAAAGAAATTGAAGAAATAATTACAAAATATGGAAAAGAAGGTCTAACTCCTAGTCAAATTGGAATTAAGCTAAGAGATCAGCATGCAATTCCACTTGCCAAGCCAATTATTAACAAAGGAATAACTCAGGTTTTAGATGAAAATAATTTGAAATCTGATCTTCCAGAAGATCTTGCAAGCATAGTCAACAAATCTGTTGGTTTGCAAAAACACCTTAAGACCAATAAATCCGATCGGAGAAATGTTAGATCCCTAGAATTGATTGAAGCCAAAGTACACAGACTTCAAGTATATTATAAGAGAATTGGAAGAATTCCTAAAAATTGGAAATATAAGTCCGTTGTCGCTCAACTTGAGTGATGGAAAAAAATTTTGAAAAAGCATTATCGTTTTTTGAAGAAAAAATAAAGGAGATCATTAAATCTGGAAAGAAAATTTCAGTAATAACTCATTTAGATTGTGATGGAATAACTTCTGGAAGCATTATTACCAAAGCCCTAATTCGTTGTGGTGCCAAATGCACGGTTAGAACAGAAAAGGAATTCAATAAATCTCTTATTGAAAAATTACAAAATGATGCTAGAGACTTTCACATCATTACTGATTTGGGAGGAGGTTTTGCAAAGGATATTGATGAGAAACTAGGAGATAATTGGTTTGTTCTTGATCATCATCAAATTCCTGATGAGGAGTTTGATAATGAGAGAGTAATCAATGCGTGGAAATATGGAATTGATGGAGGAAATCAAATTTCCGCTGGAGGAATGACATTTGAAGCTGCAAAAGCACTTGATGAAAAAAATATTGACCTTGCAGGAATATCGGTTGTTTCTGCACTTGGGGATAGACAGGATCAGGGAGAAAAAAAATCATTTATTGGAATCAATTCTGAGATTGCATCTACTGCAAAAAATCTTGGTCAGATAGAAATTGACTTGGACTTGTTATTAGTTGGAAGAGAGACAAGACCTCTCCCAGATGCACTGGCATTTACTTCCCAACCTTTCATAGAGGGACTCACATGGAATAGAGATGCATGTTTGGCTTTGCTAAATTCCTCTGGAATAAAGCTAAAGGACGGGAGTAGGTGGCGAGTTCCATCAGAGCTAAACGAAGAAGAAAAGAGAAGTGTAATTGAAGCAATTACAAAATTCACAGTTAGTAAAAATGCTACTGAGATCATGGATGAGTTAATTGGATATACTTACACTTTTCCAAAAGAAGATAGAGGTAGCTTCTTGAGAGATGGTCGAGAGTTTTCAACTATGTTAAACTCATGTGGAAGAATTAGAAAAGCTGGTGTTGGAATTGCAATCTGTATGGGAGACAGAAACAAGATGCTCAAAGAAGGAGAAAATATTCTTTCAGAATACAGAAAGATGATAAGAAATTACATGAACATACTTGGAAATGAACGATGGCGAATTAACGACACTCAAAAATTTGTCATGGTAAATGCTGAAGGAGTAGTTCCTGAAACAATGACTGGTACAATTTCTTCTTTATTAGCTGGTTCTCCAAAAAATGCTGGAAAAATCGTAATATTGAGGACAAATGGGGAGGAAGGAACAATCAAATTTTCTTCAAGAAAATCGATGGGATGTAAATCTGATATTAATTTGAGTAATCTCATGAGAGCTGGAGCAGAAAAGTTCAATGGAGTTGGAGGCGGTCATGATGCAGCTGCTGGAGCTAGAATAACTAAAGACAAATTGGATGGTTTCTTAGATTTTTTGGAAGAGAATGTCGCTAAGGTGCAAAGTACGGGTAACTCTTAACAACCTACCAAAAAATAAGGCAGAATCTGTACGAAAAGCACTGGAACCTGACAATGTTGATTTCCCAGAAAACTTGACTCTGCAAGTAGAAAATATTGATAACAAACTTGTTCTAAATTTTCAAAGTCATGGTAACATGAAAAAGTTGATAGCTACTGTTGATGAAGTTCTTGAACATGTTCAAGTTTCCCTTAAAGTGATTGAGTAATGCTTGATCCCAAAATTATTCGAGAAAATCCTGATAAGATTCGAAAGATGCTCAAAGACAGAGCAGTAGAATATGACTTTGATAATCTCATAAAAAAAGAAAAGGAAAGACGTGAGCTAATAATAAAAACAGATGAGCTCAGGGAAAAAAGAAATGAGGTGTCTTTAGAAATTGGGAAACAAAAAAAAGATGGAAAAGATGCATCTTCATTTCTTGAAGAAATGAAAAAGGTTTCTCAAGAATTAGAAGCTCTTGAATCAACTCAAAATCAGGTTAATGCAGAATATGCTAAACTTGCTTTAACTTTACCCAACTTAATTCATGAATCAGTACCCATTGGTAAAGATGCAACTACAAACCAAGAATTAAGAAAATGGGGAAATACACCTCAATTTGATTTTAAAATTCAGGACCATGTTGATTTATCAACAAATTTAGATTTAGTTGATTTAGAACGGGCAGCAAAAGTTGCTGGTGCACGTTTTTATTATTTGAAAAATGATCTCGTCAGACTAAACCAAGCACTAATTCTTTATGGATTGGATTTACTCACTGAGAAAAATTACAAACTAATCCAGCCCCCATACATGATTAACCGAAGTTCTATGGAAGGTGCCATAATAGCCGAAGATTTTGAAAATGTTATTTACAAAATTGATGGAGAAGATCTTTATCTTATTGGTACATCAGAACATGCTTTGGCTGCTATGCATTCTGATGAAATTATTGAAGGTAAAGATCTACCAATTAGATATGCTGGAGTTAGTCCTTGTTTTAGAAAAGAAGCAGGAGCTCATGGGAAGGATCAGAAGGGAATTTTTCGAGTACACCAATTTGAAAAAATAGAACAATTCGTTTTTTCTAGACCTGAGGAATCTTGGAAAGAACATGATTTGATGATTACAATAGCTGAAGAATTTTATCAAAAGCTTGGAATCCCGTATAAGGTGATGCTTTTATCAAGTGCAGACATGGGAAAAATTTCTGCAAAAACATATGACATAGAAGCATGGATGGCTGGGCAAAATGCTTATCGTGAAATTGTATCTTGTTCGAACTGTTTGGATTATCAAACAAGAAGATTAAAGATAAGATTTCGTGATAAAACAAATGAGCCAACTAAATATCCTCATACTCTAAATAGTACTCTAGTTGCAACGTCTAGAACATTGGTTGCGATTTTAGAAAACTTTCAAACAAAAGATGGACATATAGCTGTTCCCGAAATTTTGCAAAAATACGTTGGAAAAAAAACTATCTAATTAGAGTACAACTTATATTCTGGCTCTAAAGGTCGGTATTAGTTGGCACGAAGAAAGACAAGGGTAAAAGACAAGTGGCGAGAAAAAAGATGGGTTACAGTTCTTGCACCAGATTCTTTTAACAATGTACCAATAGCTTATGTTCCCATAACCGATGATGAATCAGCTAAAGGACGAGTTATAGAAGTTACATTGTTTGATATACTAAAAGGTGATCCTTCTCAACATCAATTCAAAATTTACTTCCAAATTGACAAAGTAGTAGGGGACAAAGCCACCACCATTTTCAAGAGATATGAATATGCAAAGGAATTTTTGAGAAGTCTCGTTAGACGTGGTTCCTCCAAGATTACTTTTAGTTTAGATGTTAAAACAAAAGATGGATATATTTTTAGAATTAAAATAATTGCTCTGACACACAGACCGCTAAACACATCAAGAAAACATGCTTTTCGCTTAATTGCAAAAGATGTAATGGAGAAGACAATAAGTCAAATGACAATTGATCAGTTTGTTCAAGCAACTTGTTATGGAAAAGTAAACTCCGATATCATGGCAGCTGCCAAAAAAGTAATTCGAATGCGACATGTTGGTCTTGAAAAGGTAAAGTTAGTTAGAACTGCTGAAGCTGAAATTACCCTTCTTAAGGCTTAAGAAATAATTTACTAACTTTTGTAACTAAGAATATGGCTAACAAACTTGAGGTAACAGTTGAGATAATCGTTCATGCTACTGAAGACCTCAAAACGATTTTGGATGCATTTGAAAAATTATTTGAAGTTAAAGAAGAAGGATTTTCCAAGAAAAATCTTACTGGACATTTTGAAAATCCTATTACTATGCTAAACGCAAAAATTACTAAAACGAAGGCTGAAAATTTTATTAAAAAATTGGTAATGAAAATTCCTAAAGGTCAGTTAGATGAATTAATTGGAGATTTAGAAAATAGAATTCAAAATTCATCTTTACATGTGAGATTAGGAAAACAAGATCTAATTCAAGGCATGGTTAGTTTACAGGAAAAAGATGTTATAAAACTAAAAATTTTCATGCCGATTTATCAGAAAAAAAATACTTTGAAAAATTATGCTCATCTCCTAACGGTTTCTAACTAGTTATTCGAATTTTTTTGGATACAATTTAATAATATTATCACCTAATAATTCTAGGGAATGAGGAGATAGTAGCCGCTCCAGTCTGAGCTAACGCTTTGAAGACGCCGCGACGAACCGACCCAAAACCTTATGATTAGTCTAGATTATTTTAAATAAAGTTGGTATTGCTGGGTAGCTATGCAATCAGACTATGATGTTATTGTAGCAGGTGGAGGACTTACAGGTACAGTTGCAGCACAGTCTGTAGCCTACTATTCTAATCAAAAATTATCAATTCTGGTAATTGACCGAAGTACTCAGTTTACTCCCGGACAAAAAAGTGCAAGTGGTTGGACTTGTGGTGATGCAGTAAGCAAAGAAACCGTTGATTTTATGACAGAAAGAATCAAGGTACCATGGACTGAACCAGAAATTGAACATCATGTAAAAGGAGTTATGGCTTTTTCACCAGATAGAGAAACTTCAATTCCGTTTGATGGTGAGGGATATATGTTAAATCGACAAAAACTTCCCGAAGTTCAAAATCAAAGAGCTCAGAAAATGGGTGTGAATTTTGATTTTGAAATTAATCTTACAAGTTTACTTTATGATGGAAATAATGTTGTTGGTGTACAAGGTGTTGATAACAAAAACAAACAACCTTACAAAAAAACTTCAAAGATTGTAATTGATGCTACGGGAGTTACATCAATGCTTCGAAATCAAATTCAAAACACAACAAAAATTGAGAGAAAAGTCGATAGGCGAGACATAGAATCAACAGGAAGACACATCATGTATTTTGATAAAGGTGAGGAAGATCTTTCTGAATTTGATCCTGATTATTGTATTATTCATCTTGACCAAGACATAGCCCCAGGAGGATATGGATGGGTTTTTCCAAAAGGAGAAAACAAGGTAAACATTGGACTAGGTATTGAAAAAACTCTTTTAGATAAAAGAAACAAAAGGCTTGGGAAAAACGACAACGTTACTGGACTGATAAATCAGTATGTTTCTCGAAACCGTGCAATAAAAAATCCAAGATTATCTACTGATCCAATAGACAAAAACAATGCTTCAGGAAACTTTCAAGTTTCTGTTCGAAGACAAAATGATTGTTTAGTTGCAAGTGGTTACATGTTAGTTGGAGATTCAGCATGGATGCCAAAACCACTTGATGCAGGAGGAATTGGTCCAGCACTTGTGGCAGGAACAATTATTGGAAAAGTTACGGTAGACGCAATCCAAAGTGGGGATGTATCAGAGAATGGGTTATGGAAATATAATAAGGAGTTTATCAACGAATACGGCTACAAGACTGCTGGGCTTGAAGTTTTTAGAAGACTAATTCAAACTCTAACTAATGATCAAATAAGTTATGGAATGAAACACTTTTTAGGAAATATGGATGTTGAAGCAATTTCAAAAGGAGAGCATCCTGACTTTAGTGGATTAGGAAAATTAGGAGTGATGATTCGTGGTGCATTAAACAAAAAACTAGCAGAGGGTCTAAAATTTACATCGAAGATGAACGGTTGGTTGACAAAACATTATTACGATTTTCCTGAAAGTCCAGATGGATTTAAAAAATGGCACAAAGAATTGCATCAAAAATTAGATGAGGCCAATACAAGGTTGGTAGTTTATGAAAACTAGGTTCAAATTATTATAATTATACTAGATTTGGTATTGAAATCAAAATACAAAGAATATCTAAAACTAAACAAAAATCTGTTAATAGCGGCAGGTATAGATTTTATCGTTTCAGCAGCAGTGGCTCAACAATTATCTGGTCTTGAATCATATCTTAATACAACAATTACGCTTGTAGTTGATTTTGCAACATATTTTTCTGTTTTTCTTTCACTTTATTTTTTTGATAACAGAAAAAAATACAAATCAAAATCAAATAAAACAGATTGGACTTATCTCAAAGCAGATTTTGTGAAAATTATATCCTCTGTGGGAATTGGAGAGGTAGTTTATCTAACTAGTAGATGGTTTTTGCAATTTCATTTTTTAAATATAGGAATTGAAGCTTATCAAGCCTCAATTATTGCACAATTTATCGCGTTTGTGTTATTTATGATAGTGACAAATATTGTTGTAAAATTCACAAAACTTTACAAGTGATTCAGTACATATTCCATTACATCATTTCTGACTAGATAATGGGATGATTTGATAGGAATGCCTATCAAGCATCAATTCTTCGAACTCATGTGCGACTGAGGAAGATGGCTATACATTCGGTTCTTATACTAATTACATTTGTAATTTTTTCAACAACTTCTATTGCATATGGATCTTCTATATTGATTGGTACAGACAAAACTTCCTATGATCATAA
>SDBU01005973.1_pt1 | contig 14417 bp, 18 predicted proteins | sample 2277071 | NCBI WGS metagenome assembly SDBU01 (sample SAMN10397929, study PRJNA504765) | marine sediment metagenome | isolation source: marine sediment core GS08_GC12, 126 cmbsf | place: Arctic Ocean: Gakkel Ridge, Loki's castle | collected 2008
ATTATAGATTTACTCCAATATCCGGGCATTTCTCTGCATTCCTACAAATGCATTAGAAAATATGAAGAAACGGGGTAACTCAGAAATAAGATACCCCACCTCTTAGTCAATTATGGAACAAACTGAGAATTTGACTGTGTAGCGTCGTAGTCTTGGCCACTATCAACTGCAGAGCAATCTTTCCCTGATTTATCATGTGGTACACCAATAATCACGCTGCCTTCACTCACACCACCGTTACCATCCTCGGCCTTAAAATTAACAACATAGACTCGTCCATCACCGTCACCCGATCGCTCTGCTCTTACGGTCGCAATATTCGTACCGATTCCATAAGCATCCGGAGTGTGATTCCCGTCACCAGAATCATTAGTTAGTTCATCACTGGTAATGCTAACTATTGTTAACGTAACGGGATCGTCATCCGGATCGGTTACACCTTTGATACCCACATCGACCATTTTATGGTTAGGTGGCCAAATACAAGCTTTATCAGCATAGGCGCCAGAAGTATCTGGTGGTTCATTCATCGGCTCACTTTCGATGCGTACATCATCGACAGCACCGGCAAATAAAGACACGGTATCAGTAACAGCAAACCTTAACCGAACAGCTTGTCCAGCATAACCATCAAGATTAAATGTAAGCATGGTTGGTGCCATCGAAAGTGGATCACCTACTTCAGTACGGAAAAGCGTAGTGAGGACATCATCAGGACTAACTGAAGTTATTGAGGCATCGGGGTCCATTAAATCAATACGGTATTGCTGGTTCGTGGTATTAGTAAGAAGTGTGTCTGGAGTAAAGAAACGATTAAAATAGTTCTTGTAGTATAACCAGAAACTTAGCTCGTGGTGGTATCCTGGTTCTAGAACTAAATCTTGGTAAAGAATCTGCATAGATACCCCGATTTGGGAAGTAGCTGCAGCATATCTGCCCTCTGGCGGGGCGTAGAAACTTCCTCCAGGCATTGATGTTCCTGCTGAATATGCAATCCACTGTCCAGAACCACTGTGAGTCTCCTGCCAACCATTAAGGTTTCCGGTTTCAAAGTCTCCATTGGATATCGCTGCTGCTAACACAACCGAAGACGTCGATAAAAGAGCGATTAGCGTAATCATGGTCACAATAAAATATTTAGCTCTTATTTTCACGGCACACTCCATAATAGGTATAGATTATTTCCCGCTTAATCGTTTCATATCCTGCTCACATAACAACTTCTTCTATCACAATGTCGATATACAAAATATAGCTTATTCCATTCAATTATTCAATACCTTATTAAAAAGGAACCTTTTTATGAAGGTATTACTATATATCAAGCATAGACACATTGCCTAACAGAGGAAACTAGACCACTCATGGCACTATGGAGGGCTTGTGCCTGGGCAACAATAAGCGGGAGAAAACAGTGCCTTTAAGTTAAAAGCCCGCGTGCCCATTCGGTAAATTCCAGGGTGCTGGAGAACTCCTGGTAAAAATTCTCGGAAAATACCACATATACCTGGGCACCAGCCAAGCCCTTTTCAAAACGGGTTTCTAAATGATTTCCCCAGTGGTCCATAGCTAGAGGGACATCCTGGCTCCCGTAACCACCAAGGTCTTCGAATGGACTGTGATACCGTCCTGCCGTGTCAAAAATGGAAAGCTGATTATCCTCAATGGGGATGGCAACAGCCATATGGGCTTTGGCTTCGGGGCCGAAGGTCCGAATCCCAATTATCCAGACGGGAAACTTTCTCTCGTTGTAATTCAGCAGCATACTGGCCAGCAGTAGTGCCGTGTCCTCACAATCCCCTGTCCCGTCTCTTATCGTCTCAACTGGAAATCGCCAGAAGTCGTTTGCCCACCCCAGGGTTCCATTCGTAGTTTCAGGAAGTAGTGGGATAGGGCTATCGGCGCTGTATTTGATATTCCCCATTACCCACTGAAACATAAGGCCATAGTTTCTCCAGAGCTCGTTCTCGTCATAGTCAACTGTGATTTCCTGAACCCTGGCTGAAATTTCCGGGTCATCGGGAGTAATAAAATACTGACTATTCTGCCCGATACCTAACCGCAGATTTATTTGCTCCCTCAGTTTGTCGTAGTCGCCGGGCAACCAGTTTTGTTGGTCTTTAAGGCTCTCCATTTCAGTCTTGATGGCATCCAGTCGGGTAACGGTGTCATTTAGTTGAATTCTAGTGGCGTTTAGCTCTGTCGTGACGCCATTTAATTGACGCCACAGAATGCCGCCGATGCTGAGGAGAATCAACAGCAGAACCGCGGTCCCGATAAATAATTTCTTCCACAGGCTTTGAGTCATCTCACTTAGCCCTATCCAGATTCTCCACGCCGGGACTTCTATAGTGGGATTATAGCACGCACGTATCTGGGTAACAACCGGGGTCTGGTCATATTCGGTAAAAGCTGTTATATTTCTTATAATGCGTTACGCTCTTATTGCTGATATTCATGCCAATCTAGCTGCGTTTAGCGAGGTGCTGGATGATATTAAACGCAGGGGAGGGGTGGAGGAGATATGGTGCCTGGGCGACATTGTCGGCTATGGCCCCGACCCCCACCAGTGCATCGAGCTTTTGTGTCAGCATAAACATGTCTGTGTTGCTGGAAATCACGATTTGGCGGCAATCGGTAAGCTTGATATCACTGAGTTTAATCCTGATGCGGCTGCGGCCTGCCGCTGGACAGCGCAGCAATTGAGCCCGGAGGATATACAGTATCTCGAGGGCTTACCCTTGGTTATTCAGAAAGATGAGTTTACCGTGGTGCATGGCAGCCCCAGAGAGCCTATCTGGGAATATCTCCTGTCAACTAACAGTGCCAGAGAGAATTTCGCTTACTTCCAGTCGCAATTTTGCCTGGTGGGTCATTCTCATGTGCCGCTAGTATTCAAGTATGGTGAAACCGGTGCTTGCTCATTCAGCCCATTATCAGCAAATGTTGGGCTGGTGCTGGGTAGGAGCCGATTGATTATCAATCCCGGCGGTGTAGGGCAACCACGGGATGGTGACCCGCGGGCTAGCTATGCTATCTATGATAGCGAGGCAATGATGGTCAGGCTCTATCGTGTTCCGTATGACATAAATGTTACTCAAACTAGAATGGTGAAGCATAATTTGCCTATGCGCCTGGTGGCTCGCTTGAGCGGTGGTATGTGATTAGGTGAGCAAGACCCATATTATTGACATAGGTTATGGTTGGAGGCTAAGGTTATTGACCAGATTTGACCGGGTGAGATTCAGGATGGCACAAAATAATTCAGGAGGGATATAGCATGGGAAAGTTGGACCAAAGGGTAGCTATTGTCACTGGTGCTGCTACTGGAATAGGGCGAGGTATTGCCCTGGGGTTTGCTAAAGAAGGGGCCAGTGTAGCGGTTGGTGACCTGGACCTGGCTAACCTGGAGAAGGTAGCCGAGGAAATCAGAGCTCTGGGGGGGCGTTCTCTGGCGATAGCTACCGATGTTCGGGTGAAGGAACAGATACAGAACATGATGAAGCAGACGGCGGATGAGTTGGGCCGGATTGATATCCTGGTAAATAATGCCGGGATTACCCGTACAGCCTTGATAGTGGATATGCCCCAGGAGGATTGGGATGATGTTATAGCCACCAATCTTACCGGGGTCTTTTATTGCATCCAAGCTGTGGCCAAGTATATGATGGAGCAGAGATACGGCAAGATTATCAATATGTCCTCGATGGCAGGAGTGGGTTTCATCGCGCCGGCTTTGGCTAATTACTGTGCGGCCAAGGCTGGGGTTGTCCAGCTGACCAAGTGTGCCGCCAGGGAGCTAGGACCTTACGGAGTAAATGTTAATGCCATTGCTCCCGGGGTAATCAAGACCGATATCTATTACACCCGAAGGACGCCAGAGCAGGTTGAAGAACACTTTGAAGCGGCGAGAAAAATGACGCTCATGGATAGGATAGGCACCATTGAAGATATAGCAAACCTGGCCTTGTTCCTGGCTTCGGACGAATCTTCTTTCATATGTGGGGAGACTATCGTCATCGATGGTGGCAGAATCGACCGGATGTAGTCTCTCCTGCGGTGGAAATCATGGTGATGGCAATAGGTAATGGGGATAAAACTCGATAAAGCAGCCGGCAGAAGGCGTTCCCCGAAGGCAGAGTCGCTTCTGGTTCAAACGAGGCAGTTACTCCACCGCTTTGACCTTCGGGCAAGAAAGGGACTGGGGCAGCACTTCCTTGTTGATGAGGAGGTGCTCAGGCTTATTGTCTCCACAGCGGAGCTTGCCCCTACCGATGTTGTTTTGGAAATAGGTCCCGGTCTTGGTGTGCTGACCAGGGAGCTAGCCAGACAGGCGGGTTGGGTGCTCGCTGTTGAGCTGGATAGCAAATTAGCCGCTATCTTGAGCAAAAGCCTGGCTTCTTGTAATAATGTCGCCGTTGTCAATGAGGATATCCTCCAGATTGACCCGGAAGCCCTGCTCCGGGAGCAGCAGACAGGATTCCCACCGATGATGAATAGTCCTTCTAGATACAAGGTAGTGGCTAACCTCCCCTACTATATTACCTCTCATGTCTTGCGCCATTTCCTCGAGGCTTCGCTTAAGCCCCAAGTTATGGTGGTGATGGTGCAGAAGGAAGTCGCTGAGGCTATTGTAGCTGAACCTGGTGGGATGAGCGTGCTCAGTATTAGCGTCCAGTTTTACGGGAGACCAAGGGTAGTAAGCTATGTGCCCGCGCAGTGCTTTTACCCGGTGCCGAAGGTTGACTCGGCGATACTGCGGGTTGACCTGTATCCTGAGCCAGCAGTAGACGTAGTCGACGAAAAGACTTTCTTTGCTCTGGTGCGGGCTGGTTTTACTGCTTCCCGTAAGCAAATAGCTAATTCCCTGGCTCAAGGACTGGGAGTATCTAAGGCTGAGGTACTGTCCTTATTGGGAAAAGCCCACATTCCCCCCCAGCGGCGGGCGGAGACCTTAACCCTTGATGAGTGGGCAGAACTATGGCGAATATCTACCAAGGTGGAGGAGCATGCTGACCCTTCAAGCGCCGGCTAAGTTAAATCTGACCCTTGAGGTTCTGGGCAAACGCCAGGATGGTTTTCATGAAATACGTAGTGTTATCCAGTCCATAAATCTGTGCGATAGCCTCGGCTTCTGCTTGAACCGGGGCATTGAGTTTAACTGTGCTGACCCCAACTGGGTTCCCGCGGAGAGCCTGGTATCTAAAGCAGCCAATTTACTTCAAAGAACCGCCGGTTGCTCTAAAGGGGCAACAATAGAAGTTAATAAGCGTATCCCCCTGGTTTCAGGATTAAGCGGGGATAGCAGTGGTGCTGCCACTACCTTGCTTGGACTTAACGAGCTCTGGGGATTGGGTTTATCGCTAACGGAGTTGGTTGAGCTGGCCTCGCAGTTGGGTTCCGATGTGACCTTCTTTCTTTATGGCGGTACGGCTCTGGTCAGGGGCAGGGGCGAAATGGTAACTCCGCTGCCGGTATTTCCCCATATGTGGGTTGTCCTGATGCTGACACCTGTGCCCAGGCTGCAGGGCAAAACAGGACGACTTTATGCCAACCTTAACGCCAGTCACTATACCGAGGGACAAATCACTGATAGATTGGTAGCATGGCTAACCGAGGGACGGGAGGCAACCCCCGCCGGGTTGTTTAATGTGTTTGACGATGTTGCTCCGGATAGTTTCGACGGGCTTGAGCAGTACCGGGAGCAATTTTTGAAAGCCGGAGCCCGGGAGGTTCATCTGGCTGGCTCAGGACCGACTCTATTCACTTTAGTCAGGGCTCAGGCTGAGGCGGAGAAGATACACCGGCGCCTCCAGCAGCAGGGGCTGGAATCTTATTTGACTGAGACCTTAGCCACTATCGTATAATTAACTCGATAAACTTAATAAAGGAGAGAACAGATGAGTAATACACAGGAGAATCTGCAGACCGCTTTTGCCGGGGAAAGCCAAGCCAACCGCCGATACCTGTATTTTGCCGAGCAGGCGGAAAAGGAAAGTTATCCTCGGATTGCCAGCCTATTTCGGGCTGTGGCTGAGGCGGAAACAGTTCACGCCCGCAATCATCTTGGGGTTCTAGGTGGCATTGGGCCAACCAAGGATAATGTTGAGGCAGCCATCAAGGGGGAACATTATGAATTTATGAAGATGTACCCCGAGTTCATTGAGCAGGCTAAATTGGAGAGTGACAAAGGGGCTGAGGTTGTTTTCGATTATGCCAACAAGGTAGAGAAAATCCATCACGGCCTGTATCAGAAAGCACGTGATGCCATCGAAGGCGGGCAACAGCTCAAGGATGAGCCTTACTTTGTCTGCCAGGGCTGCGGCTATACCGTAGGCGGGGAAGCCCCTGAGAAATGCCCCGTATGCGGTACCCCTGGCAGTAAGTTCAAGCGTGTGGAGTAGATGGTGGGAAGGGGATTAAAAGAGGTGGTTTGGTGAGTAACCATAATAGAAGCAATAGTGCTATGCCCTTAACGCCTTTTCTGGTAGCTACAGGTTTTCTTGCTGCTATTCTCTTAGTCTGGGGACAATTGTGGGTGAGCTCCTATCCAGCAGAAGATGTGCCTGAAACTGTCTACCTAGGGCTAATATGGACATACTTGGCTGTGGTCGTGGCATTGGCAGCTTTTGCTTGGGCTGGCTGGTCTTGGTCAAGGGAGGATTTTGGAAAAGATTTCCGAGTGCCAGATTGGCCGTTTGGACTGCTTGTGGCAACACTTATTATGGCAGGAATAAATGTTGGTCAGTCAATAATCTCGGTCGCTATAAAACTGATTAGAGAAGACGTTTTGATTACTCAGCCTTTAATAAAACTAGTAACAGTTGAAGCGCGTGTTGGGGGAATTGTGTTTGTCTTTTTAATCGCAGCTTTTATTATTGGTATGTCTTGGTGGGGTACTAAGAATCATCGGTTTTGGATGATAGAGGTGGTGTTCTTGATTGTTCTGGGGACTACCCTGTATGTGCTCATACTTAAATTTAGTTATATATTTTATCCTCACGTTGTGCTGTCTTCTCTATTTAATCTCATTACCTAACCACCCCTCCACCAACCCCTCCTCCCCCCGTTTAGATGTCACCTTCCCATCCAGTCTGGCTTCGTGCAGCCGGTTCAGTATTTCTTTGATTTGGGGGCCTTGGGCGATGCCCATCCTTTTCAGGTCGTCGCCGGTAAGGGCTGGCTTAACATAGCGTAGTTTGTGAAGGAATAAATCTATGTACTGCTGGACGATTGAGGAGTCAGTGGCTAACGAATTAGCTGTAATTGCTGATTGGGAATAGCTGCGGAGGAGGCGGTAAATACGGCTCGGGCTTAGTGCTGAGTCAGCCAGTGGTCTAAGCTCACTCTTAAGGCTGATGGTATCCCGCAGGGTTTGGGCCAGTGATTTGGGTAGCTTGAGGTATAGAATCAGGTCTCCAGCTTCTTCATTGCTTAGCTGATAGCCGAGGAGAGCCAGGTAGAGCCCGGCTGGTGGCAGGTTGGGCGAGGATAGCTGCCGGGCCTGCTCGAATTTTTCCGCCAGCCAGCCGTTGCCCTTCAGCGCCGGGTGTAATTTTTTAAGCACATTGACTTCTTCAGCGCGGCGCAGGACTTTCTCCGGATATGTCTCCTTTAGTATCAGCTCCAGCTCATGCCGTATTCGGTCGCCGCTGATGGTATCCAGCATAGGTATATCTCGTTCGAGCAGCTTCAGGGTGGCGGGTTCTAGTCGGAAGTCGAGCCGTTGCTCATAACGCAGGCTGCGCCAGATACGGGTGGCATCATCAATAAAGCTCTTCTCATGGAGAATGCGGATAAGCTTATGCTTAAGGTCATCCCTGCCTCCATGAAGGTCAATCAATTCGCCATAATGGGCGGGGTTTAAATGGACAGCCATAGTGTTGATGGTGAAGTCGCGGCGGGAAAGGTCGTTCTCAATAGAGCTGAGCTTCACCCTGGGCAGGGCTCCGGGCTTAACATAGGTCTCGGAGCGAGCGGAAGCCAGGTCGACACTCCATTTATCCCACTGGAGTTTAGCGGTATTGAAGCGGGGGTGGGTTACCGTTTTTCCCTGAGTAGTCCGGGCTAGCTGCCGGGCCAGATTTATGGCATCGCCCTCTACCACCAGGTCAAGGTCGAAATTAGGTTTTCCCAGGAGCAGGTCACGAACCATGCCACCGACGAGGTACAGCCTTTGCCCCTGATGATGAGCAACCTCACCGGCTAGTCGCATAAAGTTGACCAGTTCGGCGGGCAGCTGCTTTTCAATCTTGCCGGCTAAATTAATATCCATCGGGCATTTCTCTTTATCTCGTGGAGTATAGCCGAATTATAGCACAGGTTGTTACTCAGTTCATTGGGGTTTTATTAGCCAAGGTGGTGGTTTAGGTTAGGTAAATAATGGCTATGCCGCCGATAACCATGGCGGTAGCAATAAGTCTTAGGGCTAGCATTCTTCTACCAGGTTGCCATTCTAGAAACTCAGGCAGGACACGGGCCAGGATAATAGTGTATATCAACACGAAGACAGGGCGACTGCTAATAATAGTGGAAACCAGTGACACCGGCCCCCTCTCTATTGCCCATAATGCCAGTATTATGGCGACCGGTGCCAGGAGCTCATTAAAGGCGAGCAGGGCTAGAGCCGAATTTCTTTGTTTCATGTTAACTAGCTGTTTGAGGATGTGGGGACGCATTGAGGTTAGTAAGAAAATGCCAGACATGCAGGCTGAACTGAGCCAAAACAAGTTCCAAAACGAGATGGAAGCTAGAGCGTATTTACTGGCTATATCCGCCATAGCCAAAAGCAGACTGGAGCCCAAAAGGAGGAAAAACGTCTTGCCTGGCCAGGTGGTAGAGCCAGACGGGCCCTGTCTAAAAGAGATGATTACTGCTCCGGCCACCACGATAATTATTGCCAGCCACTGGAGATAATGCAGGCGCTCCCCCAGTAACGGCACTGCCATAATCGTCACGAAAATGGGGTAGGTATAGACTACCGGTACAACCCGTGATACCTCCTCTCTTTTGAGGATATAAAGCATGATGAGAGCACCAGCAACGCGGAATATACCTGAGGCTATTGCCACTAGTAATGTTCCTACATCAGTGCCTTCAGGCAAAGGAAATAGATAGGATAATACCAGGCTATATATTAAATAAATGATGCCTAATGGCAGCAGGAAGGCCCGCAAGCTTGGCATTCGCTTGGAGAGGAGATGGCTGTCGATTATGTGCACTGCTCCGAAGATAGCTGCACTTAGTATTGCTGTGTTAGTCCAGTTCAATAGGGTTAGTGCTCATTTCTAGGAAAATACTCGTAGCTAAAGCTTACACTATCCTTAGTAGATGCACAACCCGTTGTTATTTACTGGCTATTTTCTTATAATGGATTCCACAAAGGGATAGATTATGATATTGGTATCCATTGCGGGCATGACCGGTTCGGGCAAATCGGAGGTAGCCAAGGTATTTGAGGAAAATGGCTTTACCCGGATAAGATTCGGCGATATTACTGATGAGGAGATAAAGAAGCAGGGTTTGGAGCTAAACGAGGAAAACGAGCGCTGCGTCAGAGAATTTTTAAGACAGGAATACGGAATGGCGGCTTATGCCAAGTTGAATCTGCCCAGGATTGATGAAACATTAAAGCATTCGGATGTGGTGATTGATGGACTTTATTCCTGGGAGGAATACACTTTTCTCAAGACTTACTATGGGAAAGATTTTTATGTAGTCGCTGTTTGGGCTTCGCTGAGAACAAGGTATGCCCGACTGAGCGATAGGTTGAGCCGCAGCCTGACCTGGAAGGAGGCAGCGGGTCGGGACAGAGCCGAAATAGAGAACCTTAATAAGGGCGGGCCTATTGCTGTAGCTGACTTTACCATCATCAATGAATCTTCCCTGAAAAATCTGGGGACGAAAGCCAGGAGGATTGTGGCTCAATTAAGATGAAGAGAGTGACCAGACCAGATAGCGATGAGTATTTTTTGAAGATAGCCTCGGTGGTAGCGGAGCGTTCCACCTGCCGTCGGCACAATGTCGGGGCAGTGGCAGTAAAAGATAAACACATACTGACTACCGGCTATAATGGTGCTCCTTCTGGCCTTAAGGACTGCCTTGAACTTGGTTGTCTCCGGAATGAGTTGAATATACCGTCGGGTGAAAGGCATGAAATATGCCGGGGTATTCATGCCGAGCAAAATGTGATTATCCAGGCTAGCCTCCACGGTATCAGCCTTGAGGGAAGCACTATTTATGCTACTCATACACCATGTGTGCTGTGTGCCAAGATGCTGGTGAATGCCAAGATAAAGCGATATGTTAGCTTTGGCAGGTATAACGATAGTAACTTTATCGACCTGTTCCAAGAAGCTGGCATAGAGGTTGAGGTAAAAAAGAGACCATCATCCCGGATAAACTATCGGGAGTAATTACAGATTTTCTCCTTGATAGACTCCTCGATAGCCTTCAGTCTCTTGGGTTAGCTCAAAGAAGATAAGCTGGATAATTCGGGCATTTCTCTGCAAACGAAACCCCTGGGGGTTATAGACCACCATAAGAGACTGGGAGCGGCCGGAGTAGCCAGCGTCCCATACCGCCGTGTTTACCGTGACGCCACAGCGAAGCAGGCTCGACCTGGGCCTGGCTAGCGCCATAATATTGTTGGGCAGGTGGACAATCTCATTGAGGGTGATAATATAGGCTCCGGGCACCAGGTCAATGAAACCCAGTCCATCAAACACCAGCGGAGCTAACTCAGAGACTACCCTCTGGTGGTTATCTACGGCTATTCTACCCGCTGAGTTAAGCAGGGCGACCTCCCGCAGGGTGAGGTCAATACCATTGGGTTGCACCTGCTCCTCAAGGTTAATCCAGTCCTCTATCAGAGGTGGCTCTTGATGTAGTAGTCGGTGAATATCTTGCCTGGATAAAATGACTGCCATTTCTAAACAGCTACCTGAATAATTATTGACAAAATAGATAAACGCCTTATAATCAAGCAGACTTCACGTTTAATAGATAATAGTTTATTATATGAAGGATAGTCAATCTCATAAAGGAGGGGGAAATTATGGCGATAAAAATAGTTACCGACAGTAGTGCTGACCTATCTGCCCAGTTGGTTCAAGAGCTGGGTATTACCGTAGTGCCCTTATATGTGCGGTTTGGGGAGGAGGTCTACCGGGAGCGGGTAGAAATAACGGAAGACGAGTTTTACCAGAAGTTAGTAAGCGGTGCCGTCCACCCGGTTACTATTCAGCCCAGCCCGCAGGATTTCGTCGAAGCCTACCGTAAGCTTTCACCGGAGGCTGATGGGATTGTTTCCGTTCACCTCAGCAGCAGACTGAGCGGCACCTACAACTCGGCACTACAGGGCAAGAAAATGATAGAGAAGGGGTGCCCTATTGAGGTGGCGGATTCGCAGGTGATAACGGCAGGCCTGGGATTGATAGTTATTGCCGCGGCTAAAGTGGCTAAGGCTGGAGGGAGTTTGCCCCAGGTGCTTGAAGAGGTGAAACAGGCTATTCCCAAAATATATCTGCTCGGTCTCTTCGATACCCTCAAATACCTGCTCCTGGGTGGGCGTATTGGTAAGGCAAAGGCACTGGTAGGCTCAATATTAAGTGTAAAACCACTAGTAACACTGAAGGATGGTGAGGTGGTGCCGGCTGGTCAAGCTCGCACTCGGGCTAAGGGTATAGAGCGGTTAGTTGATTTTATCAGAAATATCCCAGATATTGAGGATTTGGCTGTTGCCTATAGCACTACACCTGATGAAGCCCAGGCTCTCGCTGAGCGCATGGCTTCCATGTTCACCAAGGAGCCGATTAAGTTACTCAGGTTGGGCACTACACTGGGAGTGCATGCCGGTCCCGGGACATTACTGGTAGCCGCCAGGGGAAAGGCAGCCGCATAAAGCGGCATTCAGCTGAGGGACATATGGGAGAAGGAATCATTGACAAGACGCCTGCCGGGATAGGATTTGGGCAGCTAGCGGTGGGTTATGAGTTTCCCCCGGTCAGCTATGAGCTGAGCGAGTCGGCTGTTTCTAAGTATTCGGAGGCAGTGAACGGGCAGGGAGGTTATCAGACTCCTTCGGGTTTTGTCCCCCCTATGCTCATAGCAGCCCGCTCTCTGGGGGTATTATCTGAGCTAATTGCATCACTAGCCGGTTCCATTCATGCCTCTCAGGAGGTTGAGTTCTTGAAGTTGGTGCCTGTTGGGGCTACTATAGAATGTCACGGCAGGGTAGTTCATAAGATACATCGTAGCGGAATACATCTGTTAGCGATTGAGCTTAGCGCCTTTATTCAGGACAGGAAGCAGGTTCTGGCCGGAAAGACCACCCTGGTTTTGCCCGGTTAGGAAGGGAGTAGAATGTCTTCTTCAGGTGAGCAACCGAGAGTTACACGAGTGGAGTCGGGGGATGCTTTGCCTTCGGTAGTAAAGCATATTAGCCAGGAAAAGATTAATCTATACGCTGAAGCGAGCGGGGACTTCAATCCTGTCCATATTGATGAAACCTTTGCCAGGCAGACTCCTTTCGGTGGCACTATTGCTCACGGGATGTTATGCCTGGCTTATATATCGGAAATGATGACAATGGCTTTTGGCCAGAATTGGGCCTCGGGGGGTAAGCTTTCAGTCCGTTTTAAAGCACCAGCCCGCCCCGGAGATACCCTAACTACCGAGGGCAGGGTTGTTTCCTCTGTGAACAAAGAAGGGGCCCTGTATGCTGATTGTAGCTTGAGCATCCACAATCAAAGGGGAGAAACGGTACTGGTTGGAGAGGCTAAGGTTGGGCTTTGATTCCAGCCAACGATGTTATAGCCGCCTGCCACACCCGCCAGGTTAATCCAGAAGCAGTTTGGAGGGCTTCACAGGGTGCCATAGACATGTCACTGGAGAGCGTGGGACAGAGGGGAAGGCGGGTAGCTGACTAGAACCTTCTCTCCTTTTCCGGGGGCGGCATATAGGTAATCTTGCTCTGTTTAATCCCCGCCGTGACCAGAGCCTCAGCAAATTTTAGCGAGGCGGCTGTTGGGTCTATAACGGGGACATCATATCCCCTCTCCTTAAGCATTTGACTTAAATCTAAGGCTGTGCCTCTCATCCCGGTGCAGCCAAGAACAATGGCATGAGCACCGTCCTTTTCTATGGCATTCAGCATCTCCGCATATAATGCTTTCTTCAACCTCTCCTTGTCGGCCAGCTCCAGAACTGGGATATCAATATACCGGACTGAGGCTAATTTCTCACTGATGCCCGAAACCTTGGCTATGTCACTTATCATTGGTACCAGATTCTTGAGGACGGTTACCACCGAGAACCGGTGGCTCAGCAGTGAAGCAAACATCATGGACGTTTCTCCCGGCCCGATAATAGGTATATTGGCTATTTCACGTGCCGGCCTGATACCCACATCGACGAAACAGTTGACGATGGCCGCGTTGTATCCCTCCTGCTCGGCTTCCTTCACCTTATTCAAAACATCGGGAGCGGCGATAGCTTCATCATACCAACACTCGACCGAGGCTGGGCCCTTAGTCACATTTACTACATCTATTTCCGTGCCCTCGGCAGCATAGTGTTCGAATTCACGTTTCACTTCCTCTCTGAATTGAGTGGTTATGATGGAGATAATGACTTTTATTCTCATCTCTTGCCTCGCTGGTTACTGATGGATGGCGGTGCTGGTGTAACTTCTGGCGCGACTAGAGGGATTCGAACCCACGACCCTCGGTTCCGAAGACCGATGCTCTGTCCGCTGAGCTATAGGCGCACTCAATCAAACCAAATTATACCTGATAAGCAGGGCGGAGAGCAACGGTTTTCCTCATCCACTATTGGAATCGGCTAAGGGCTGTGATTTTCGAACATTTCATTGAGTCTTTCCACCGAAAATACCCATTCATCAGGGATTTTATCGGTTGTACCATACCCATGACCTCTTGCCCACGTGTGGTTTTCGTAGAGTATGGTCTCACCTCTTTCTTTGGATGACCCTTTCAATTGTTTTACAATCTCAATTGGAGTTGCCAAATAGGCTCTGGGGCATTGTCCTAGATTTACGTTTTGGAATTGTACAAACATGAAGACAATTCTTTTATTACAATGTTTACTATGCCATACATCAATAGCATGATGATAATCCGCATTTTTTATATAAGACTGAGTAAGCCCCCACGCTCCATCCTGGCTACCCTTTACCGATATTCTTAGAGTTCCAGTATCCTTAACTGCAATCAAATCATAGTCTGGTTGGTTTGCACCATATTGGACAGACACATCACACCCCGCATGGGCAAGTAATCCTGCTGCAAATGCCTCCGCTGCTACCCCAATATGGTATTGTGATATCTTGTTCATTATTTCCTCTTATTGATTGTACTCAACCGAACAATCCCTTTTCTGCCCATCGCAGGTGGTAT
>SDBU01005974.1_pt1 | contig 14417 bp, 26 predicted proteins | sample 2277071 | NCBI WGS metagenome assembly SDBU01 (sample SAMN10397929, study PRJNA504765) | marine sediment metagenome | isolation source: marine sediment core GS08_GC12, 126 cmbsf | place: Arctic Ocean: Gakkel Ridge, Loki's castle | collected 2008
AATCCAACGCCCTGTGCCGCGTCTGGACTCCTCTTGAATGCAGCCCTCAGAATATCATCTGTTATACCCGTAGGAATCAAGAACCCAACAGGCAACAAATCCATTGCCACACTGAAATGATCCAACGGCCCCGGCTCTTCCAGCTCGCCTTTATAGTTGACGCCAAACAACTCCTTACCCCAATGGTCAAAGAGTATCCACGTCGCAGTCTCACCAAGTCCACGCCCCAAATCAGCCAACGCCGCCGTCAACGGATTCTCCCTCAACGCCGCAACCGTGCTGTTAAAGGTGGTAAGCATAAGCTCCCTCGCCTCCCGTGTAGGGTCTGGAAAAGAGGTCGACCACTGGATGAATTTCTCTCTCGTCCCACCCTGGTCGCCATCAACACCCTTCATGACATATTTGAAGATCATCTTACCCGGAGGTATACCCGGCTCCAAATCAAACTCAAGGAACATCGTCTCACGCCCGCCCTTGACAATATCCTCCTCTGGACCTTTGTATATCTGCCGGTAGATGCGTTCACCCGCAGGGTTCTCAACAACAACCCGCATATACACAGTCACATGGTCATGCATTGCATCTTCAAGCTGTTCATCCATGATATTACGCGTTGTATACGCCATTTCCCACAAACCCAGGTTCTCCGCTTTTAGCTCCTCCTCACGCCCACCCTCAATCTCAACCCTAGCACGCCTCACATCATCCGGGCTATAATCATTATCCACAACATCCCAAGCAAGCTCAACACGATCGCCCTCCCTTAGGCTATCCGGCGCCTCCCATGCGGTCACATACATATAATCCGGCCCGCCAGGACTAGGCAAAGCTCCTACCATCTCCACATCAGACAACGATTCAGGCTCAACCGTAAACGACAAAGCCTCACTCTCACCAATAGGCCCCACACCAACCTTCGCAACCGCAGCCGTCATCGACCCAACAGCCAAACGATCCAAAACCGGAACAAACCACTCTTGACTAAACCGACGCGTCTTATTCTTCACCATATCAAACACGCCAGCCTGTATCACCCGATCAAACACCACCACATCAGACTCAGAATCACGCAACACTATATGAAGCGACCCACGACCCTCCCAAGTCGGCTCACTCTTCCCCGTCGCATCAAAATTCACCTTCACAAAACCGCCACCCCTCACCACCGGTGCCATCCAAGGACCCGCAATACTAACCAAAACCATCATTCACACCCATTAACTACCGTAATACCGTGCCACATATGAAGCACTTACCATCCTGCACTTGTTCTGGTGTATTCCTCTGTAAACATGTTGGACACGTCACCGGCGCAGTTATCGCCGCAACCGCATCTGACACAGTGGAGGTGGCCCGAACACGTGGCGCAGCCCTCTGAGCATCCAACAAATCAATCACCGTCTCCAACATCCTCTCGGTATTTTGGATAGTAGCCAACTCAACAGGACTCAACACCACCTCACCCGGCACCACATCAGCCATCAAACAATATATCAGACTACCAGGCTAAAAATCACATTCTCTTAAGAGAATTTTAAGCAAGTGGTGGTGGAGTGAGGACTCGTGTCTTCTTTCCTCTCTGTCCTTGTCTACTTGTCTATCTGTGTTGCGCCGGCACAGTGTTGTTTGGGGTTCTTCGCGCTTCCTTTGGGGATTCCAGTATTTTGGAATATGGTGGAGGTGGGGATCCAGTTTTCTGGTTTGGAGGCTTACCCGTCCCCCATTATTCTGTTGTCTGGTGGTTGCCAGTTTGTTGTGTGTGTGTGTGCGCGTGTGCGTGCGCGTGCGTGCAGAGACTCTGGAGGAGAGGGGTGGGCGTTTGACCGGCTAGGATGGGCCGGGCGGGGAGGCTCAAGATTTTCTTAAGAAAAAGACCTGACGCGCCCTAAAGAAGTGAAACACGGCTAGTTTAGGGCGCTTTTATACTTGTGGACCCTATGCTTTATTACGGATTGGTGGTTAATTGTTTTCTTCTTACTTAGTACTGGGTCTACTATTATCCAGTATCTCAATATTCCAGTATACTGCCAGAAACTTTGTTCTCTCACACGCGCGCGCGCGCGCGCGCACGTAAAAAGAAGTAGTGGGGACGGCTACTCCCCAATGTTTTTCTCCCAGACGACTTCCCCTGTTTGCATGTCTTGGAGGTAGATTTCAACCTGTCCATGGGGTGTTGTGTTTATCTCCAATGTGTAGGATGTGAGCTTGCCATCCTGTTGGAACGTCAGGAGGCTGTAGATGCCTCTCTCACTATCAACGGTGGTTGATATGCCGTCTGGTTTGCCTGCGACATATCCTTTGAAGGTCTTCATTCTGCGGCCTCCGCGTCTGTATTTTCTCTCATTTGGATGTTTTCATCCACCCAATCATCGAGCATATTCCATATTCTTGAGAGGTCTTCGTTCTTTCCAACGTATCCGTATGTTTTCCAAGAATCGAGGATACTTTCTACCTTCATTAGATGCAGTGCTCCACAGATGGTCATTACCTCGTCTTCTGTCTCTAACACCAATGTTAGCGGTGTGAACTTTGCCTTTTCTTGTTCTATTCTCATTTTGCTTTCCTCGTGGCTCTTTCGCCGTAAAATATGTCATGCCCGTTGACCTCCGAACAGAGGATTGCGAACTTCCTCGCCTCCGTCTGTATCGATGTGGCCATTAGGGCTGTCCCGGTCTCCGCGTCTATGACTTCATAGACGTGGTTGCCTTTGCTGTCTCTTACAGTCTTTGCCTCGAAGATTGTCGGGGCCTGTTGGTTTTTTTCCATGACCGCACCCTGGGGTTGGGCCCTTTAAAAGCCTGGGTCGGAGCCCGGGCTTTTATAGGGACAGGGTTTTGGAATGGAAAAAAACAAGGCCCCGAACAAGCTTGGGCCCAAGGTGGATGAGAGCCTAGAATCGCGTTTGATGGAAGTCCTCGCGGAGCTTCATTGCATCTAAGCGGCGGATCTTCTGCCTTTCTGCAAACTCCTTCACATGGCATCGTTCGCACTCGTAATCGCACTGTTTGCAACGGCCGTTCCACGTGCTCATGCATGTTGGTTGGGGGCAACATCTCCACTGCCCCGGTCCCGGCTCAACTTTCATGATTTCTTCCCGCTCATGACCACCAGGACATTCTCCGCAATCTCTCGGGAACATTTGGCGGCCATATCCATGAACTCCGTCCATGTCAATGTCAGGTCATATTGTTTCATGTCGTCGGTCACAAGTCGGATGCTGACGATTTGAAGCTCCTTGTTGATTTTCCAAGTTACAACCGACATCTCAATCGAACCTCATCTTCACGAAGATGGCCACGTCCGAGATATTTTGAATCCGTACTGTGCCGCTTCCGCGCCTTGTCTTGATGTCGATATCGCCATCGTCGCCGGGTTTGATTTTCTCGCTGTATGTGGTCCTTGTGGTTGTGACTACAATTTCCATTTACTCCTTCCCTCCGCTAGATCCTCTAGTAGCGTCGCGTCCTCCGCTGCTTGTTCCCTCCGTCTTTTTCGTGAGGCCTGAACATGGCCGTAGCTCGTCCCCGTTTCCTTTCTTCTTCCTTTGAACTTCCTTTGAACCTCCGACGCTGCTTGCGTCGAGGAGGTCGCTTTCTTGTTTAGACAGTACATAGTTGTCACTCTCATATCCTTTGTCGTTTGCCACCACCCGGAAATAATTGGGGTTCTCACAGTCGCCCAGGACCCGCAGGCCCCGTAGTCTTTTGATGTATAGGCATATTGTCCGGTCGTCTAATCCGACATCCCTCATAATCAACGTTCGAACGACGTTGACGGGGATCTCAAGGTTCTCGCCCTTTTCTATCTCGGTCTTGAGGTTCATGAGGGTTGTCCACCCTTTCGAGGTCATTCTACCTCTTGGCTCCTGAGTATGGCCTTCTTGAAGCGCTCAAGGGTCTGTGCATGAAGATGTATCCGTTCTTCTATGTCTTCAACTTTGTCGGTCCGTGTGTTCAGGTACATCTTACCGCCCCCCTTTGTGGGTGTTCCGTATTCAACTGATTCCAAATCCGTGTCCTTTCGCGCTATGGGCGCGTCTTTTTCATCTGTCATTTTTGTTCACCTATTTACTCTACCTCTTCATGGGAGTCAAAAACTCCTTGACGTCCTCGAACCATCCTAGTGTCTTGCCTCTGAATATAATCTCTCCCTGTGGCATGAGAACACATTCGAGCCCACATAATGTAATTTCCTTTGGTTGTTTTTTCATAGCCATCTCTCTCATTCTGGGGGTCTGTGGTCGTCTCTGATGTTTTCCAAAGTGTCAGCCATGCGCTCGAATGACGTCGCTATCGACTCTATGTTTTTCATGAAGCGCTCTGTCTGTCGTCTGTCCTCTTCGTCGGATGCTGCGCTCATCTTAGGGTGTGGTATTTCTTCACCTGTTTAGGGGTGCAAACCACCGGGAACGCATCCGCGCACTGTTCCAATTGCTCTATGACCACGTGACTACTGCAGGCTGTCCAACATTCCTCGCCTTTGAGGGTGATGTCGATTAGTGCGTAGTCGCCGTCGTGGAATTGGCTCTTCCTGATCTCGTAGCCTCTTATCACAATCTCATTGCCGAGGATTGTGTTCCACTTGATTTTCTCGCCTTCTCGCTCCGCTTGTGGTAGTATTTCTCCTATTGGCCGTGGTTTCGCGGCCTTTTCGTCTTTTGCCATTTTTATGTGTCTTCGTCTGTGTATGTCAACGCGTACCGTATTGCTGCGCTATCGCTTGCTAGGTTGAATCTTTTTCTCAGTGTCGTGATTATTGTCCGGTCTACGGTTCCTAAGATGATGTTCTTAGCTTTCAGTCCTTTTACTTTTGTCTTTGTCATACTGTGTAACCTCTGTGTTATCTATACGCACTCATAGGTTATATAATGCACAGTCACCGTATCATATCTAAGCATTAAAAAAGAAGTAGGGCACCTAAAGTAAGTGCCTATGGGGAGTATTGATATTCTAGTGGACTTATGCCTAGCTTCTCAGGAATATTACAGACGGTGAAAAACTTAGCGCACTTAGTCCCACAAGTGATCTTCTCGCGTGATCCCGACCACTCCGGACATTTGATATCGCCGCCATCTTGTTCTTGTAGTTTGTACCATTTATTTCCGGTGGTTTTCTCGGTTATCTCCGCAAGTTTCAAGCCCATTGGGTTCTTAGTAGGGTCCATAGCTATTATTTTGGTGTGTTCAGCTTATAACCTGCTAGTCCTGCGATGACCGTGCATCCACCGCCAATGAACAAGCCGTCATGCCCCTGAGACACAGCGTAGACCACGATTACAACAACACAAACCATCGATGTACAGGCTATGATGGTTTTTCTGAAATCCTCATCCATATCAAGCTTCATAATATCACTTTGTCCGATATCTTTTATATATCAACGAGCCCCCGGTGACTGTCCCGAGAGTAATCAGTATCGTTATCAGATTGTCCAACCCCTCTTCTACGTCTCTAATTCTATTAATTGAGCTCAGTACCGTCCGATTGAACCTGAAATCTAGTTTCCCACCAACTATTATCCCCTCACGAAGTTTATTGAATTCTTCCAGGGTCAACGATTCATCATAATGTGTAAATCCTAGCGCCTCACCCTTCTCGTCAATATCTGTTGAATGCGATGTTTGGTACTCCTCAAAATCCTTATATATCGCTAATCCCATCCGCCTCCTTTGCTCCTCTGTCTTTTTGCCTTCCACTATACAAATATCTGAATCACCATAGTCGTCAACGCATTCTGTAAAACACATATCATTCCCGAAACAATAATCACCCGAACCCATATCAACCGCCTCGATCTTTGCCCATCGCTTTGTTGCAGGACATAGGGCATCTGTTGAAAGACAACCCAAAAGTTCTGCATTATCATCCATTGGCAACAACCCCCTTTCTGATACTGATGCACCAAAATGTAGTCCTGGCCTCGAAGATGATGCGGGGAATACTCTGAAAAAAGACCCTCTAGTTGCGTCGTTGTCGGGTATAAATGTCATATCGACCTGTCCATTACTGTCTGCGGTGTGTCTTATCCGCAATGCAACACCTGATCCACCCCCAGATGTTATCTGGAGTCCGGTTGCAACTTCACCTTTCCAAACAGGGCCGAAGCTCGGGTCCAGATATAGTGTGCTATGGAATCGGTCATGGTTATTTCCAATTGTTAGGTTTCCGCTTACATTGAAGTTGCCGCCATAGATGCTTCCATTCGTCCTTGTTTTTATTCCTCCGTCAATGATTGCGGAATCTGCAAAAGAAGCAGCACCACCACCACCTGCTCTGTCGTCTATGGTCCTATTCAAGGCTGATGAGTTGACGCCTAATTGATTCGTCCCGGTTCCTGTGCCGCCTGTGAGGTAGAGGTCTGATTCGTTGGTGTAGACTTTCGTATATGATGGCGGTGAGCATTGGCTGTTTATCCCTGCTGGCGTGTCCACAAACTCCCCCCCTGGACATAGTCCGGGGCTGATGCTGTTGATGATGTTTATCAGGTTGAACTGTCCGGAAGCATTCCCCCAAAGGTCAGAGGTATTACTGTCGACCTGGCTTCGGTTGTAGAATCGCATACAGACCCAAGGATGATTGGTACAATACGTATCCCGATTCGGGAAGCTGTCATGGTCCAAACTCCCCAGAGTTCCCAGGATAGGCCCATCAATCAAAAGAATAGCGTCTAAACTGTATGTGTGGCCTGGATTTCCGTTTTGTTCGTGGTCGAGTCTGATGCTGACATTCCCCCCGCATATATAGGTTGTTGCGGTTCTGATAGTGAAAACAGTATACTCAAACATTGACTCATCCGTGATTTCCCCCTGTTGTTGAACATATGTTCCACCAACACATTCTTGCAAATACAACACTAGATGATGGCCTGAGCCCCCAGTGTATTGTCCTCGGATTTCCACGATAACAAACCCCTGAACTCCGGTGAAATTCGCCTCAATCCGAAGGGGGTTCGCCCCCGCATCCTCGGTGGCATTCAGATAAAGACCATCTTCCGGAAGCCAAGTGCTAGCGGTCGCCCCGCTATCATAGGTTCCCTCTGTAACATTAACCACGGTCGCATTGTAGAAAGTGACAGTGATCCGGTCGTCTATCGTCTCATTGATCTCAAGCTCCCCGCAGATGAAATACGTCTCATTAAAGACTAGACATTGGATGTCTGTGATGTTGAAGTCGTCCATGTCGATCTCAGCCCGGGGAGTAAAAGCATACGCGTTCACCCAAACCGGCCCCGCAAAGAAAAGGGCTAAAAGTGTCATAAAAGCGGCTATATAGACGATTCTACGTTCCTTCGGTTTAAGATATATCTTCATTTTCACACCACTAATCCTATTCTTGTATTCGTCCCTAAAAAGCTATAATCCGCTCCGATTTTGTCGGGCATCAGGATATTATCAAAGATGTTGTTCGCACAAGTCGCAGCCTCCGTGATTGTGTCCCTTATCTCAAATCCTGTGATATCTGAGAAAATACTCGACTGTGTCGTCCCCGCAACATCCAAAACAAGCGACCCGGGTAAAAATCCCTTATGCACAAAGAGGGAATTATAGACGAGGTTCCGGCAATCCGTCACCCTTGAGGATGTTATGTTCCCTGCGAAATCCATGCCCCGGACATAGCCGCCGCGTATGTCCGTTAAGTCGACTCCGATATTCGTGTCTAACGGATATCCCCAAGTGCTCCCGCCTAAAATATGGAGTAAGTCTATGTCAGTCGCCTCGATGTTCGTCCCTTTAAAATAGTAGATTCCACACTCCCTCAGCCAAATATCAATACAGAAGTTTCCCGGTGGGTTCGACTCCAAAAGGATCCCCGGATGATCTGCCCCAGTCTGCTCTAAGTTATTTCCAAATACTCTCAAGTTCTCAAATATAATGGTTGATGGATTCGGGTCACTCAATGCAAAAACGGGTTTGTTTATGTTCGTTCCCAAAACCAGATTTGAGCCGTGTATCTGACTTATTCTTAGGTTGTTCGGGATCCATATCGTGTCATTGATTGTATAATCTACTGGGCCCGGTTCGATGACCAACCACCCGCCATAATCTGGGAGACTTTCTATTGCCTCGGTGATTGTTTCGTCTGTCGTGCCGTTGTAGTGTCCACTTCCGTCTTGGGCGACAATGACAGAGGCGACCGACATATCCGCGAGGTTGGTTGTGCTGATGGCCATTTCATCCTAGTTCAGTCACCCATACCGATGCCGTTTGCCCTGCCGCGCATATGAGGCCGATTGTATCTGCGTCGACGTCCATAGACCTTGAGGTTTTGGGGCTTATCGGTCTGCTGTCGGTGTCTGCTGTTCCGTTGATTAGCATGTGGAATATGTTGGGGCCGTGGTTGTAGATTTCTATCGCTTTCGTCTCATCCTGCAAAGTATGGATTGTATGCGCCGATGTACAGTTGATTTTTGTCTCTGTCACCCAAAAGCTAGTTGTGATGGTACTCTGCTGAAAATCCGGCCGTCCGCTCCCCATAATTATTCCTCCTCCGATGGCTTCTTACGGCCTAATAAGACCTTTCTGACTAGATTTGGTACTCGGCTCATTAATGTTCCAAAGGCTAACACATCCTCTTTTAAAAGTCCAATTCGCACCCGGATAGTATGGTCGTATTTCTGGTCAAGATTCCATGTGTAGATAGTTAAAGTAGACTCTCCCGCCTTGAGGATGTAATAATCCTTGAATTTGATAGTTTCCCTGTCTCCATCGAAATCCCCACTCGGGTTCGTAGGATAGATCTGATGCCCGCCAAGATAGATTGTGCAATGAACATAGCCAGCACATCCGGCGGGGAACATAATCTCTACTTGGTGGATGATTCCCACTGTGAATTTCGCCCTGGTAGTCTGTCGATTAAGCTTAGTGGTTTTCGCCGCTGTCGTGATGTTCTCAACATAGAACATCGTCAAGGCACATCCGGACCTACTTCAAGCGCGTCGTGTTTGTCCGCGGGGTGATATGCTATCATCACATGGCTTGACGTCTCCGCCACCGTCAAATACATACCTCTCTCCAACAAAACCGGGGGTTTCATGTCTAGTTGGAATGAAGTTCCACTCAACACATCAAGATGTGCTTTTTCCTCGCCGGTCGCGTTCGCTCCCTCATATAATGTGCAACTTCCCACGGCACCATCTGCAGCGATCGACAAAGAATCTAACCACACCGGACCTTTGAATATTACTCCGCTCACCTGATGGAGCTCTAATCTAACCCTGTTCGTCATCTTTCTTCCATGAAAAAAATAAGGGGTGTTAGACCCTAATAGGGTCTAACTTGTTGTGCGACTATCTTAGACGTCTTAGATGCCGTCTGCGCCTGGGTCAAGATCAACCTCACGCTCTTATACTCCCGGGGGTTGAACCACTCCTCCTGGTCCATCATATTCCCGAATGGGATTATCTGCGAACCAAACGGTTCATATCCTCGGAACGTACAAATAGCCCGCTGACCACTTTCCAGATAGGTGTCTGTGAAGTCTGCTCCACTACTATCCGGGCAAGTATGCCTCCCTAGTGTACTGTACCAGGAGTACGGCCTTTTCTCATGTGCGTCCTGTCCCGTGTTCCAACTCGAAACATCACAGCCCCAATTCCACGTCATGTTATTGTAGGCTTTGATGTCCGTGTTTGAACCGTCGCCGATAGCCTCGTACTGGTGATCTACGAAACCAAACCTGCTGGCGTTCTCCCATGCCATGTCCTCTGTCGTCTCATTGACCGGCACAAAGGTATCGTAGTCACAGCTGATTTTGGTCTTGCTTATCTCCGCGAAAGTCGGCGTTTCAGCATCCAAAATCTGCATGATTATATACCTGTATGGGTAGTCTCTCGGCAAATCGATTGTCTCGTCTCCCGAAGATGCTTTGCTCCAAGAATATATTTCCTTGGTCATGAAGAATCCTCTGGGCTTCGGTGCGTTTTCCGCAACTATCGCCGCAATCGAATGAGTTTGTTTCCCTGCCGCCCACTGTCCCGTGCTTCCTTCTGTGAAAGAATGGGTAATCTTAAGCTGTGGGTTCACAAAACGGTTCAGGTCCAGACAATAGTTGTTGTCCGACACATCCCGCCCAAACAACAGGCGGATCTGCGCACGGTTCGTACTATACGAGTTCGCAGTCGTCGCAAGCAAGGGCATCTTCCCAGTGTGATAATACTGGTTCGCCCCCGCATTCATCCCGTCAGTCGAGTATATGACGTCTGTCCCGTCGACAATCTCTATCTTGTCGATGTCACGCAGTATCAGCGGGTCGTTCGTGTCCGTGTGGTCGTACCTTTTCCCGTAGAATCCAATCTGCAACTCCCGAAGAGGGTCGGTGAAATCCAAGTCGTGGATTACCGTCCCGGTCGTCGTGATTGTCTCGTCCTCGGTTATGTAGGTTTTTCGTAGCTTCATCGTCTCTTACCCCGTTGCGTACTTGTACCTCTTGAAAGGCCCGTTGGTCATGTCCGGCTTCTTGTCTTTCTTGTCTTTGACGTCGGACCCCGCATTATCGTTGTTTTCGGTCATTTTTTACACCTATACAACGATTAGCGGCTCCGCCTGTAGTCTGACAATGCTTGGACTATTGGCTTGACTCTTCCATCGACGTTCGCGATTGGATCTGCGGTTCTTGGGGCTAGTGATACACCCTCAATCACGCTTAGAACTTCGGCCATTGCCTGTTGATACTTAGCCATTGACGCGTTCATGCCTGCGCCAATCCTTGATGCTCCCTTCTCAGATGCGGCTCGCTTCCACTCAGCATCGGAAACCCTCTGGATTCCACGTGACCGTGAGTTGTTCGCAAATGATTCTTGAAGCTTCTCCCGGTAGAGTTGGTCAGCCGCAAGCGCGTTTGCTTGCCAGTCTGTCGCAGCTTCAACCCCTGCCTTGTATGCGGCTGGGACTCTTCCTACCGCTCCGCGGTAGTTATCCATTGTGGCAGTTATGCCTTTTGTCTTAACCATAGTTGTCACTCTCTCAATGATATTGTGTTATATTTTCTGCTTGTCAGCATATCACCTACTAAAACATACAGATTGATAGGATAGTTAGGTAGCACCCCCCTTTTATTGATTTTTAACCTTTTGATTCTAAAAGACTCACAATGGCACGAAGCAGCCGTTTTACCAAGCGGTTCATGGCCTCCTTGCCTATGGAGATGTACAACACATTAGACCGCCTTGCAGACACCTTTGACTACGCTTCCATCCCCCATACAATGAGGAAATTGCTCCATGAGGGCATAAAGCGCAGTCGCAAGGCTAATCGGGTTTATCAGGAAGAATGCAACAAACTTGACGTACCACAACATATGAGGTAAAAAATGTCTAAACGCGGAGCAAGAGTAGACCAAACAGAATCCGCCACGAAATATCGTGAGCGCGTGAAACAGAAAGGGCACAGTGTCAAATGGGAAGAGTTGAGCCCGGGTACTCGTCAGATGTGGCGGCGCAGATATCGTAAATCACAAGAGGGGAAATAAATGGCACAACAACGTAAGGGTCTGCTCGTCTCTGGTCCTTGTGATCATTGGGTTCGCCGACCAGAACCTTGGATGCAACCCAAATGTGGCATATCTTGTTGCAAGGCTAATACAGTTTATATAAGAGATGTGTGTTCATCAGATTATAAGAAATGCACACATGGAGTTAAAGGAACATGGCACAACAAAGGGAAGGGCGGTTAGTCAATGAGTACCTGCGGGAATTCTACCCAACATCCGCACAATGGAAACGCATACGGCTCGGCGCCGCATCCGACCCAACAGAAGCACGCATGCACAACGTCACCCTACGGTGGGCCGACGCAGTAGTCGACACCGGCGACGAAATAATCATCATCGAGGCGAAAATCAAAGCATCGCCCGGTGTCCTCGCTCAGTTGGAGCTTTACGATGACCTATTCGGACAAACCCCGGAATTTTCGCAGCATTGGGAGAAGCCACGGCGTCTTGTGGTATTGGCTGCAGCCGAAGACGCAGATGTTAGACGGTTGGCCCATGACAAGGGTATGGAGTTCGTACTGTTTCGCCCCGAGTGGATCAAGGAGTATCTCTTCCAACGGTTCAACATCACACGCCAAAACTGATGTCAGCCGCAAACTCACGTCGACGCCCAAACTCCCCTGACAACAACGTCTCTTTTATCAGGTCGACCTCCGCCGCACTCAACGACAATATGAAGGAATCCAACGTCAACGGCACTGGCTCCGGTTCCGGTAGAGGTGTTATCCCATCTATTGTCTCCGGCGGCATGATAATCGGCTGTTGGGGGGTACCCCAAAACGTCACTTTACCCGCGTTTATCACAACTGTATCCTGAACTATGTCGTAACCGCCCTTTTCAATAAAGATTGTATGAGGCCCCGGAGTCAACGGCTCCAATTCTCCTTTTGGGGCAGGGGTCAAATGATGGACATACAGGCCATCAACCCATATCCTCGCCCTCTCCGGCAAACTATAAACCTCAAGCCTCCCCGCGCTAACGCCCGGGGTTGGAATTTCACCCTCAAAGAACTCCCCAAGAACGACGCTAACCCTTGTCGTCCCACCCTCCACGATCTCAACGGGCTCATCATAGAGATATCCCTTACGCTCAATCCTAAGCTGATACGTCCCCGGCGCCATCGGGTCCAGTTCATCACCAACGGACGGCGTGATATGCCCGGTATATACGCCGTCAATACTAACCCTAGCATTGGCCGGTTGCGAAATCACCTCAAGCCGCCCCATGCTCCCGGGCGGGGCTGGCTCCTCACCCTCTTTTGGTGGTTGTCCAAGAATGAGGAAATTGGGCGGGTTCTGCCCTGTCGTCCAAACAACATCCAACTCGGCAGACTTCCCTGTTTTCGTGACCCGGAGGGTATGAGGTCCGGGCGTCAATAAGTATTTCACATCAGCGAGCTCCCGCTCATTCGATATGGTCCAGTGACCGGTGTATATCCCATCAATCCACAACGGCGCGTTCGTCGGGTCGCTATCGATCGATACCCGCACTTGTTCGTCCTCTGGCTCTCCCGGCACTACTTCATCACTTACAATCATCTCGTATGTCCCGGGCAAAACAGTCGTCTCACCCGACCGAACCTCAACCGAATCCGGCACAACAAGGTCTAGATAACCTGGGAGCCTCAACGTCAGCTCATATGTGCCTATTGGAATCTCACTGCTCATCGCCCCCGTCACGCCATAGCTCACCCTATCAATGATGTACGCGGCACGGGTCGGCTTGCTGAACGCCTTTATCTTTCCCGTCTGACCCTGCCATATCTTGAGCTTCGCGAACTTCGCGTCCTCTTCCGCCTTCGAGTATATCGCGTCGTCAACCGCCTTGTGTGGTCTGTAAGGATAATAGAATGCAAGACCCTCCTTTATCATCTCCAATCCGATGTCGCGGTCCTCAAACTTTATTACGGCCAAGACCCGCCCGTATTGGTCGACTAGATTCGATTCGTCCGTCAACAATACGACATCCTGCCCGTACACCTTCGCCGACATAGTATCTGAGGCCTCTTTCTTGAATGGCTCCCCCGTCTCCGGCGTATTGGTTCCGACAACGCGGATTTCATAGGTGCCAATGTTCGGCTCATTCATAAAAACCCTCAATGTATCGCCGTCAATGACCTCCCGCACCTTCCCCATCATCGTCTCAGAAGTCCCGGGTGGTACGCCCCCCGTTACTTTCTTGTCTATCTCTTTCTTGTGGAACTCATAGATTAATTTGCTGCCATCCGCCCATTCTTTGACGACCGGGCCCACAATCGGAAGATATTGCCCGCCGATATCACTGTAAAACTGTAGATATTCCGCGACACCTCCATAAGCTTCATTCAACGCCTCGGCATGATCCCAATCTCCCACCTTCTTTGCCTCGCTGATAGTCCAACCCAAACCTTGCAACAACTCTTCGAACATGAACGCCACGAACAAAACCCCACCTTCAACCTTCAAGTATTTGGTTCCGAACTTCTTGATAATCCCCCAAATGTCCCGGGCTTTACTCACTTGCTTAGATGCCATCGCGGTCTTGAAGGAAGTAGTCAATATCTTCAACATCGACTGGCTCAGTTCTTTCGACTCCATTGCCGTCTTTATGATTGTCTCACTAACGTCGATTCCTCTACCGGCGAAAATCTCCCTCAATATCCCGGTCTGTCCACCCTGGCTGCGTTTGTATATCGCCTCCACAGCTTCATCCTTCAAGTCAACGGACAACTTCATTAATCTGCGTATTTCGCTCACCGGCAGATCGTGAAGCTGAGCCGCCTTAATCAACACGCTCTCGTCAAGTACCCGCACCACTGCGTCATCAGCAACACCTGCTATTCTATTCAATGCTAATCCAACGCCCTGTGCCGCGTCTGGACTCCTCTTGAATGCAGCCCTCAGAATATCATCTGTTATACCCGTAGGAATCAAGAACCCAACAGGCAACAAA
>SDBU01005975.1_pt1 | contig 14415 bp, 11 predicted proteins | sample 2277071 | NCBI WGS metagenome assembly SDBU01 (sample SAMN10397929, study PRJNA504765) | marine sediment metagenome | isolation source: marine sediment core GS08_GC12, 126 cmbsf | place: Arctic Ocean: Gakkel Ridge, Loki's castle | collected 2008
ACACACACCCGCCGTTTTTCCCAAAACGCAGTCCCCACACGCAAGACACATCTCTGCCCACACGCCTCGTTCCACTGCCTTGCCTATGAACTTGGTGTTGGCAGCAGGCAAAACACGCTTGTCAGGAAACGTCATTGCCATGGTCTGGACACCAGCTCCACAGGCTAGAGAAAGCACAGCATCGCAGCCGGAAACCATGTCCTTGATCTCATCAATAAACTCGACCTCGCACTGTCTGGCAACAGTGTCCTCCAAAACCTCGCTTCCGTCCTTTGACATCTTTCTGGCCATTCGAATGGGAGAGGCGAGTTCTGCCACCTGCCGTTGCCCGCCCGCCGAACACATGGCCGCACAGGTCTCACACCCCAGGATCAACAGGCGGCCACAACCTTTCGCCATCTGTTCAATCTCTTCAAGACCTTTCAGCTCAAGTATGATCATGACCTTTCCTCCTTTATTTCAAACTAAGCAGTACTGGCTGCGGCCGGTCTAAGCGGGTTTGGTCCCAACTCCGCAATTGTCTGCATCAACTTTTTGGCGAGCTCCTCTTCAACCAAGCCCTTCGCTGGCATGTCAACAATCTGCAGACGTCTGCCGTCCAGGCCCAGTACATCAAGAATGGCTCTAGCTTGCATCATGCGCCCTTTGACCCTGTCTGTTTCCTCTGGAAAAGGATCGGTATCACTGGGGCCAGCAGCAACCAGCACACCATCAGCGCCGGACTCAAAAGCCCCCAACACGTCAGACGTGTCAATCCTTCTGGCCCCAAAGACCATTATGGGAGCGATATTGGGGTATTGCTTTTTCAGACTACTGAGATCGCCAGGGCCGAAATTTCCCTGATAATCAAAGAATCCGATTATCGTTGAATCCTGAGAGGCGCTCACAGCCTCTCTGATCTTGTTGGTGAGTTCACCGCGAGGATGAAGCCCTATTTCTATGGCTTGAACCGGGCACTCCAGGGCGCAGACACCACAAGCCTGACAGGCGAACCGATCGATGGCAATTTCACCCATCTTGCTGCTGGTGGGCACGCCTAAAGGGCAAGCCCTCACACAAGTGAGGCAAGAAACACATTTCTCCTGGTCCACGGTTGCCCCAATGTAGCAGTGAAGGCACCTGAGTGCTTCTGCTGTGGCCAGATGCTCAGAAAGAACCGAGTCTACCTCTTTGAAACCCTTGATGCGGTCATTTACAGGAAGACTGACTTTCCCACATCTTGGAAAGTCTTTCGTCTTTTCCGCAACAGCGGAAGACAGCTCTTCTTTTTCAACCACCCCGGTCCAGAAAATCCTTGGTGGGGCCTCCCCTCTCAGGTAAGCATCTATAGAGGCAGCAGCCTGCTTGCCGGCAGCAATTGCCTTTATGGCTGTGGCCGGGCCGGTGACTGCATCACCTCCGGCAAAGACCTCGGGACGAGTAGTAGCCAAAGTATTAGGATCCTCCACACCAATCCGGTTTCCTCTTTCGGCAACATCAAGCTCATCAGCCAAAAGAGAAGACTCTGGGGCTTGGCCGATTGCAGCAATTACCATATCTACATCAAGCGGAAACTCAGATCCCGGCATAGGCTTGGGGCTTCTTCTACCGCTGGCGTCAGGTTCGCCCAACTCGTTCTTGATGCATTTTAAGGCCGAAACCTTGCCGTCTTGTCCAAGGATTTCAATAGGCGAAGTCAAATAGGCCAGCTCAACACCCTCATGGATCGCCTCTTCAATTTCTTCCTCGGCCGCGGGCATCTCTTCTTTGGATCTGCGATACACAATGTTGACTTTTTCAGCACCCAAGCGGATGAGGCAACGGGCCGAGTCAATAGCTGTGTTTCCACCGCCAATAACAGCCACCTTCTTTCCTACCTTGGGCTTTTGTCCCTGGTTTACTTGCCGCAAGAAGGAAACAGCAGAAACCACCCCTTCCAGGTCATCTTCGCCGGCAATGGCAAGTTTTCGGTCCTTGTGGGCCCCGATAGCTACAAACACTGCTTCGTGTCCCTGCTCAGACAGACTCGCTAACGTGACCTCTTTACCGATCCGAACGTTTGTCTTGACCTCAACGCCAAGCTCAATAATGGCTTGGATTTCCTCATCTAGCACGTTTCCGGGAAGGCGATATTCGGGCACTCCTACCCTTAACATGCCTCCCAAGACCGGCAGTGCCTCAAAGATCGTGACACTGTGGCCAAGCAGGGCTAGATCATGGGCGGCCGCAAGCCCGGCAGGGCCTGAGCCAACCACTGCAACCTTGTGCCCGGTTGACTGGACAGACACGGCCTCTTTGTATTGGTCCTTCCAGGGGCCATCACAGGCAAAGCGTTTGAGTGCAGCTATAGCAACGGGCTCATCTGCTTGACCTCGCTTGCAGGCTTCCTCACACGGATGGGTGCAGATACGGCCACATACGCGAGGCAAAGGGTTTTGCTTCCTTATGGAAGCCAGGGCCTCTTCAAACCTTCTTTCAGCAATCAGCTGGATGTATTCCCTCGCATCAGTCAAAATAGGGCAGGCCAATTTGCATGGAGGGTGGCCGTTTTGCTCTCGATCAGTCATTTCAACAATTTTGGCACGGTCGTTTAGGATCAGTAAGGATCACGCTGCACCTTCAAGGTCTATGGTTCCCCAGGCAACGACACGATGAAGGTCGTCCCTTCTCCCACTTCGCTTTCCACATGGATTACACCATTGTGCGCATCCACAATTCCCTTAACAATAGACAAGCCAAGCCCTGAACCGCTCACCCTCCTCGTTTCTTCCGTTTTTATGCGATAGAATTTCTCGAAAATCCGGTCAATATCCTCGGATTGGATTCCCATACCGGTATCTGTGATCATAAATCGTACGCCCATGCCCTCCTTGTTCAGGGACACATTGACGTTCCCGCCCTTGGGGGTGTACTTGATGGCATTGCTGATGAGGTTCACAAAAATAGCCTCCACACCGCCTCTATCCCCGTTAAGCGCTGGCAGTTTTTCGGAAATTTCACATACGACGTTAAGCCCCTTTTCTTCGGACGACAGTCGCATAAGCTCCACGGTCCTGTTGAGAATATCCGCCACATCCAGCCTTTCGATCTTCTGGATCGATTTACCCTCCTGAATGCGCCGATAATCAAGAATGTCGTTGACCAGGGTAATCATACCTTTGGTCTTTTCCTTGGCCTTGCCGAGCAAGTCGGCTTGTTTCGTGGTGAGTTCTCCGGCCAATCCGTCGACGACCACTGAAATCTGCATCAGCAGGGAGCTTAGTGGAGACTTGAGTTCATGGGAGACCATAGAAAAAAAATCGCCTCTAAGCTGATCCATTGCACTGATCCTTGTGACATCGTGAAACAAGGCCGCTGCTCCGATAACGGCGCCAGCCCGGTTTTTTACAGGGTCTACGTGAACTCGAAGCATTTTGTCCCCAACCTTGACGACAGGTTCTTCACCTGCCATCAACGTAGAAAGAGAACTGTCTGACTTCACGGCCCGCTCAAAGAAAGACGAGAGCTCATTCAACTTCATACAGCTGGAAACAGGCCGGAAAAACACATTCTCTTCAGTCAAGTCAAGAAGGCGAGCGGCTTTCTCGTTGAACAGTACGACGTTTGTATGCCCGTCCGTGACGACAAGGCCCTCAGTGAGGCTGTTCAGGACGCACATGAGGGTGTTCGGGTCGTCTAGCTTTCTGGACAAGGCGCTCCGCCTTTGCTCCGTGAGGATGTCGAGTTGACGCCTGAGCCTTAGGGCCTCTATTGCCCGATTCATCTTCGTCCAAAACCGCTCGGCAGTGAAACTCTTGCGGATGCAGTCATAGACTCCGGCGTGCATGGCCTCAATGGCCTCCTCACCGCAGTTCTCTGACATGGTCATGATCAGGATCTCGCTCCTAGCCTTCTCCAGCGTCTCAATGAGAGACATTCCGCCCCACTTGGGAAGCTCAAGAGAAAGAAGCATGATGTCCACGTCACCGGAAAGTTTCTGGACAATGGCGAGTGCCTCCTCAACAGACTCCGCCGTCTGGACCTTGTGGCCTTCGTTTAAGACCAGTTCCCGGCATCTTTGCAAAATAGTGATATCATTTTCTACGATTAATACGTTTATGCTCGGTGTGACCAACATGTGCCCGCTAATCCTTGTTGAGCAGTGCCTCCACCCGTTTGACCAACTCTTCGGGTTCAACCGGCTTGGCGATGTAATCGTCAGCCTCTGTCATTTGACCCATGAGCCGAGTATAGGTCGTGCGGAACATGGCCTGGTCTACCGCCGTAAGAAGAACGACGGGAATGTTCTTTAACTCGGGGTCTGCCTTAAGAACAACACAGACGTCATATCCGTTCATTTCAGGCATCATCACATCCAGAATTACCACATCGGGTTGATCCGCTCGTACCTTCTCGAGCCCCTGTTTTCCGTCGTGGGCCATGACGACCTCGTAGGCCTTGCTTTCCAAAAGGAGCTTTGTTGCTTCACAGAAGTCAACATCGTCATCTACCAGCAATATCTTTTTCATAGCTCCACCTGTCATTCCTTACCCGTTCTCTTGAGAATCTTTCCGACCCTATCAAGCAACACGCTGCTTTCGATAGGTTTTTCCACATAGTCGTCCACGTCAAGCCTTACTCCCGTTTCCAATTCGTAGCGGCGCTGGCTGACTCCCTCCTGGATCGAGCTGAGTATGATGATCGGCATACCCGCATACTTGGCATGTCGGGGATCTTTCAAAGCCTTGCAGACTTCGAAGCCGTCCATCTTGGGCATGAGCAAGTCGAGAATGAGCAGATCCGGCTGCTCCTCTTTCAGCTTGGACAAACACTGCTCGCCATCCTCTGCCATGACCACTGTGTGGCCGGCAGACTCCAATATTATCTGTAATGCCTCCCTCATGTCAGGGTCATCGTCGACCACCAAAATCTTGGCACTTGTTCCCATGACGCACCCCCTCTGTATTTCGTTATTCCTTATTCGTGATTCACACTACACTATCGGTCTTGGCATCAGGCCAGCCTCTTCTACCATGCGCGGCACGATATCCTCCCATGCCACAGCCATGATGTGAACACCGTGGACACCGTCCACCTCCTTGAGTTGCTCGATGGTATCCAGACAAATCTTGACACCCTCTTCCTTGGGGTCTTTGGCGTCGGCCATCCGGTCAACGAGCTCCTTTGGCACACTCAAACCTGGAACGTTGTTCCGCATGTAGCGCGCCATGCCAACTGACTTCATCGGTATCAGGCCTGCAAGTATATGGGTTTTCTCGTGCAAGCCCCTGTCTCTAACCATTTTCATCCATTCAACAAACTTCGGAAGGTCAAAGATGCCCTGGGTCTGAATAAAATCTGCACCTGCGTTTATCTTCTTGGCCAAGCGGGTGACGCGAAACTCAAAGGGATCTGCATAGGGATTGGCTGCCGCTCCGATAAAAAACGGCACATCTCCTGAAACATCTTCGCCGTTTAGAAACTTGTGATCATCTCGCATTGCTTTTACCATCTGAATGAGCTGCATTGAGTCTATGTCATATACCCCTTTTGCCTCAGGATGATTGCCAAACCGCTGATGATCGCCGGAAAGGCAAAGCACATTGCGAATCCCCAATGCAACGGCGCCCAGGATATCGGACTGCAGGCCGAGACGATTTCTGTCCCTGACCACCATTTGCAGTACCGGCTCAACGCCCAGTTCTTTCAGTAGTACACAGCCGCTGATGCTTGAAGCACGTACAATGGCGGTCTGGTTGTCTGTCACATTTACAGCGTCACAGCAGAACTTCAGGAGTTCGCCTTTTCTCTGAATGACCTTTGGTGAGGTGCCTTTTGGAGGACCGGCCTCTGCACATACCGCAAACTGCCCGCTTTCCAACACTCTTTCCAGGTTGCTGCCTGACTTCATGACTTAAGATCCTCTCTGACCATTTTCCTGGGTCCACCGTGTCCGGCAGGTGTCCAGTCCTTAATGGGAAATATCTCTTCCAACATCTCGAGCCGATTGAGCCCGGAGAGGCGGTCTATAATCAATTGCCACACGCAATCTACGTCTTTGCTAATTTCACACTTTCCGTTCGCAGAGCCCCCACACGGGCCGTTGAGAAGCTGTTTGGAACATCTGGCAATGGGGCAAAGCCCCCCTGTCTTGTCCAGAACACAGCTGCCGCAACCAGCACAACGTTCCGACCATACCCCCAGTTCCTGGGTCACACCCAGAAAAGTAGTATTGCAGCCCGGCAAGACCACCTTGTCAGGGAAACGTTCGGCTAGAAGCTGCACCCCGGCTCCACACGCCAAGGACAGCACGGCGTCGCATCTATCCACCTTATCTTTCATCAGGTCCACAAATTCAGGTTCGCACTGTCTGGCAGTGGAATCTTCAACAATGTCACCTTCTTCTTCTGATGCCTTTCTCGCCACACGAATAGCAGAGGAGAGCTCTGCAACTTGCCGCTGCCCGCCGGCAAAAGACATTGCTGCACAAGTTTCACACCCCAGAACCAATAAGCGGTTGTAGCCCTTGGTCATCTTGGAAATCTCTTCAACTTTCTTTTGCTCCAGCGTTATCATAAAACACTTCCCTCACTGAAAATTTGTCTGGCCAGCCTCCTTGATCATGTGGGCCAATCCGTCAATGACTTCCTTCTCAACAAGCCCCTGCTCAGGCATATCGCAAACCACAAGTCGGCTCTGCCCAACGCCTAAGGCTTCCAGCAAAGCACTGCCACGGGCCATACGCCTTTTTGCCCTGTCTGTTGCCTCTGGAAAGGGGTCGGTCTGCGGCGGACACGCGGCAAGCACCACACCATCAGCTCCCAGTTCAAAGGCCTTCAAGACATCAGTTGTGTCAATCCTTCTGAGTCCAAAGACCAACACAGGCATTACGCCAGGGCACTGTCGCTTGAAGGTTTCCAAATCGTCTGATCCGAAGTTTCCGTGCAGATCTAAGAAAACTACAATTGAAGGTTCTTTGTGTGGTGAAATACTGATGGCCTTCTCCATGTCTTGGGCGATTTCATTCCTCGAGTCCAGACTGATATCAATCGCGCGGACTGGACACTCAAGGGCGCACATCCCACAAGCCTGGCAGGCATAGGGGTCAATGGTAATCTCTCCCATCGTGTCAGTGGTTGGCACGCCGACCGGGCAAACCCTGACACAAGTCAGACAGGAGATACATTTCTCATTTTCGATTCTTGCCCCAAGATAACAGTGCAAACACCGGAGGGCTTCCTGGACCGCAAGATCTTCGGAAAGAACTGCTTCAGCCTCGTCAAAACCTTTGAGTCGATCGTCAACCGGAAGGCTTGTTTCGCTGCATCGCGCAAATTTCCTGGTCCTCTCTGTGATGGCAGAGGAAAGCCTTGGTGGTTCAACTCGTTCGGCCGGCCCAGTGGTTGGCAGGGATTCTCCTCGCAAATAAAGGTCTATGGAAATGGCTGCCCTTTTTCCTGCTGCAATCGCCCCTATGGCAATACCAGGCCCTGTAACCGCATCTCCCCCGGCAAAGACATCTGAGATGGGTGTGTGCAAGGTTGCAAGCTCTGTTTCAAGCCCTCCCCTGGGTGTTACCGCAATACTATCCTTTTGAGCAAATGACAGGTCAGCAGCCTGGCCAATGGCAACTATTATCGTGTCAGCCTCTATTGCCCTCAGGTTAGTCTCGTCATAGCTGGGGCAAAAAGCGCCTTTTTCATCAAAGACACAGGTACAAGACTTAAATTCTATTCCTTTGAGTCGTCCGTCTTCTTCCAGAAACCTCTTTGGCCCAAAGCAATTCACCATGGCCACGCCTTCTTTGCGGGCTTCTTCAATTTCGTATTCCGACGCAGGCATCTCCTCTGCTTTTTCCAGGCAAACCATTGAGACATCCTGAGCACCAACCCGTAAGGCGGTCCGGGCGACATCGATTGCCACATTTCCCCCGCCCACGACAACGACCCTTTTTCCCAAAGCCACGGCCCTTCCAAGGGCAACATCCCGCAAGAAGCCAACGCCATCAAGTACACCGGGGAGGTCTTCTCCTTCCACATTCAACCTGCGGCTTAGGTGCAGACCAGTGGCAAGAAAAAATGCCTCATACCCGTCTCCCCTGAGACTCTCAAGTGTTACATCCTCGCCAAAGGCAACCCCAGTTTTCATCTCAACACCAAGGTCTTCAATAGCCTTTATCTCAGCGGCAAGGACGTCGCTGGGAATCCTGTATTTCGGTATCCCAACGGCCATCATGCCTCCAAGTACAGAGAGTTTTTCAAAAATGGTCACGCTGTGGCCAAGCAGGGCCAGCTCATGGGCAGCTGCAAGTCCACCTGGCCCTGAACCAATTACTGCAACCTTGCGTCCTGTTGATTTGGCTGGGACGCCTTCTTTGTACTGGTCCTTCCAAGGGCCATCAGACGCAAACCGCTTTAGCTTGGCAATGGCAATAGGTTCATCCACCTGACCTCGCTTGCAAGATGTCTCGCACGGATGGGCACAGATCCTGCCACATATGCGGGGCAAGGGATTTAGCCTTCTTATGGCATCGTAGGCCTCAGCAAACCTTCTTTCAGCAATCAGCTGGACATATTCCCTGGCATCGGTCTGAATAGGGCAGGCTAACTTACACGGAGGATGCTCAACAGGGCTTTGGGCATCTGTATTACTCACACGCTACCTCCTAAAGTTCACGCCTCATGGCCATGTCATAGAGGACCCTTTCTTTCGTTTCCTGTATCCCCAGGGCCTCTCGCTTGCTCTCAATGGCCTGAATCATCATTTTTGCCATTTCGGTGGGGTCGGACTCTACTGCCCACACTCCGCCATACTCTTCCCCTATTTCTTTGAACAGGTAATCAGTCACTGCCTTGCTTCCTGTAGTCGGGAAGGTTCTTCCGAAAACCACGTAGGCACCGCTTGCCACAAAATACTGACCAATGGCTATTGCCTTTTCACTCATCCATTCCGGTGCACAACCGGCCGCGGGGATCTCGCTGATATCATCACCCAGGCCACCTTCTTTAACAATCTCGGTGGCTGCAATCAGGATGCGGCTGTTGTCCACACAGGAACCCATGTGCAGCACTGGGGGCATACCCACGGTCTCACACACCTCTCTTAGGCCGGGACCTGCCTGTTCTGCGGCTTCCGGTCGCAAAAGACCCTCGCGACCGCAGGCCGTTGCTACACATCCGGTTACCAGGACCAACACGTTATTGGCGATCAGCTCCTTAGTCACGGTTGTGCTCACCCACCCGGATTCCACCCGGCAGCTGTCGCATCCTACCACAACGCCAACACCGCGGATGCGCCCGTTAATGATATTGTCGTTTAGCGGTCGGTAAGAGGCCCGGAAAGCCCCGCCCAACATATGATTTATCGTTTCGTGGCTGAATCCTGCCACAACGTCCATTTTGCTGCTAGGAATGCGGACCGTTTTTCTATCCTTGAATCTTCCAATGGCTCGCAGCATGATGTCTTTTGCAATGTCAAGTGCCCGATGATGGTCAAACTCAATGTGGGTGGCACCTTCTATCTTGGCACGGGGTGAAGTAGTGATCAACTCGGTATGAAAACACTTTGCCACATCTGCCAGGCCCTGCATCACGCACTGAACATCCACGACCATGGCTTCAACAGCACCGGTGGCAACCACAATTTCTTGCTGTGTAAAACTCCCTGCAATGGGAACACCGTGGCGCATCAATATCTCGTTTCCCGAACAGCACACGCCGGCCAGGTTTACCCCCTTTGCACCCACTTCCTTGGCCGCTGCAACTACCTCCGGGTCCTGGGACACAATGGCCATGGCCTCGGGCACCTGAGGTTCGTGGCCGTGGATCACAATATTTACATGATCCTCAGAAAGGACGCCAAGATTGACAACGGTCCGAATAGGTACAGGAGTGCCGAACATGATGTCCTGCAATTCGGTGGCTATCATGGAGGCCCCCCAACCGTCGGCCAAAGCACACCGGGTAGCCTGAAATATCAGGCTCCTGTAATCTTGATCAGTCCCCATGTGTGTACGGTGCATTATCTCTACAACCTCCCGGTCAATCCCCCGGGGAATCACTCCCAACTTTTTCCACAGCTCCTGTCGCTTGGCAGACGCCCGGTTAGTCATTACAAGGGCCCCTTCTTGCTGACCAAATTCGGCCAAAACCTTTTCTCCCAGTTCAATGGCAATATCTTCTTTGCTCCTGCCCTGGGTCTTGATCTTGTAAAGATCGGCTACGAAATGAAGCTTTTTTTCGTCCTTGATCTCAAAGGGCGTCTCTCCCTTCGCAGTGGCCAAAAACGTCAGGGCACTCTCACGGCCATGATCCATGTGGGCTGCAGACCCCGCGGCAACCATCCGGGCAAAATTACGCGCTGCAACCGTCTCCGGTGTTGCCCCGCAAATTCCTATGGATTCGGCAACCCCGTCAATCATCATGCACGGGCCAAAGGAACAGTTTCTGCAGCAGGTGCCGCCTTGGCCGAAAAGACAAGGCTGAATCGCCCGGTTTTCCATGCGCTGAACGTATGTCTTAACGCCCTCCTTGGCTGCCTCTTCAAGGACACAGGTGCTCGCCTCACACGAGATGCCGTGGCAGGGCGTCTCTTTGAAAGGGATTATTTTCCTTGCCATTGGTTTTCCTCCTATTACCTACAAAGTAAGCTTTGCCGCTTCTACCGTATTTTTCATGAGCATAGTAATCGTCATGGGACCAACGCCGCCGGGCACGGGTGTTATGGCAGATGCCTTTTTCTCGACCGAATCAAAGTCAACGTCTCCTGCCAGAATGCCCTTGCCCTCGGGGGTCTTGCCTATACGATTTACTCCCACGTCAATTACTACAACCCCGTCTTTGACCATGTCACCAGTAATCGCTTTTGGCTGGCCAATGGCAACAATCAGGATATCTGCCATTCTCGTAAAATGTCCAAGGTCCTTTGTTCCAGTGTGACAAAGGGTCACCGTGGAATTTCCTCCGGGGGATCGCTGCAACATCAGGTTGGCTATGGGTTTGCCCACAATATTGCTTCTTCCTACCACCACAGTGTGTTTTCCAGCAGTTTCAGTGCCTGAACGCTTCAGCAATTCCATGATCCCGTGTGGTGTGCACGGAAGAAATCTGCCTGTTCCTATCATCAGTTTGCCCACATTGACGGGATGAAAACAGTCCACGTCCTTGTCGGGGTTGATTGCATAGATCACGCGTTCAGCATTAATATGCTTTGGCAAAGGCAGCTGCACCAGAATGCCGTGGATCTTGGGGTCATCGTTGAACTTGTTCACCATGCCCAGCAACTCGGCTTCTGAAGTATCCTCAGGCACATCGGTCCTGGCAGAATAGATGCCCATGTTGTTGCAGGCCTTTTCCTTTTGTCCCACATAGACCTTTGAGCCAGGGTCTTCACCTACCAGGATGGTGGCCAACCCCGGCGTCAAGCCCTGTTTCTCCTTTAATTCTTGTATTTCCTTGGTTATTTCTTCACGGATCTGCTTGGAAATTTCTCCACCTTTGATTAGTTTGGCTGCCATGATGAACCTCCTTCTTCATTTATCATCTATCATTTGACGGCTTCGTAAAAAGTCCATCTGCGGTGTTACGGTTCATCATTCGTCATTGCGGCGTACGAAAAGTACGCCTCATTCCTCAAGACTCGCATGCCTTGCATATGAACTTTTTACGAAGCCGTCTGTTCATTGAACTCTTACGAAACGATCATAATTTAACATTTTTCATTATTGAAATCGGGCCTTCGATCAATACAACTTTAGGCACTCACGCACGGACACGGTCCACAACCTTTCTCATCTCCTCAAGAAACTCGTTGTCTATTTTACAATTCTTGCAGTCGTGATTGTCAGGACAGGCATCCAAGTCAAGAACTCCCATGTTCATGGTTCGGCTTCCAGGGGGGCCGGGATCGCCCACCATTTCTATACAGCTTGTGGGACAGATGTAAGTGCAGGTACCGCAGCCAATACATACATCCGAATTCACGCCAAAGGGTGTGTTAACTTCACGCTCAATGCCGCGACTGGAAAAGCTGATGGCGCTCACGCCGACCATTTGCTCGCACGCACGTACGCAAAGCCCGCACAGAATACACCGCTGATCTTCCTTCTTTTTGAACCTGGAAGTCTTTATTCCCATGTCTTCTGCCAGCTGCTGAATAAGTGGCACATCGGGACACCTGGCCGATAGCAGCTCTACAACCATCTTTCGCGCCTCTTTGACTCGCTCAGTGGCCGTCAACACCACAAGACCCTCTTCGGCAGGGTAGTTACACGATGTCACAAGCTTCGAACGGTTGTTTCTAATAGCTTCAACAACGCACAAACGGCACGATCCGTATGCCTGCACAGCCTCGTGGTAACACAGTGTTGGAATGTGGATGCCTAAACTCTTCGCTACCTCAAGTACAGGTGTTTGATGCTGTACGTGGGCCATTTGTCCGTCTATGCTCAATGTCACCATCATGCCTTCAATTCCTCAATTCTCAAATCATCTCACCAGCACGGCGTCTTTCTTACACAGACCGTAACAGATGCCGCACCTGATGCACTTTTCTACGTCTATCACATGAGGTTTCTTCTTTTCCCCTGAAACAGCCTCTTCCGGACACTTCACAAAACACAGGGTGCAGCCGTTACACAGTGCCTCGTCAATGTAGTATTCAAACAGGTTGCGGCACACACCAGCCCGACATTTCTTGTCAAATATGTGCGCCTCATATTCATTCCGAAAGTATCTTATAGTACTGAGCACGGGATTGGGTGCCGTACCGCCTAGGGCACACAAAGAAGCATCCACCATGAATGACGACAGTCTTTCTAACAGTTCCAGATCTCCTTCTTCCCCGTGGCCCTCACAGATATTTGACAGCACTTCATACATCTGCTTTAGCCCTTCGCGACATGGCACGCACTTTCCGCACGATTCGTACCTCAAGAAGTTAATAAAATACTTTGCCACATCCACCATGCAGTTGTTTTCATCCATTACGATCATGCCGCCGGACCCCATAATGGCTCCAACCTGCTTCAGGCTGTCGTAGTCCACAGGCATGTCTATCTTGTCCGTGGGTATGCAGCCGCCCGATGGTCCCCCGGTCTGAACCGCCTTGAACTCCCTGTCTTTCTTAATTCCTCCTCCAACGTCATAGATGATTTCCCTAAGGGTGATGCCCATGGGAACTTCCACCAGGCCGGTATTTCTCACCTTGCCCACTAGAGAGAATATCTTCGTGCCCTTGCTGCCAGTCGTGCCGGTGTCAGCATACCATTCAGCCCCTTTGTCGATAATAAGAGGCACGTTGGCCCAAGTCTCCACATTATTGAGGTCGCTGGGTCTGTCCCACAGGCCGCTTTCCACGGTGTGAACATATTTTGCTCTGGGCTCTCCAACCTTGCCTTCAAGGGAATTCATAAGCGCAGTGGATTCGCCACATACAAAGGCACCCGCCCCCCTGATTATTTCTATGGTGAAGTCAAAACCCGAACCCAAAATGTCTTCACCCAGCAGACCACGTGACAGTGCCTGGTTAATAGCCATGGACAAGTGCTCGACCGCTATGGGATACTCATCTCGGACATAAATAAAACCTTCATGTGCACCAATGGCAAAAGCGGCAACAGTCATGCCTTCAATAATGCTGTGGGGGTCTCCCTCCATCAAGCTTCGGTCCATGAATGCACCTGGGTCTCCCTCGTCACCATTGGCAATCACATATTTCACGATGCCCGGTGCCTCTCTGCAAGAGCGCCATTTTCTGCCAGCTGGAAAACCTCCACCGCCTCGCCCCCTCAAACCGGAGGCTTCCACGGTTTCGATTATCTCCATAGGCTTCATGGTAGTCAGTGCCTTCGCAAGGGCTGAATATCCTCCTACGGCAAGATAATCATCTATGTCTGTTGGATCTATCTTGCCCGTGTTATGAGACACCAGCTTTCTTTGATGCCGATAGAAAGGTATGTCCGCTTCATGCAAGATCTTATCGCCAGTCTTGGGATCACGATAAAGCAGCCGATCAAGTACTTCACCCTTAGCAATGGTTTCAGACAGAATCTCAGGGATGTCTTCAGGCTTCACCTTTTGATAAAGGATGTTATCGGGCTCAATCACCATAACTGATCCGATTTCACAAAATCCATGACACCCGGTCTTCTTCACGGTCACCTTGTCGTCAAAGTCTTCTTCTCTTACGTGACTGTCTAAGGCCTCGGCCACCTTGGACGAACCTCTGCCACGGCACCCGGTATTACAAAGCCTAATAGTCTTCTTCCCCGAATCCCGCTTTTGTAAGATGGAATTCCTATAGTCTTCCAGTTCTGAAGCGCTTCTAATCTTGTCCATTTTCTGTTGAACCTGATTTTTTGGAGTAAGCAGACAAAATCTTTTCAACCCTTCCAGGTGTTACTGCACCATAGTAGTCATCATCGACCATGGTCACAGGTGCCAGTGCACAGGTGCCCAC
>SDBU01005976.1_pt1 | contig 14414 bp, 17 predicted proteins | sample 2277071 | NCBI WGS metagenome assembly SDBU01 (sample SAMN10397929, study PRJNA504765) | marine sediment metagenome | isolation source: marine sediment core GS08_GC12, 126 cmbsf | place: Arctic Ocean: Gakkel Ridge, Loki's castle | collected 2008
CCAGACCATCCCTGGCGTAGACCTTTTAAGGTGCATATCGATAGGGGGTGACAAATTCGCTGAACAATTAGGGTGACATTTTCGCTGGACAGCAACAGCTCCGCCCACCACCCTGACAACTGGTTAGTGCACGAAGCCTAGCCCACTTGTGGTATTATGATAAATGCGGGGGCTAAAGTGGATAATGAACTGCCTACCATAAGCCTAAAAGCTGTAGGTATTGTCCGAAATGAGATTAAGCAGTCACCAATACAGGGTTGGGGAAAGGTTGTTTCCGAAATAGTGGTTGACCCTAGCCTGACCGAAGCGCTGGATAACCTGGATGAATTCTCTCACATCATAGTCCTCTACTGGATGCACCAGCACTCCCCGGGTCAACCACCAACTAAAGTCCACCCCAGGGGTAACCGGGAAGTTCCCCTGAAAGGAGTCTTCGCCACCCGCTCACCAAATAGACCCAACCCGGTGGGAAAGGCTACGGTCAGGCTTTTGCAGCGCCAGAGCAACATATTGACGGTTGAAGGGCTTGACGCCATTGACGGGACGCCGGTAATTGATATTAAACCCTACATTCCAGGATATGATTCGGCGGATAGCGCCAGAGTACCCCAATGGATAACCGAGGAGTAAGCCAAGCCCTGCTGGAAATCTATCACCGGCTTTTATCCTGCTACGGACCCCAGCACTGGTGGCCGGCAGAGGAGCCCTTTGAGATAATAGTCGGCGCCATCCTGACCCAATCAGCCGCCTGGGGCAATGTGGAAAAGGCTATAGCCAATCTAAAGTCAGCCAAGGCATTATCCCCAAAGGCACTACGCAGGCTACCCCTTGACAAATTGTCTACCCTTGTCTACCCCTGTGGTTACTACAATGCCAAAGCACTAAAACTTAAGTCCTTTGCTCACTGGCTTATGAAATACTATGATGACGACCTCTATAAGCTGTTTAGTGCCGATATTGACTCCCTTCGCCAGCAGCTTCTTTCTGTCCACGGCATTGGACAGGAAACGGCCGATTCCATAATACTGTATGCTGCCAGCAAGCCTATCTTTGTTATTGACGCCTACACCAAGCGCATTGTCAGCCGCATTGGCTTAGCCCCGGATAGCAATAACTACCGAGCCTTTCAAACACTCTTTATGCACAGTCTGCCCAACGATGCCAAGCTATTCAATGAATACCACGCATTGCTAGTCCGCCTGGGTAAGGATGTCTGCCGCAGCCAGCCCGTTTGCCGGCAGTGCTGCCTCAACGACATTTGCCAGTACTCGAGACAGACCGAAGGATGGATTAAAGGGCTAGCGCCCCTCTAAACTTTTCCTAGTATTTTGGAAAAGGAGAGTCAAAGAGAGGCTTCGCCTCTCTTAAAAACCTTTTTTCCCCTCCCTTGAAGAGGGGGTGAGGTAAGATAAATAATAGCTGGATAGAGGAGGAAACTACAATGAAAGAGCAGGTTATCGCCGAAATTAAAATTGCACCCTTGGGCACGGCAACCACCAGTTTGAGTCACTACATTGCTAGCTGCCTGAATATTGTTAAACAGGCTCAGGATGTAAGCTATCAACTGACGGCAATGGGAACAATCTTGCAGGGACCATTAAAGCGGATACTTGCCCTGGCACAAGAGATGCACGAAGCGCCATTTGCTATGGGGGCAAAGCGGGTGCTTACTACGATTACCATTGACGACCGCCGCGATAAGCTGGCGACTATGGAGAGTAAGGTCAGGGCAGTAAGCCAAGCCGGCAGTTCCCACAGGTAAACGCGGTTGACAGCAACTGCTCATTTTGATATAGTTTTGTTGATAATATTTTTCATTTACAACTGAAATGAGGCTTAAAGAGAGAAGAATAGTTGCTAGCTTGAGGGAGCACGATTATAAACTCACGCCACAACGGCGGAAGGTAATCCGGGCAATCGCCTCTAGTCATAATCATCTTACTCCTGCCGCTATATGTGAGAGGGTACATCGAGATGACCCTAATATCGGGCTGGTAACCGTTTACCGTACCATTAACCTGCTTGCCAAGCTAGGTCTGATATGCGAGCTACACGCTGGAAGTAGCTGTCGCAGCTACACGCTCGGTATCCCAGAGCACCACCATCACCTGATTTGTTCTAACTGTGGTACAGTCCTTGAGTTTACCGACTATGACCTTAGTGAACTAGAGCGACAGCTGTCCTTAGAGACCAAGTTCAAAATCAAAGACCACCTCCTTGAGTTTATCGGTCTGTGCCAAGCATGCCAGAAAAAGGCGACTTAGGATTCTATTAAGCACTGTAGTTAGCTGATATTGTTTCTTTAAACGGTTGTCAGTGAAAGAAATTTTCAATTAGCAGATAAAATGATCAGACGCATTGCCATTGAGTTCAAACACCACATCCCATTCACCACCCTTGGAGCCGCTACTGGGATTATCATCATGGTTATGATAGTTTTTGGCAATGTTCCTCCCCGGATTTCCCTAGGTGCATTCTACACCTTGCACCCCATTCATGTTCTACTGAGTGCCTTAGTAACCACAGCTATATTCAAAAAACACGGCAGCGGCAAGGTATGGGCGGCAATTGCGATTGGCTATTCTGGCTCAATCGGCATCGCAACTTTGAGCGACTCAATAATCCCCTACCTAAGCGGGACACTGCTTGGCATCAAAATGGAATTTCACGTAGGTTTCATTGAGAAATGGTGGCTGGTAAACCCGCTGGCGTTAATCGGGATTGCCATCGGTTATCTAAGACCGACGACAAAATTCCCTCATTTCGGGCATGTGCTGCTAAGCACCTGGGCATCATTATTCTACTTCACTGCCTTTGGGATTGCCCACTGGATTCCCCTGCTCCCCATTATCTTTCTGTTTCTGTTTCTGGCCGTCTGGCTCCCTTGTTGCCTAAGCGACATAGTGTTTCCCCTTCTATTTTCTAGCAACGTTGCCCATCCAGAAGGGATAATATATAATCAGCATCATCGTGGAGGGAAATAGAATGGGAGTTCGTATCACCACCCTGAGCGAAAACACGGCCGGTTTCGGTGACTTCCTCGCTGAATGGGGGCTGAGTATCCTGGTCGAAACCGACGAGACGAGCGTCCTGCTTGATACCGGAAGGAGCATCTCAGCCAGCCATAATGCCGATACCCTGGGCATTGACCTCAGCAAGATTGATAAGATTGTCCTAAGTCACGGTCACTTTGACCACACCGGTGGTCTGCGGGAAATCCTGCACAAGATGGGGAAAAAGGAGATTGAGATAATAGCCCACCCTGATGTCTGGGGGGCTAAGTATAGCCGCCGCGAGGAGGAAGGCGATAAATATATCGGGATACCCTTCCAGCGCTACGAACTGGAAAGCCTGGGGGCTATCTTTAACTTGACCACAAAACCAGTAAGAATAACTGACAGCATAATGACTACCGGCGAGATTCCGATGGTAACTGATTGCGAGGAAATAGATACTGCCCTGTTTGTCAAAGGAGATACTGGCTGGCAGCCGGATAAGCTTCTAGACGACCGGGCAATCATCATAAACACACCGTCAGGTCTCGTTGTTATTCTAGGTTGTGCCCACCGTGGCATAATCAATACCCTGTACCATGCCCGGCAGCTTACTGGCGTGGAAAGGATACACACAGTAGTCGGTGGTGCTCACCTCATGAATGTCTCTCAAGAGCGGCTATGGCAGACAGTTGCTGCCCTCAGGGAGCTTGGTGTCCAGAGACTAGGTTTGTGTCACTGCACTGACCTGCCGGCAACTTGCGTATTGGCTCAGGAGTTTGGTGAGGGCTTCTTCTTCAATAAGGCTGGCACTACTATTGACCTCCCTTAAGGAGTTGCCATGAATCTCTCAATCCAGCTAGCCCCGAAAAACAGACACGGACTACTACTAGCTAACCCGGTGATGACAGCATCAGGCACCTTCGGCTATGGCACTGAGTATAGTCACCTGTTTGATATTCAGAGACTGGGGGCTATTGTGTGCAAGGGAACCACCCTTGAACCTAAAGATGGTAACCCCCAACCGAGACTGGTAGAGACAGCTTCCGGCTTGCTCAATTCAATTGGGCTGCAGAATATTGGCGTTAACGCCATAATTAAAGAAAAGGCACCGCTTTGGGCAAGCTGGCGTGTGCCGGTCATCGTCAATATCGCTGGCGAGACTATTGACGAGTACGCGCAACTAGCCAGGAAACTGGACGGGGTGGCTGGGATTAGCGCTATTGAAGTAAATATCAGTTGCCCCAATGTCAAGGCTGGCGGGGCTGAGTTTGGCACCAACCCCCGGTCAGCAGCCGAAGTAACCGCTGCAGTTAAGGCAGCTACCTCTCTGCCGGTTTTGGTCAAGTTAACCCCTAACACCAGTGATATTGCTAGAGTAGCTCTGGCTGTAGCCGAAGCCGGAGCCGATGCTATCTCCTTGATTAACACACTAAAGGGCATGGCTATTGATATTACTAGCCGTAAACCTCCACTGGGTAACATAACCGGGGGGCTATCGGGGCCGGCAATAAAGCCGGTGGCGCTATACATGGTATATGAGGTGGCTGGGGTGGTGGGGGTGCCGCTTATTGGCTGCGGTGGTATCACGACTGCCACTGATGCTATTGAGTTCATCATGGCTGGAGCCAGTGCCATTCAGGTAGGCACTGCCAGCTTTGCCAACCCCCGAGCACCGCTCGATGTTCTAGAAGGAATAGAGCAGTTTATGGAAAAAGAGGGGATAAAGGATATAGCCAAGCTTATCGGCGTAGCGCAGCGCTGAACGACTGCGAGCAGCTATGTAACCAGGTCACCTGCCACCAATTCGGTCTCGGCTCGACTACCAGCTTAATCTAAGCCTCATATTGACAAAGACACCCATCAGAACTAGTGTTGGTTATAAGCGTATAGCTACCGAAATTGAGCATGGAGAAGCAAGATTATGGCTCTTCTAGACCTAATAAAACATAGAAAAAGCGTTAGGGATTTCCTGGATAGACCTGTTGAGCGAGAAAAGATAATGATGTGTCTTGAGGCAGCAAGGCTAGCTCCCTCCGAATGCAATTCACAACCGTGGAAATTTATAATCGTGGATGATAGGCAGTTAAAGAATAAGCTATGCGGTGCTGCTTTCGGTGGTATATATTCTATTAATTCCTTTTGCAAAATGGCACCAGTTATAGTTGTCGTCATCTCCGAAAAGTCCAAGTTTATAGCTAGAATCGGCGGAATGTTCCGAGGCACAAAATACTACCTTATAGATATAGGGATAGCCTGTGAGCATTTTGTACTTGAGGCTGAGGATTTGGGCCTTGGAACTTGCTGGATAGGTTGGTTTAATGAACGGGCGGTAAAATCAGTATTAAATATCCCACAGCATGAAAAGATAGACATTCTAATAGCATTGGGCTACTACGATAGGGAAAAACTAGGTCCAGAACATAGCAGGGAGCCAATGGATAAAATCGCGTCGTTCAACTGCTATTGAGTCCTCCTGACGTTCTGGGGGGAATAGAGCAATTCATGGAAAAAGAGGGGATAAAGGATATAGCCAAGCTTATCGGCGTAGCGCAGCGCTGAACGACGGCGAGCAGCTATGTAACCAGGTCACCTGCCACCAATTCGGTCTCGGCTCGATACCAGCTTAATCTAAGCCTCATATTGACAAAGACACCCACCCGTTTGCCCCGGTCTCTATAAACGTTGTACATTTTCTCACGGTACAGTTCCTCGATGGCTGCTTTTACGTCTGGTGCCAGGTACTCATATGGGGAAACCTTGCTACCTATCTGCATGTCTTCATACACCCACACACCGTCGTTGCGGCTCATATCCATCAACCAGTAATCGAAGAAATAGGTTGGCACCCACGTCTGGCAGGGTATTGGGTAGCCGACGGTTTCCCCTTTCTTCAGTTCATCGCCTTCCTCGACGACTACGCTATCAAGCAGATAGTATTCGGTCATGAATCGCTCGCTGTGCTTGATGTGCACCTCAAAATTTCCGGGCTCGCCGGAAACACGTTCCACCAGACCGTCAGCGATGGCCTTTACCGGCGTGTCCGCCGACTTCGGGTACACCCAGATATGGTCCAGGCCCTCGGGATGGTCACCGTCGTGCATACCGAACGGAGCTATGCCGCCGCCTTCGAAGTGAATCTGGTCGAGGTCAATGGGGAAAGCAAACTCAATATCTTCGCCGCTGAAGTCCGGCTCCGACGGCCCACCCGATTGCGGCCCGACCTCAAATCGCCCGCACCCCTCGACCAGCGGCCACGGTCCGGTGGCAATACCGTACAGCGTCTGGCTCATAATGCCTGTGCTGAAAAACAGAAAGAGACCATCGCCACCACTACGGTAATGCTTCATGGTTGTGGTCATTTCCGGCTGGTCTGGCGGAGTAAACTTCTGTTCACTCACCAACTCCCAGCCGGTCAGCTAATCATGATACCAGCAGGCTACTTCCAGGTTGTCTCTTTTATCTTCAACACGGTGCCATCCGTGGCGTCGATGTACACCTTGAGCCCTGCTCCCCCCCCACCTGTGACCGGGCCCAAGATAACTGTGTAGACCAACTTTCTCTCGCAGATCACAGACCGGCCTAGGCGCACGAACATTGGCCCCAGGCCTTCATTCCCCCGCTCCTGGGCGATGTTCACAGCCTCTGGGCTGTCCAACAAGGCATTCAACTGGGAAATGTCTACCACCTGTGCTTGGGTGTGCCTTTCCCAACTGCCGCCGTATACGCCGAATGTCCCAGCCTCGTTGCAGTGATCCACCTCGCCCTTCCGGATAAAGACCAGAACTTGGGTATAGGAGCTCTGAGAGTCTCGCCGGTGGAGCATCACATCCCAGGTGTCTTCATATCCGCCCTCGACGGCACCGTGCCCCATTTTGTGAGTTACTACCACGGTTCCGCCGGCTACTACCTCAGACAGATACAACTTCTCGTCATATTTGGCCGAAGCGTGCTCGTAAGCCATCTCGCAGGCTTCTTTGGCTGCCAACTCAGGCTGTGGGGTGGGTGTGGGGGTGGGTATTGAAGCAGGAGCAGGAACATCGGGTGTTTCAGGAGATCCTGCGCACGATATCATGAGAAGAAGTACCACAACAGCTATGGCGCTAACGAATTTGACCAGTTTCAACTTCGTATCACCGCCTATTAAGATTCTTGGCCAGCACATGTTTTCGGGCGTACCTTTTCCCCACCTGTTCAAGGCTTGTTTAACGCCATTATCTTCGTTCGGTTTTCTAGAAGCAGGCTACTCCAGATGGAAGCTGCGAATTACCTCATCCATAAATGGTTCATCCTGTTCAAATCGGGCAGGTATGTTAATACTCTCCAAGACGAACACATTTGCTTCCTGAATTACGATGACAGCTTTGCATTTGAGGAGAGATTCCTCAAATATTCCACCGAACACAATTTCGTAGGCTAGCGTTCCGTCGTCTAAAGTTACCTCACCTTCAGAAAATAACTCATAGTTACGTATATGTTTACTGATGTCTGTTTTTAGATTTAATGCAGCCTCGGCAAGGGTGGTTTCCTCAGTCCATGCCGCAACCGTTACGCCGGGTAGTCCCTCTGCAGACCAGAAAGATACGATTGAGCCGTATTGACCTGAGTCATCCTCGGTCCATCCTGCAGGGCAGTTTAGGGAAAAGCCGTACTCCGCGTTCGTGTAGGTGCCCCCCTCGCTGGGAGTCGGGGGTACAAAGGTATAGATTGGCAGGAACTTAAAGCTACCCATTACGGTATCTATTAGCTGTTTCTGCTCATCAAATCGGTCTGGCTCACTCCTTACTCCAAGCCAGAAGACCTGTTTCTCCCGCACCAGCACGACGTATCTGAACCTCTCCACTTTTCCAGTACCGATATCTGCTTGGCCTATTATTTCGTAACCCGAGATACCAGCGCCTATGGTAACGTCGCCCTCCGAGATCAGCTCAAACTGGGGTATGTATTCTTCAAAGTATTCTTTGCCTTCGGATATAGCATCGGTCAAGGTAATCTCCTCAGTCCTGTATTCCACAGTTACATCCTCGGTGACATGTCCGTCGGGGTCCCTGAACACAAGAGAGAAGGCTATCCCTGCCATGCCTGATCTCTCCGTCCATCCCTCAGGATACTCAATGGAAAAGCCATGCTCTGCATTCTCGTAAAGATTCATTGGTGTAGACGGAAGGGTCGGTGTTGGAGTAGGTGTTGCAGTTGGTGCGCCTGCTCCACACTGGCAGCCACCAACTACCAGAACCAAAGATAGAAGGCAAATGCCCACAGTCCACATTGTTACTTTTTGCATGATCATACACCTCCTCAGCACAGGAGTTTACTTCATTCACATTGCCTACCCATTTTCCAAAGTTGTGATAGCAGAATAGGTGGCACAAGTGTAATATTAACCATGTCCGATTTCTTCTATTAGCTCACTTGGTGTGCTAATTGTCAATATGGGGTGCTACAATATGACAGCAGGCATGTTGCAAAGCATGGGGGATAAGAGAGAATACACGTCTGAAAGCTCAAGTGTAGAACTGCACATTACGCTACATTGTTAACCCATTTTAGGGATTTTTTGAAATTTCAGATTTTTATGTGCTAGCGAAACGCCACTTTATCTACTAGTAATACACAGTATAGACATAGGACTTGGAAATGATGCTCAATTGCTTTTTGTACAAACTAGACCGTTATTCCTATAGCAACTTGAAGCTCGTTGGCGAGTAGATAACAGCAACGGGTCTTATGTTTGTACACCTGCGACGCTTATCGAATTTAACATCATGTGCCCTCAGCTTTCGGCCTAATCCTTCGGGTAGGTGTACTTCAGCCTCATCATTGAGCTGATGTACAGTAACCATAAATGGATAACATTTACCTTGTTCAGCATATTGTGAGAAAGCTTTGGCAATATCTCTAGCTCAAGTTTTTTCTGCGTAAATGGTCCATACCAACCGATCACATAGTTGCCTTGAAGTTTCAATGCGCCAGATTCGCCAACCTTACATTCATAGGCGCTTATTCTCCATGTTGAATATGGTCTTCCGACCTTAAGTTTATCTGTCATAATAAACTTCAAATGATTCGTAATGCTGGATTTTAATTTGGCCAACTCTCATATTGTTTGTCAAGCATGGATTGTTGATGATTGGCAATCCATGATACATGGATTAGTCCAATTTCACTGATCTGAAGAATTCCATCCTTTCTTCTCAGCAGATTGCCAGACGGTCATGCAAACGATACTCAGTTCAATACTTGGATCCCTCCCACGCTGAAGGGTTCTGCCAATATTGAAACACTGAGATCTAGCCACCGGGGAAAGGAAATCATGAGACTTCAGCCATTTTGCCAGATCAAACCAAGCTTGATATCCCTTGTTGCTACAAAACTCCATAGCCTCAGATATTACTGCAAATACCACTCCTTCTGAACCATCCACTATTACCTTTTCTCCGGTCTTCAACAGCGCTGTGCCCTGAACCGTACTTGTGATAGCCGGTATACCCTCCTCAAGGGAGCTGAAAGGCTTGCTGATTGGCAGAAGGCGAGGTTAAGCCAGCTATTCTACCACTATCCTGAACTCAGGAGGGCGTGGGTGCTTAAGGAGAAGTTCAGGGCATGGTACAGGGGAACGGACAGGAGCCAGGCTGAGGAAAGGCTGGAATCATTGAAGGAGACAATCTCCAATGACTATCTACCTGAGTTTAAAGAGCTACTGCATACGCTGGATAACTGGCGAGAGGAGATACTGAACTACTTTGATTACCCGATAACCAATGGCTTTGTTGAGGGAAAGAACAATCGCATCAAAACCATAAAGAGGATGGCATATGGTTACCGCAATATGGATAACTTCCGGCTAAGGATATTGGCAACTAATTCCAAAGGAGCAGGGTCATAATTTTCACACTTATTGACGTAGAACCTCTCAAAATGGGTGGTGCAATAATTTGGACAGATGTGGTAAAATATAACTAACTTTAGAGTCGTTCCGAAAGGGGTAGTTTGAAGGGGCGAAACCCCTTTAAGCCTATGCCCTCTTGAAGGGAGTGATGTTGACACATAATTCCAATAACAGGGTTGTGGTTACCGGGATAGGTGTTCTGTGCCCACTTGGTCTGAATGCTGCCACTACTTGGGAGGGTCTAATCGCCGGCAAGTCCGGCATTGACTACATTACTCTATTTGACCCTGAGCGATTTGAGACCAAGTTCGCCGGTGAGGTTAAGGGGTTTGAGGCTACCGACTATATCGGGCGCAAGGATGCCCGCCGTATGGACCGCTTCGCTCAACTGGCAGTGGCGGCTTCATTAGAGGCAGTGGGGCAAGCTGGGATAAAGATTAATTCCAGCAATGAGGATAAAATCGGTGTTCTGATTGGTAGCGGGATTGGCGGGTTGACTAGCTTGTTTGAACAAAGTGGAGTGCTGATAGAAAAGGGGCCGGATAGGGTAAGCCCATTCCTGGCACCAATGATGATGGGCAACGCTGCCTCAGCCCAAGCATCAATGGCGCTGGGGGCTAAGGGACCAAATTTCTGCACCACATCAGCTTGCTCCAGTGGCGCAGATGCTATAGGCACCGCTTATGAAATCATCAAGCATGGTGATACTAAGGTGATGATAGCTGGCGGCAGTGATGCCATAATAAACCCTATAGGTATCGCCGCTTTCAATGCCTGTAAAGCCATCTCTACAAGAAACAGTGAGCCGCAACTGGCGTCCCGCCCATTTGATGCCGAGCGCGATGGCTTTATTATTAGCGAGGGGGCTGGCATCCTTATTTTGGAAGACCTCACTTTCGCCCAAAAGCGCGGGGCTAACATCCTTGCTGAAATCATAGGTTATGGTGCCACTGGCGATGCCTTTCACATCACCCAGCCAACGGAGGATGGAGAGGGCGCTGTCAGAGCAATGCAGATGGCGCTGGATAAAGCCGGGCTCACCCCGACCGAGGTTAATTACATTAACGCTCATGGCACCTCAACACCCCTGAACGACAAAGTGGAGACTCTGGCGATAAAGAAGGTATTTGGTGATTATGCCTATAACATTCCGATAAGCTCCACCAAGTCAATGATGGGGCATCTTATAGGGGGTGCCGGTGCGGTTGAGGCGGCGATAACGGTTATGGTTATCCAGCATGGGATAATACCACCAACGATAAACCTTACCCATCCTGACCCTGAGTGTGACTTAGACTATGTTCCCAATATTGCCCGCCGCGCCAGCGTTACTACTGCCCTCTCTAACTCCTTTGGCTTTGGGGGGCATAACTCAGTTCTGGCATTTAGAAAATATACTGAGGGGTGAGCTTGAACCATAGTCGCTGGAATTTGCTGCCACCAGCTCCAGCCAAACACCTGGCTAGCACTTCCGGCTTTCCCCCTCTGATAGCGCAACTGCTATATAATCGTGGCCTCACTGAACCCTCCCAGTTACAACTATTTCTTACTGCTGATGAGCGCCTGTCAGGTGACCCCTGGCTACTGCCTGATATGCACCAGGCGGTAGCCAGGATATACCAGGCTTTACTCTCCGGGGAAAACATTGCTATCTATGGCGACTTTGATGTTGATGGCATCACCGGGACTGCCGTGCTCGTCAACGGGCTGTCAATCCTTGGTGGCAAGGCTATCCCCTATATCCCACACCGCCTGACCGAGGGCTATGGACTAAAGACAACCGCTTTAGAGAACCTTTACCGAAAAGGTATCAGCCTCGTTATTAGCGTTGATTGTGGCATTACCGCCCTCCGCGAGGTTAAGCGGGCAAGAAGGATGGGGCTGGATATAGTTATCACTGACCACCATACCCCCTTGGACACGATACCGCCAGCGGTGGCTACTGTTAACCCCAAGCGAGCCGATTCAGCCTATCCCTTCTCACAGTTAACCGGTGCTGGAGTAGCTCTCAAGCTTCTTCAAGCCCTGTTTCAGGGCATTGGCAAAGAGGAGCAACTGGATGAGCTACTAGACCTGGTAGCCCTGGGAACTGTAGCCGATATGGCACCACTACTGGGGGAAAACAGATACCTGGTCAAGCGAGGGCTAAAGCTAATCAATGCTACCCCCCGTTTAGGGGTCAGGGAGATAGTAGCCAGTGCTGGACTAAATATCGGCAGTCTTGGCGCAGAAACTATCTCCTGGGTTATCGCCCCGCGTTTGAATGCTGCCGGCAGGCTAGCCCATGCCATGACCAGCTATAAACTGCTGATGACTGACTCACCCCGGGAGGCGCACGGCTTAGCGGCATGGTTGGAACAAAAGAACTCAGAGCGGCAAAGGTTAACCGAGAAGGCGTTAGCTAAAGTCAGAGAGCAGGTATTGGCGCAAGGGATTTCACCGCTGCTAATTGCCGGTGACAGGGAAATTCCCCCGGGAATCGCCGGGCTGGTCGCCGGCAGGCTGTCAGAGGAATTCTACCGCCCGGCGGTCGTTATTAAGATTGGCGAGCAGGTAAGCAGTGGCAGCTGTCGCAGCATCCCCGAATTCAATATTATCCTCGCCCTAAATCAGTGTCGCAGTTTGTTTTACCATTTTGGTGGGCACTCCCAGGCAGCCGGCTTTACTCTCCCCACCCGGAATCTACCCCACCTCCGGGAGCACCTCTCCCAGCTAGCGGCTACCCAGCTAGAGGGGATTGACCTCCGCCCTCGTATAGATATTGAAGCTGAGGTTACCCTGCCTGACCTTGGCGGGGATACCTTCCAGCAAATTCAGCAGCTAGCGCCGTTTGGGCAGGGTAACCCGCTACCTACCTTCCTCAGCCGTGGGGTGGAGGTTGTTGATTGCCACACTATGGGTAACAGTAGCAACCACCTGAGGCTAAAACTAAGGCAGGGTGGGACACTGTGGGATGGGGTAGCCTTCAGATTGGGCAACTATCTGGCAGAGGTAACCCCCCTCGCTAACCTCGTCTATAACCTGGAAATAGACCGCTGGGGCGGGAAAGAGAGCCTCAGACTCAATATCCTGGACTTCGCGCCGACAGGCCGGACTTGAATAGAAAATCTTAAAACGTGACGCCCATATGACTAATGAATTGCTTATTATTGCCCTCGCCCTAATCCTTGCCTACCTGCTTGGCTCCATTCCTTCAGCCTACCTGGCCGGCCGTCTTAAAAAGGGGATAGACATTCGTCAGGTAGGTACCCGTAATATGGGAGCGATGAATGTTTTCTACGAGGTAGGCTTCGTACCCGGAGTCATAGTCCTGGCAGTGGATGTGGGCAAAGGGGCAGCCGCCATTGCCCTAGCCCGCTGGCTGGGAGCACCTATGATAGTTGAACTACTGGCCGGGGCCGTCGCTGTAATCGGCCACAGCTTCCCGGTATGGCTCAACTTCCGCGGCGGCAAGGGCGGCGCCACCAGTATCGGCATCCTTATCTTCCTGATGCCCTGGGGGATACCCTTCTACCTGGCCATCTTTGGCCTGATGCTACTGCTCACCCGCTTCCCAACCTTCAGTTACGGTGTAGCCTTCGTGTGTTTCCCCTCTGTTGCCTGGCTGCTTTATCACTCCGGGGTGCTGGTCACCTACTCAATAGGTCTGCTGTTGCTGCTCGCACTGCAAAATATTCCCGGAGTAAATATCCCCCCAGCTTGCTGGGGGGATATTTACTTAGAGCGGGATTAGTCCCGGAGATGCGGCCAGCTATAGCTCTCTTTGAGGAAGAAAGGACGACTTTGGAAGCCAGTTTAGCTGCCTTTCAGATAGGCAAAATTCATGCGTGTTCTGATCTAGGAGCGGCCGGTATCGGAGCAGCCGTCTGCGAATCAGCCAGATACGGTGGTTTTGGAGCAAAAGTCGATTTATCGGCAGTCCCGGTTAAAGTCGAGGGGATTACTGCAGAGGAGATCCTCATTTGCGAGACTCAAGCGAGAATGGTTCTTCAACTTTCTCCAGCAGATGCCGATGAGATGATGGCGGCTATTCAATCCAAAAACGGAATTGCTGCCATGATCGGTGAGATTACTAGGGACGATAAGGAAGTATTTGAATACAGAGGGCAAACCATAGCCACTATCCCCAATAAGCCCTCTAAGGAAATTTTGGAGAGCCTGAAAGGAGGAGATTAATCATGCCACGGGAGTATAGTCAGGCGGGGGTGGACTATACAAAGATTGAGCCCTTCAAACAGGCAATGCAGGCAACAGGTAATCGTACTCTGAATTTTCCTAATCGCCGGGGGGTCTATATTAACGAAGAGGCAGGCGATATCTTTGAGTATTGCGGCCCGCACAAACCATTATGGCACATGATTCAAGAAGGTCTTGGGAACAAAAACTGGATCGCTGAATGGATGTATCAGCACGCCGGTACAGGAAGAACATATTACGAAGGTATCGGCATAGATACTGCCCTGATGGCAGTAGTCGATGTGCTCCGTCGGGGCGCACTTCCTGTGGCTTATGCTGACGAAGCGGCAGCTGGG
>SDBU01005977.1_pt1 | contig 14413 bp, 27 predicted proteins | sample 2277071 | NCBI WGS metagenome assembly SDBU01 (sample SAMN10397929, study PRJNA504765) | marine sediment metagenome | isolation source: marine sediment core GS08_GC12, 126 cmbsf | place: Arctic Ocean: Gakkel Ridge, Loki's castle | collected 2008
GCAAAAGAGATATATCAAACTCTGATAAACAGCTTTGAGCTAGGAAAAGAGTTAAGAGTAGTCATTACAGACAAGAAACCCAAGCGTACTACTAATCAGAATAACCTGTACTGGCTTTACCTCACAGCAATATCAAATGAAAGTGGCAATGATGTAGATGACCTCCACGCCTTATTTAAAGGAAAGTTTCTTGGTAAAGGAATAGTAGAGGTATTTGGTGAGAAAGTCCGTCAAGCTAAAAGCACTACCGAGCTATCAACAGGGCAGTTTATAGAGTATCTTATGAGGATTGAAGAATTAACAGGTGTAGCAATACCCGATACCGAGGGATTTCAATATGGTGAAGATTAAAATATGGAAAAGTTATAAAGCTGACTTAGAGTTCTCTCATTATATAAGAGACCGAGACAAAGGAATATGTTTTTTCTGCAAGAAGTCGGCTAGTCAAAACTCACACTTCTGGGGTAGAGGCAATTCAGCTACAAGATATGATGTTGACAACTGTGATTATGTGTGTGGGGGTTGCCACATGAGAAACGAGGGCAACAAGCAAGGTCGGTATAGGGATTTAAAGCTCAAACAGTTAGGAAAGAAAGGATACGCTGACCTTGAAAAAAGGGCTAGAAGTATAAAGAAAAGACGAGATTCAATTATAGAACTTATGGAATTATTAGCTTGATTTAAAGGGAAAAAGGTGATAAAATAGGGTAATGAGATTATGGATAAAACACTTCAAAGACAAAGAAGCACTATTAAAACAAATAGCACTATTACACAACGAAAATCGCTTATATGTCAAAGGTACTAAAGAACAATTAAAAGATTTAATTTTACCAGAGGGAGTTAGAAAAGAGATTGTTATATGAAAGAAGAAATTAGAACAACAAGACCAATAGGTGTTACAAAGAGTATTCCAATTAAAGGACACAGAGACCCCACTGCTTGTAAGCACGAAATAGATTGGAATTATTTTACTTATGACTCAAACAGGTGTGTTTATATTAGAAAACCGAGCATTGGATTTAAACCAGAAAGAGATAGTTTGTGGGTTTATACAGAAGAGTTTATGAAAAAATGGGAGCAAGAACTTAGCGAAGTTATGTTTGTAATGAGAGAAGAATTAAGACCATTACTATTAAAATAAAAATATGACATTAAATTATAAAGACCCAAAACTTGACCCAGCAACAAAACAACAATTATTCATTATCTTTGTAGAAGAAGAATTAAAAGCCCAAGGTAAGAGTATAAAAGCCCTTGAGGGGCTTGAAATGGGTGATTTTAAGAATAAAACAGAGGAAAGCATGGATATTGTTGTGAATAAATTACACCTCCTTAGAGGGGATTTTGACAACTTTCGTCAAAGTAATAGACAAGACAAAACCAAGTCTTTCTGGGATATATTTAAGAGATAATATGAAAGTAAAAAGAAAAATCTACAGAAAAATAACAAAGAATAGACTAGACGAATGTTTAGCTTTAGTTGGTTGGTCTACCAGACATTATGGGTGTGGTTATTTTAGATTGATAAATGGATATGGAAATACAAGTAACTTTATAACTTATTGCAGAGATGGTGATGAAAATAAGACACTCCAAGATTTAAAAATAGAAGAATTTAATAAAAATAAACCTTTTGGTGATTCCCCTAAAGATTTAAGTTTTGTAAATAATGGAATTTTAAGTTTTCAATTAAGAAAATGTTTATTAGAAGTGATTTATTTTCCCAGTAACGAAGAAGTTGATTTTGTTTCAATCTCAACAAGTAAAGAACAGGAGGCATTTGTATTATTTACTCCTAAATTTGTTTCAAAAAATTAAATGTTTAACTTCTTCTTCGGTAATAGATTAGGAGGGAAAAGGCGACATAAAGATTGGCGTAAGGTTAGGGGGGAGTTTTTAAAGAAGCAAAATGTCTGCCAAGTATGCCTAAAGAAAGCCAAGCAAGTACATCATATAATACCATTTCATATTAATATAGAATTGGAATTGGAACGAGATAATCTTATGACATTTTGTAGAGTACATCATTTCTGGTTTGGTCATCTCGGCTCATGGCACAGTTGGAACGAGAATATAGTAGAAGATGCTAGGATTATGAGAGAGAAAATTTTAAATAGACCTTAATATGAATAAACAAATGAAAAAACATACACTATCTTGGTTTATCAACAGAATTGGTAAAAAAATTAAATGTAATGACCACGAAGCACCAGATGATTGTGAAGGGATTTTGATTGAAAGCGGTATTGTTGTCCAAAATCTTTTTAATACACAAAGAGATAGAAATATAAGTTTTTTTGAAGAATAAATAAACCATGAACAAAGAAGAAGAAAAACAATTTGATGAAATACCTACTAAGGGCTACCACAGAGATTATATTCATAAAGCCCAAGTTAAAGACTTCATCTCCAAACATTACATATCCCGTAAGGAAATAAAAGAGAAACTATCAGAACAAGAAGAAGTAATAAAAGAAATGGATTATCAAATGGAAGAAAGAGTACATAAACTTCAAGTAATAGATAAGATTAGAGAAGACCTTAAATCATAGAAGTTCTTGTGTTTAAGGAGGAATAGTGTTAGAATTAATATTATAAGTAACTATTAAGATATGGGAAAGCATAAATCAAAAAGGAAAAAGAAGTAAAAGATGAAAAAGGAGCTTGAAGAAATAAAGAAACTAGAATCTGCTATTAACTATCATACAGTAGCTATAAGATTACAAGCAGAAAAGATAAGGGAGATTATTAACTCATTACAAGTAGATGGGAAGACCACTTAAATTTAAAACAGAGAAGTTTTTATGTAGATAGAGAAATTCACGGGGAAATAAAATGATAACTAAACCAATTACATATACTAGGGATTTTGTTTTTGAAGAGGTCTGCTCAATCCTTGAAGGAGTGTTGAATAATAAGGATATTTTCTATATTGGGGAAGTGTTTGAGGAGAAAGAATATTCAAGACAGAGATTTTCAGAATGGGCTAAAACCTTTGAAAAGGATGAGGAGATTTCGGACACTATAAAGAGAATTAAAGATATATTAGAATCAAGGATAAATGTGGGTGGATTGAAAGGGAACTTAAATTCTACTATGACAATTTTTAATCTTAAGAATAATTACAACTGGAAAGATAAAACAGAAACTGACATTACTAGCAAAGGAGAAGTAATACCTATTTATGGAGGGCTTTCGGGACACGATAGCAACAGCAAAAATCTTCAAACTAAAGAAGAGGATTAGAGCAGTTTGTGGAGGAACTTCTGCTTCAAAAACTATCTCTATTTTAGTTTGGTGTATTGATTATGCTCAAACACAAAAGAATAAGAAGATAGATATATTCGCAGAGTCTTATCCTCACCTTGAAGATGGAGCTATCAAGGACTTTAAAAGTATAATGATAGAGCAAGGATACTGGCAAGATTCAAGATGGAATAGCACACTTCATGTTTATAATTTTAAAAGCGGTTCGATAATAAAATTCATTTCAGTAGATAAATTAGGTAAGGCAAAAGGACCTAGAAGAGATGTTGGATTTGTGAATGAAGCTAATCACGCAATGCCTTGGGAAGTATTTGACCAACTGTTAGTAAGAACTAAAGAGGTGATGTGGTTTGACTGGAATCCATCTAATGAGTTTTTTTATGAGGAAAAGATTGAAGGACAAAGAGAACATGACTTTCTGCGATTAACATATCAAGACTGTTTAAATGCTTTAGATACGAGAATAGTTCAAGATATTGAGTCTCACAGGAACGATATAAACTGGTGGAAAGTATATGGATTAGGTGAATTAGGAATTGTAGAGGGTAGAATATATAAAGATTGGAAGATTATAGATGAAGTACCACACGAAGCTAGACTTGAAAGATATGGATTAGACTTTGGGTGGAGTCCTGACCCCTGTGCAATAATAGGTATTTATTACTGGAACGGCTCTTATATTGTAGATGAAGTAGCTTATCAATTAGAGATGTCTAATAGTGAGATAGCTGGAACATTTAAAAACTTAAAGAAAGCTCTTATAATTGCTGATAGTGCAGAGCCAAAGAGTATTGCTGAAGTTAAATTATATGGGTTGAATGTTCTACCCACAAAGAAAGGTTCTGACTCTGTAAGACATGGTATAGCTTCAGTTCAAGACCAAAAGATATTCGTTTCCAAGCAAAGCACAAAGATAATAAAAGAGTTTAGAAACTATCTATGGCAAACTGATAAAAATGGCAAGTTAATGCCAGGAGTACCAGTTAAAGGAAGTGACCATACACTTGATGCAATACGATATGCTGTGAACTCACTTATTCCAATTATGAAAAAGAAAGAAATGGTATACAACATGAATATCCCTGCTTTAATGATTAACAAAAAAGTAAACAAAGCAAGATGATAGGAATACCAATACCAAATAACTACTCAATGCCTTTTGAAGCAGTTAAATGTTTAATGTCTGTGGATAATGTTGTATGGGCAGAAGGACCATACATCTACGCTAATCGTAATCTACTACTAGAGAAAGCTAAGTATGAGAAGTCCAGTATCATTATGATAGATGCTGATATGGTCTACACCCTAGACGATGTTAAGAGAATAGAAAGGCACTTAGAAACTAAAGATGTAGTATCAGGACTTTATGTAGTAGGCAAAGAACCATATCCACCTTGTGTTTATAAGCGTGTTGAAGGAAATTATCAACTAACAGAACCACCTAAAGAGCTTGAAGAGATAGACGCTTGTGGTGGTGGCTTTCTAGGAATATCAGCTAAAGTAGTACAAGATATGCCACTTGAAGCATTTAATGATATTTGGGAAGGAAAAGTTAAGCATGGCGAGGATATATCATTCTGTCATCGCTTAAAGGACAAAGGTTTTAAGTTATGGCTTGACCCATCAATTAAAATAGGACACATAAGAAGTAGTGTCGTCAAACCAAATTAGCTTGTTTTTTATAAATGTGTTAGAATACAATTTCATGACTAAAACTATTGAAGAATTTAAAGATAAAGGTGTGCCTGTTAAAGTTCCAGGAGGAGATATTAAGGGCTGGGAGATAGGTGATGACTTTATGATTAATCCTGACTATGTAGCACCGCCACCAGCACCAGTTGAGACAATAGAACCTATTAAAATCAAGTGTGGTAAGTGTGGAGCTGATGAAGCTAAAGAGAAAATAATAGAGTTCAAAGGAGGATTAACAAGAGAAGTATCAGTATGCGATAAATGTATAAAATACTATGGTTAATATGTTCTTTAAAAAAGTAGAAGTAATACTAAAGTCAGGAAAAGATGAGTTCTCTGGTGAAGGTGGAACTATCCTAGAAGCACTACAAAAGATAGAGATTAAAGATATAAAGTCAGTTGGTACTTTTACTGTGATTATAGACAAGGAAAGGTCAGAAATATCTATTAGAATATCACCAATGAAACTTAAACTGATGTTTGATAGACCATTTGAATTAGAAATCTTTGCTAAAAAACTAGAGATATTAAAATGAAATTTTCAAATATACATGACTTCATAGTAGGTAAGGAGAATGAATACCAACACCCAATATCTCTTTTAGGGTGGAATTGGAACTTAAAAGAACACATAAAACAGAGCTTTTATTACAAACATGGTCGTCTTTTAGAAGGAAATGACATAACTACTCCTGTAAAGAACATAACCAAGCCGATACTTAACCTACAATACAGAGCAGAAGACATAGATGTAAAAGACATTGTCCTTTATGTAGATGACCCCTCAACTTACCACCTGTCCTTTTTAATAAAGAAATATCATGATGATGTGTTTGTTGTAGAGAATGATTTAGATACTTTCATTGACGAAATGAACGAGTCCAAGGTTGACTATGGGGCTGGACTTATGAAGAAAACAGGTAATCCAAAGCCAGAAGTAGTAGATATGCAGTCAATCGCCTTTGCAGACCAAACAGACATAGTAAAAGGAGTAATCGGTCTAAAGTTCTTCTTTAACCCAGATGAACTCAAAGACATGGAAGCTAAAGGGTGGGGTAGCACAGCAAATGGAGCTAATGCAACAGTTGACGAGCTAATCAAGCTATCAGAAGAGTATAAAGTTCCTGATAATGCTACTGGTATTCAGAACTCAACACCAGGGAATTACATAGAAGTTTACACAGTTGACGGAGTATTACCTAAATCTTACCTTGATGACTCTGATAGTGAAGACTTTGTTAGACAGTTCCAAGTAGTAGGATTTTATAAGGATAGTGATGGTAAAAGTCATGGAGTTACCCTATTTAGAAAGAAAGTAGCCAAAAACCCATTTAAAATAATAATAAGAGATAAGATATACAACAGAGGAGTAGGATATGGTGGAGCAGAAGAGTTGTTTGAAGACCAGATATGGACCAACTACTCTGTCATTCATAAGAAAGATATGCTTGACTCCGCCTCAAAGACTATCCTTAAAGCCATAGGAGTAGATATGAAGTCTAGGTATCCTAATGGGCTAAAGGATATGGAAAACCTACAAGTAGTTGAGATGAATGAAGGAGAAGACCTAGCCCAGATTGATACATTCCCAAGGAATATGCAGTTATTTGATAACTTTGAGAAGGAGTTAATGGAACACGCACAGACTACAGCATCAGCTCAAGACCCATTGTTAGGCATACCACCAGCATCAGGCACACCATTTCGTTCACTTGAAAGACAAGTCATTGAGGGTAAAGGAATACACGAATACCGAAGAGGTAAGTTTGCTAAGTTCTTAGAGGAAGTTTACAAAGATGACATTATTCCTCACATTATCTCTGAAATCACAAAGGGAGCTACTTTCCTATCAGAACTAACTACTGAAGAAATGAACTTCGTATCTGATGCCGTAGTGGAGAACCAAGCTAACAAGATGATTAAAGACAAGATACTTAATGGAGAAATAGTTGATGAACAAGAAGTAGAATTCTTCAAACAACTATCAAGAGAGAAATTTATCAAAGGCGGAAACAAGAGATTTATTGAAATACTTAAAGGAGAGTTTAAAAACAAAGCTATTCGTGTTAAAATCAATGTCGCAGGTAAACAAAAAGACTTGCAGTTGATGACGGATAAGGTTGTAAACATCTGGCGACAGATAATAGCTAACCCAGAGGGCTTCCAACAAGTAATGCAGATACCAGGAATGTCCAAATCATTTAACGATATATTAGAGTTTTCAGGAATGTCTCCAGTCTACTTTACAGGGATTACTAACCCAACATTACCAACAGCTCAACCACAACCAGTGGCACAAGCACCACAATTAGAAACAGTTTAATATGAATATGCCAGATAAAGAAGTTAGTGTTAAAGATATTCTTTCTGAAAGAGAAGTTCAGGAGATGGAGAAGTTTGTAAATAACGATGTAATGGTTCAAGCAATAGAGAAAGTTATCCTTTACGGAGTCTATTACAATGGAACGCTCTTGAAAGGAAAGGAAGCTAAACCAATGATGAACTTTGCCTTGAATATGATTACCAACGCAAAGATGATGAACAGTAGCCCAACTGACGAGATGTTAGGAAGAGAATTGAGAGGAGCATCAGAGGGAATTATGTTATTACAATCCGCTTTAAGGATGTTAAAAACCTTAAAGAAAGAAGAGGAAGAGAAAGTTATTGATAAAAAAACAGGTCGGTAATTAATAGAATAAATGAAAAATATGAATAAAATCAAGTATAGTTTAATAGGAATTGCATTGTTTGTTTTACTCGGATATGGAATGGGACTTCAAACTAAGTTAGTAGGAGCTTTTGATGCTGTTGGTACTTACTTTGGAAGACCAGACTGTTATACAGCAGCCGCTACTTCAACACTTGCTTACATGACACCTGGAACAGCTACTACGACAGTAACTTGTGTTATGGGTCAAAGTGGGGGTTCAAGTGCTATCTTAAATGTGATAGTTAATGCTACATCAACTAACACCCTTTACAGATTTGTAGTTGAGGAATCAATGGATGGAGATGATTGGTTCACAATAGCAACCACAACACCTAATTCATCTTGGATTTCAGATGGATATGATTCGGTTTTCACTTACATATTTGCCTCATCAACAGTTTACGGAGCAACAGCTAATGCAGGAGCAAGTCTATTAGGAGTAGATGGAACAAACAACCGAAATCACTTCTCAATAGATATTCCAGTAAGAATGAAACAGGTAAGAGTAAGAGTTAATCTTCCAATTAATGCAGTTGGAGTAGGAGCAACCACAACTTATCGTGGAGCATTGTGGATGCAAATAGTTCCTAAGATAAATAATTATTAAGATAATCTGAAGTTAAATGCTTAAAAAATCAAGGAGTTTAAAAGATAAAATAGAGACACAAGCAGAAGAAGATAGGAAAAAGAGAATGCGAGTGAAAGTTGACGGAAAAGTATCTCGTTCAAAAAGAATTAAAAATAGTCGTAAATTAGTAGATAACAAAAAGAAAAATGGATAAAAATAAAGTTTTAATAGGTACAATAGCAGTTTTAGCTCTCATATTGAGTAGCTATAGTGTTATGCGACCTAGCACAGAGACAGTTGTTAGGGAGACAGTTAAAGAATTGGGAGCATTCCCAGGACCAGAGATTATGAGTAATTATCTAGTGTTAAACGGAACAGAACACAGGTATTTCCACTCAGGTCTAAATCAAGCTTCAACCACAGTATGTTCATTCTTAACACCAGTAGCTACAAGTTCCCTTATGTTTGGAGCTATGGACATTTCAACAGGAACAACAACTGATACATATTGGGAAGTTGGTAAGGGTTCTGAAATGGATGCAACCACAACTCCACTTGGGAGAACGCTTCTAACAGCGACAAGGATGACATTCTTTGCCTCCACTTCACCAACAGGTAGTGTAAACTTGGATGATGATGCGATATTTGCACCTAGTACATACTTGAACTTCAAGTATTCACCAGTTGATGCTGATGCAGGTATTACAAACACATTAGTTGGGACTTGTGATGCAGAGTTTATAATACATTAAAAATATCGGTTCTCACTCCGACCAAAAGTGATTTAAATAGTTATCATAAATCTATGGAAAATGAAGATATTGAGAATCTCAATGACTCAACACCAAACATTGAACCAGAAGCAGAAACAGTAACACCTGAGACTGCTCCTGAAAAGCCAAAGGAAGAACCTAAACCAACGGAAGCTCCCGAAGCTAGAAAGGCACGACTTGAAAGACAGCTCAAAAGAACAAACAAAGAGCTGGGAATAGAGGAAACGCCTAAACCAAAAACAAAACAAAAGGATGAATTGGATTATGGAAATTTAGCTTTTCACAACTCTAAGTCTGAATCTGTTAAAGTAGAACACGATGACGATATAGAGTTTTTAAAGAATCAAATTGAAGATACAGGTAAATCACAGCAAGACATTCTAAACAGCACTTGGTTTAAGTCGGAGTTAAAAGAACGACAAGATAAAAGAGCTGTTGATACAGCAACACCTGATGGGGGTAGAGGTGCAACTGAAACCCCTAGCACTAAAGCAGATTTTTGGCTTAAAAGTGGCGGAATGCCAGAAGGACCAGAAAATCAAAAGCTAAGAGAGGAAATTGTTAATCTAAGAATGAAAACATCAAGTGATACAAAGAAGTTCGCAGACCAATCTGTAGTCGGATAAAAAGGTCGCCATAAACCATTTGTCTAATTGATTACTAAGTGTAATTTTCTAGCACTAGAAATAGTCGTTAGACAAATTTATCGCTAATACATTTAACACAGGTGTTCATAAGGAAGATTGGGCAACCAAACTTCAAGAACGCCTTGACAAGCCAACAAACTGGAAGGAAGTTTGTAAAGTAATTATCTCTGATAACTACATTATAAATAATCCTTATATGTCAACAGAGTTCAGCGACCAAACTGGAACTCGTGGAACAGCTTATAGTTCTTCAGACTATGCTCTTACCAATGACACCCTTACAATATCCAATACCAAACTCGTTCCTGTCTTCGTAGATAGGGCTGACATGGCACAGATTACTTACAATAATCAAATGGATATAGCCGAGAGGCAGGGTTCATTAGTAAATGAGAGAATTGAGACTCAATACCTAGCTGACCATGCTAATTGGACTGAAGTTGGTGATGTTGGGGGAGTAATTACCTCAGGCAACTCAACCAAGATTACTGTTTCAGCTTCAAACATTGATGACATAGTTCGTGGTATTAGAAGAATAGTTAGAGTAGCAAATGGTCAGGATATGATGGACAGAGATGGCATCTTCTTCGTATGGAGAGCTGCTGACTTTGAATATCTTGAGCAATTTGCCCAGGCTAATGGATTTAACTTAGCTGATATGGCATTAGAGAAAGGAATCCCTGCAAAGGGCTACTTCTATCTTGGTGCTTATCATTATGTTTCTAACTCACACGCAGCAAACCATGTGTTTGCTGGAATTAGGAAAGTGATGATGATTGGACTTTTGAGGACTACTTTCGGACAGATTGTAGTAAATCAAGACCCACCTGACGGTAACGGACCTAGGTCTGGTATCGCTATGGTAGCTAGAGTTGACTATGGTGTACTTTCACCAGTAGGACTAAAGTCAGTTCTATATGATGTTAATGTAAATTAGGACAGACTAATTACATTTCGTCAACTAAGTTTGCTTCTATTTCTTGCCTCTTATGGAGGTGAGGATATGGACACAAAAATCGCAATCGGTTTGCCGACAAATAGAGGAGTTAAGCCAGAGACGGCTATTTCGCTATTCAACTTAGTTAAGTCTAAACACGACTTTCACTTTATTATCTCTACTCATGGCTATAACACAGCAGAGAATAGGAACTACATCGTAGCCCAAGCTATACAGAATAACTGCACCCACCTCTTACTTACAGATGACGATATGATTTATCCAGCAGACTCACTTGACCGATTACTAGCTCACAAAAAGGATATTGTTGGAGCAGTTTATAATGTTAGAAACCTTGAAGGAGATGGACAAAAAGAAGTCATTGAATACCTTGACGGCAAGAGTGATGGATTATTTGAATGTAAGGCATTAGGAGGAGGACTTCTTCTGATAGACCTTAAAATTATCTCTAAAATGAAGTCACCTTTGTTTTGGTACAAATTACATTCAACAGGAATGATAGAAATGTCTAATGATTGGTGGTTCTGTGAGAAAGCAAGGGAAGTAGGTTTTAAGGTTTTTTGCGACCCAACATTATCAGTTAAACACATCGGAGACCGTGAATACTAAAGTAGCCATAGGAATAGCGTGTAATAGACTTCTGAAGCCAAAGACGATGGAGTGCTTGTTAAAGCTGTCTAAGGGCGACATAGAGCTAATTATAGCCACTGAGGGCTACACCATAGCCGAGAACAGACTGTATTGTATGGCAAAAGCATACAGAGAGGGATTTTCACACTTATTGTTCATAGATGATGATATGGTCTTTGATGAAGATGTTTTGGATAGACTCTTGTCTCATAAGAAAGAAATAGTCGGAGTAGTTTATCACTCACGAAGATTAGAGAAAACAACTACATTAGTATTAGAGAATGGAAAAGTATTACATTCAGACGATATACCAAAAGGAATGATTAAATGTAGTCATGTAGGAACAGGAATAATGCTTATAGACCTTAAAGTTGTAGAAAAGATAGCTGAACCTTGGTTTTATTTCTCAACTAATCCAAACGGAAGTACAAATATAGGGGAAGATGCTTGGTTCTGCTCCCAAGCAAGAAAAGCGGGTTTTACTATATGGTGTGACCCCAGTATCAAAGTTGGTCATCTTGGGGACTTTTTATATTAAGATTATGATAGAAAAAAATTGCTTACAATGTAATAAAACTTTTAAAACTAGGTTAAACTGGGTTAAGAAAGGCTATGGTAAATATTGTTCTCTATCCTGTCATGGTTTATCAACAAGAGGTAGAACTGCTTGGAATAAAGGAGGTACATCTTGGATGAAAGGTCTGAAATGGTCAGAAGAAGCAAAGAGAAAAAACAGCGAAGCCCATAAGGGTGTAAAAAGCTATCTTTGGAAAGGAGGAGTATCCTCTTTAAATAAGATTATTAGAGCTTCGTTAGACTATAAACTTTGGAGAACAGCAGTTTTTGAAAGAGATAATTATACTTGCCGAGAATGTGGAGAAAGAGGAAAACAGGGACACCGAATACGACTCAATTCTCATCATATTGAATCTTTTGCTCTCTATCCTAATCTTAGATTTAAATTATCAAATGGTCTAACTTTATGTGTTGCTTGTCATAAAGAAACTAGCAACTATCTTAATCGTTGGGAACTTAAAAAAAATTAAACTATGGTATTTTCTGACACATCAAATAAAAATGGGTTAATTCAGACGATAGAGTTTTGGACTCGCCACCCTGACGCTGGGATTAGTGGTGATGCTACTTTATTAAAGCAAATAACTACTAGGATAAACTCGGCATTTGAAAAGATAATGCCCTTACTGCTCTTGTATTCAGACCATATTCGCTGGGATGACTCAAATCATACAGATGCACCAATAGGAACTACTAACCTTGTAGCTAACCAAAACGATTACAAGTTTGCAGAAGATGACAATTCACTAGATATTTTAAACATTACAAATGTCCGTATCCTACACGCTACTGGCGACACCAGATACCACGAACTTAGAAGAGTAACAGCAGATAGCCCTCGTGTTCCTGAAATGCTTGCTCCTGACTCTGAAATTACAGGTATTCCATCTGATTTCCTTGAATTAGGAGGTAGGATTTACCTTGACAGGATACCTGACTATTCAGCTACAGCAGGGCTTCAGATATTCTTTGGTAGAGAGCAAGTTTACTTTACTTCAGCCGATACCACAGCAGAGCCAGGAATACCTAAACCTTTCCATGAATTATTAGCACTTCACGCTTCATTGGACTGGATATTGGTTAATCGCCCTAGTGACGGAAACACAATAGGTCTTTTAAGAGAAACGATTAAAGGAATGGAAGAAAAGTTAAAGAACTTTATTGATTTAAGAAATCCTACTAAAGTCAAAATGACTATGCGTAGAGTAAAACATTTTTAATGACAGCAACAATAACAAACAAAGCAATAAACACAGCAACTCCTACTAATAAGGAGTATTCACAAGCTGGTAAGACTTGGGATGAGGCAGACTTCTCTTGGGATGAAGCCCCAGGAACTTGGGATTTACCTATCGGAGTGAAAAATAAGTCTATAAATGATGCAACCTTAACTAATAAATCTTTATCGTGAATTATTTAAAATCAGTTTTAATATCAGCTCTAATATCTAGCATTATATGGATAGGGTTTTATCAATACTTTCCTCTTGCTTGGTTTGATTCTGTTGAATTAGGAGCAACGATAACTACTATTCAAGGGTCAGATACGCTTAAAGCGTCTAGGGCTGTAATAAATACAAATTACTCTAATCTAAACACAGACAAGGTTGAGATTAGTGATTTAAGCTCAACTACAACACTGCCAAATCTTTCAACTTTAGCAGGACTCACAACAACTGGAGCTTTGGCTTCTGGTTCTCTAACAACTGGCTTTACTGCTGTTAATGTAGCTCAAGGTGGCACAGGTTCAACTACTCTTGCTAAGTTTAATTTATTATTAGGAAGCACAACCTCGGCTCTTGGAATAGTTGCAGGACATGGAATATCAGGACAATTCTTAACTTCAAATGGTGTAAATGCAGTTCCAACTTGGCAGACTTCAGCAATTGATACAACTATTGATTATAACTTTACTAGCACTATTTTTGGAGTTAAAAACCTTCACGCTTCAAGTACGATTATAATTGGGGGAACATCTTTTAATTTTCTTGCTGATGGAGCTTCTTCAACTGTAATGAGTACCGACTCTTCTGGTAATTTAACTTTTAATACTGTCAGGTCTTTGAATCCTTTTGATTCAGTTGTCGGTGCTACTACAACATCACTTACACTCTCAAATGATGCCACAGAAACCACTTATGATAGTACAGGTACGATTACTCTTACAGGTGGCACTTTAGGAGCAAATGGAACTCTTCGCATAAAAGCAATTATATCAGACCACGATACTGTTGTTTCAGGAACGGCAGTAAACTCTATCAACTTTAGGTTTAAACTAGGTGGTGTAAATGTTTGTACTTTAGTGACAGGCAACTCGGCAGAAGCTACTAATAATCTTCAAGGATTTGTAGAATGTACTATTTTCGCAACTGGTTCTGACGCAACTCAAATATGGCAAAGTTCAGTCTTAATGAATGAATCTGGTACTGGTGCTACTGATAATAAAGGTGATTCAAACAGTGGAACAGCAACAATAGACACCTCAACAGACAAAGTAATCACACTAACTCTTGACTGGGATGCTGCTAATTCAGGTAATTCAATAACTATTACCAGTTTATCTGCAATAGTTTACTAATATGTCTAAAAC
>SDBU01005978.1_pt1 | contig 14411 bp, 12 predicted proteins | sample 2277071 | NCBI WGS metagenome assembly SDBU01 (sample SAMN10397929, study PRJNA504765) | marine sediment metagenome | isolation source: marine sediment core GS08_GC12, 126 cmbsf | place: Arctic Ocean: Gakkel Ridge, Loki's castle | collected 2008
GCCATCCTCTTTCAACCTGCGCATTAGCTCAACCAACTGCGCTTTCTTCTCCGATCGCATCCTTCGGTAAACCTCCTCGGAGATCTTGCCACTCTCGAAGTCATCGTCTAGCTGGGCAATATCAAAAAGTAATCTCTGCCTCCTCTCGTCGAGGCCGCCTTCAGAGACAACAGGCTGAAACCTTTTCCTCCTTACTAGTGCGTAGCCACAGCCGCCAGCTAGCAAAATCAGCCCTAGAGCTATCCATTTGAGAATCCATTGACTATTAGCTTTTGGCAGACCGGAGAGCTGGATCACCAGAGGAGTACCGGAGGCGAGATCCTTGCCCGACAGATGGATAAACGGCGTGCCCTCAATTTCCAATGGTTCTTCCCTAGTTAATTGGTCGCTTGAAACATCAATGCCCTCATCCTGCACCAGGAGGTCGAAGCCAGCCGTTGGGTAGTGCATTACTTCAGAGAAGGTATATGCCCCCGAACTGTACTTAACCCTGTAGGAGTAGGCCATTTCTTTAACCCCGGGCATAACAGGCATGGTATCGACAAACCCCTCCTCGGTCATGACAGCACAGCACTCCATCAGCACACGAGTAAATTGTAGTTCAATCGCCTCCTTAGGTAGGGAAAATATAAGCGTCTCCTTGCTGTTGGCGGTGGCTTCCTTCGACCCAATATAGGTTCTATCGTTCTCATTGACAAATCGAAAGTATTCTTTCACTAAAAGGCTGCCTTCTTCAACATATATGATCGCATGTGATGCCGCCACCTTGATCGTCTCATCGCTGGTAGTCGAATCATACACAAGTATCTCGATTGATTTGCTTGTCTCGCTCTCTTCAAAGCTGAGCCATTCACTAGTATACTCAGCCCCTTGATACTGGAGCGAAACCTGGTAACTGTAGCCAGTTCCGGTTGAGAGGCTATCAAACCGAAATTCGCCCTCGGCATCGGTTTTAGTAGCTGTCGAGCCCGCCTCGGTATCGTTTAGGTAGGTCTTCAAGGTAACATCTTGGTCTGCCACACCGCTGCCACCTTCAGTCCCATTAACCACCTGCCCATCGATTACCCCGACGCCGGGCTCAGCAGCAATGACGGGCCCAGGTAGGGACAGGACAAGTATTGTTACCAGCAGGGCGACACGCCTGATCAAATCGGCCTCCTTTGGACGAGGCTTGTGCCACACTGAGAACAAAACCTATCACCCTCGTGGCACCTCGCCCCGCACTGAGGACAAAACAGACCTTTGGCTTGGCGCAGCTCCAGAACCTGCCTCTCTATCTCGTCTTCTACCTTGCTACCCTTTCCCAAATCATCGATATCCTTGAGGATGGAAATGGCTTTCCTCTTGTAGCTTGCCTCAAGGTCGCGGTAGTCCTCCGCTGACAGGCTGCCTGACTTGAAGTCAAACTCCAGCTCCTTAATTGCTGAGTAGATGACGTCCCGCCTGGAATACAATTCTCGCAATTGCTCATCCTCAACCGGTTTCGCCGGGCTCTTCCGAGACCCTTGCTTGAACAAAGGATAAGCGATAAAGGCAAAAGCCAACACTGCTATCCCAATGGCAACTAGAACGGTCATCTGAAATCCTGCTCCGTGAACTTTTCTAGCTCCTCTTCGAGCCGGCGCCTATACTCCTCATCCTCTTCCTGGACACTTGTCGCATCGTTGATTTGATGACGCCGGCCTTGCCTCAGCCACGCCCTCGCTACAGCGTAGATTATCACTCCCCCAATCACCAAAGCGGCAAAGGGCAAGACCCAGACTGTTAGATTGAAGCCTCGCTTAGGAGGAGCCGCCAGCACCTGCTCCCCGTATTGCTGGACAAAAGACTGGATGATCTCCGCCTTTGATTTGCCCTGAGCCATCGCTTGCCTTATCGAGGTGGTCATTGCCTCCCGTGATGCGCATTCGGCATGGCTGCAATTACTCAGGACCATACTGCAACCACACTGGCAGATAAGCTCCTTGGATATGTCACCCACCGTAGTCGAGTCAGCCCTGACCGGCGAGGCGGAGAGAAGACCAAGAAGCAGAAGGGATATGAAAAGCTTTGCCTTCAGAGTCATCTCCTCTCCCTCTTATCAGGCCAGAAGGCGATTAACCCCCCCAGAAGCAAGACCCATCCCCCGATCCAGATCCAGGCGACCAGAGGGTTAACCAGAACCTTGAAGGTAATGGTACCATCTTCAGCCCAGCCCCCCAGGATCACATACAAGTCTTCTAGCAGCGTAGAGCGGATGGCTACCTCAGTCACCTGCTGCTCATAGCTCCTGTGCAAATACTTCTCGGGGGTCATACTGCCGATGAACTCCTCACCATTGTAAACAGAAAGGGTAGCCGTCATTACCAGCTTGCTCGGGGTGGGATACTCCGCCCTCCCCTCATACCTTAAGGTATAGTTCCCAATCGTCATCGATTCTCCCGGCGCCAGTGCGACTTCATTCTCCATCTTGTAAAACGAGGAGCCGACAACCCCTATGGCGATGAGGATGATGGCGATGTGTACGATATAGCCGCCATAGCGGGGTTTGTTGCCCCAAACCAGCCCGAAGAACGCTTTCAGGTAGTTCTCTCCTCTCATACGGTGGCGCGCTCTCACTCCTCGGAACCACTCAGACAATATAGTAGAGATGACGAAGCCACACAAGGAGAAGGCTATAAGGGCATACCACTCCCTTATGCCTAAAAAGAAAAGGCTAATCCCCACAATCAGGGCGGCAACCAGAGGGTAGAGGAAATTTCGGATCAAATTATTAATTGACGCTCGCCTCCAACCGATAAGGGGACAGATTCCCATCAGAACGATAACAGCTAAGAAAATGGGCCCTATGACCTGATTGAAAAAGGGTGCGGCAACACTGATCTTCACCCCCCGCATTACCTCGGATATCACGGGGAAAACCGTTCCCACGAAGATAGCAAAGGTGGCACCGACTAACAAGAGGTTGTTAAACAAAAAAGTGCTTTCTCTAGAGACAAAGGAGTCTAGCTCGGATTCACCCTTCAGTTGTTCCCAGCGATGGAAAAGGAGGATCAACGAACCAAGGAGAGTCACACCAATAAAGCCCAGGAAGAAAGGACCCATGGCGGACTCGGCAAAGGTATGCACCGAGGAGAGGATACCGCTCCGGGTCAGGAAGGTGCCAAATATCGAGAGAGTGAAGGTGAGTATTATCAGCACCATATTCCAGACCTTGAGCATGCCTCTTCTTCTTTGGATCATGACCGAGTGAAGGAAGGCAGTCCCCACCAGCCAGGGCATAAAGCCAGCATTCTCCACCGGGTCCCAGACCCAGTAGCCCCCCCAACCAAGCTCAACGTAGGCCCACTGAGCGCCGAGAAGGTTGCCCAAGCCCAGGAGCAACCAAGCAAAAAGTACCCACCTCCTTGTGCTTCTGATCCAGTCATCGCCAAGCCTCCGGCTGAGCAGGGCAGCCATAGCAAAGGCAAAGGGGATGGTAAAGCCAACATAACCAGCCAATAAAGTTGGGGGATGAAATATCATCCCCGGATTCTCCAGCAGGGGATTGAGCCCCATTCCCTCTGCCGGTGCAAAGGGGAGTTTCTGGAATGGATTTGATATAAAGACCAATAGAATGAGGAAGAAGGCCTGGGTGCCCATGATGATGGAGGATGCGTAAGGCAGCAACTCCGTATTCCTACCCCGGTTTTGAATCAGCACCACTACAGCAAATAGGGAGAGAAGCCAAGCCCAGAACAGCAGGGAGCCGGCGTTGCCAGCCCAGAAGGCGCTCAAGGTGTAAATGAGCGACAGGTCACGGCTGGTGTAGGAAGCGACGTACTCCACCCGGAAATCATGAGTGAGGAGAGCGTAGATCAGGGCTATGGCAGCCAGGGAAACAAGCCCGAAGACGACAAGAACGCCATTTCTGGCGCTGGCAACCAGCTCTGGGTATCCCCTCCTCACCCCAAAAACGAAGGCCATGGCCGAATAAATTGACGCCCCGAGCGCCAGCAAAAGAGCAATATATCCTATATCTGCCATAACTTAGCTCCCCAAATGGAATCTCATTCCTCGGGGACATACTTGGAGGGGCACTTTGTCAAAATAGTGTTCGCCTGGAAAATGCCGCCTGAATTGAGCCGGCCTTCAACAACAAGATCACTCCCATCCTTGAAGGCATCCGGTACCACACCCTTGTAGATAACCGGCAGGCTCTTCCCTTCATCGGCGATGGTGAATTTGAGGATGAGGTTTTTGGGTTCCCAATCGATAGAGCCCGGGGCAACCCGCCCATTCACCCGCACGTTCTCACCATAAACAAAGCTCCCCTGCTCCCTGAGTTCGCTGACCGTAAAGTAATAGGTTGCAAAACTCCCAAAGCTCATGTAGCCCAAATAGCCTATGGCGAGAAATACGACAAGCCCGCCGATGAGGAACTTCCTCTTTCTTAGCACTGTTCTCTCCAAGTTCAAGTTCGAGGTTGCCAGAGAAGCATAACACCAAAAACCGGTCCCCTGTAACCTACTGGCTTCTAATCTAGCAACTTACTTTGCCGGCTCGTGGCATGCGGTGCAAGCATCGCTAGTGCGCCCAGCATGATCCTCAGGAATCTTTGCTGCCTCACCAATGCCTGCCTCATGACACATCAGACAATCAGAACGTCCCTCGATACTATGGGGGATATCGGCCGGGCTGGCAGGTGCTGGTTTAGGCACCGGCGCTGGTGTTAGTGGAGGCGCAGGCGGAGGTGTTGGTGGAAGCGTTGACGTTGACGTTGGTGTTGGTGGAGGCACCGGTCCACCGCAGGCAACAAGAGACGCCACAAGCAACACCGCGAGGCAAAGCAAAATAATTGGATACAACCCATTTCTATTTCTCATTTACCATACCTTCCTCTCCTGATAGGGGACAGGGTGGAGACATCCCCAGCCTGCCTCCAAATCCTCAGCGATCTCCCTCCTTAAAATGGGAGGTTTACTGCACTTTTCTATTTTAGTGCGTCTATAGCAGTTTGAAGAAGTGCCTTGGCATATTGAGGATTATGAACTCCAAGGCTTCTATCTTCGCTCACCATCTTATAGTTCCACAGGGCCCCGACTTGTTCAGAAGAGAATGTCCCTACTATACCAGAGCCACTCTCCGTGATTAGACCTTCAGCAACCAGAAGTGCTTTCAACTCATCAAGCAAGGCTTCAACGTCGGTCTGAACTCCGTTGCGATCGAAAGACTTAATATCACTATGGCATGACTTACATCCAGCCACGTTTGGCACCTCGTGGCCATGATATTCATATGCCATTTTCATGGTGTGGCCACCGGCCTGTTTTCCATAAGCACTAGCCATGTGGCATGTTGTGCAGCCGTCGGGTACAGATGCATGAACATTGGATCCTTTGAATTCACCGTACCCTGCTAATCCGAACAGCATTGTGGACTGCGGACCATGGTGAGGCCCAAAGCGTGTAGAAGTAATCTCAACATCACCACCACCCACCTCTGGTACTTTATAAGCCCACCTCGGCTGATGGCAATTAGTGCATAGATTTCCTTTGCCTAGGTTGATCGTATCTCCAGTAAGCTGTATTTTCACTGGAGCATCAGCTGTCAGGGCAAAATCAGCCTTGGTGAAACTGGTGTGAACCTTATGACAGGTACGGCAATTTATTGGTGATGGATTTTGTATGTCCCCGGCAATCTTGTTCGAACCGGTGGCGATACGCTCGGTGAAGCCTTCACTGGTGTGGCAAATAGCACAGTCGGCGCCACTTCTTTCAAAGGTGAAGCCCGCCCCATGAAATGAAGCCGCATACTGTACCTGTCTTGACTTAACCAATGTAGTGTCGTTGTGGCAGCTAGCGCATTCGGGACCTTCAGCCTGGGCAGCAGGAGTGACAGGACCAGGAGGACCAGCAGGGCCAGCAGGTCCTCTCTCACCAGGCGATCCCTGACAGGCCGTAAGAAGAGGCACCAGTAATATAACCAGCACTAGCCCAATAACAAAGATTGACCTTTTACGCATTTTCCGTTCCCCCTTCCTGATCTTTCGGGTAAAATCTTCATTTTGCCAATTTGGTCACCTCCTTTGCTTACTTATCAAGATGGCAAGGGGTAGTGGCACAGGTTGCAGCTTGCAAGGATATACCACTTCAGCTTCCCCTTTGTCATTCTATGACCTACTTTCTAAAGGTTTACCCCCAGATTTCCCGAAGGGTTCTTCGCTACCAGGGGACTGCTGATCGGAGTACAAATCTCCAATGAGCGGTCCCTCTCCAAATGCTCATAGTAGCGACCATAAGCGCAAGATCGACAAAGCGTCTGTCCTCCCTTGATAACCTCTCGACAATCATTGATCCCCTCTCCGCACTCCTCGCATATGACTCGGCGAATCGGAGGGCCGGGCATATCTTCAGGAGGAATTTGCACGTGCACTCGTTCCATGTCGAAAAGCTCCTCATCCGACATTGCTCTGTAAGCCGCCACTTCAGCCTCCTCCTTCGTCCATCTCTCATGGCACCAAAGAGCCGCCTTCTCTCTAATATCTTCGCGGGCTGCTAAACGCACCGCGCGCTTGGTATTCAAATCTAAAAAGGTGGCAGCTAATTTGCCATAGTCGACGTATTTCATGGTTCGCTTGCCCAACTTGCAGCCAGTGACCACCTGAATAGCGTCAGTGGCGCAGCGGTCGATCTCCACATAAACGACTAGGCGTTTGTCTTCCATTGGCTTCTCGATATCTAGCTCGCGGCACCCGCGCATGGCCATTCGAACGCCGAGCACTTGCCCGGGGCAAATATGACCATGCAATGCCACCGATTCAGCTAAGAATTCTTCAAACTCGCCCATCTGGTACTCACTGAACCTTGAAATCACATTGGCTGCCTTGGGAGCATCTTTGGACTTATGGGGCAAACTCTCACCTATCTGCCGGATCAGTAAATCCGCTACACCAACCACGTCATCGTGATCAAATTGACGCCCCTCCCCTGATAATGGGCGGTCTGAGACAATGGCTAGGAGCTTCTCTTGGCCACAGTGCAATTCCGGGCTTTGTTCAAGGCTCGACACCAGGATCTTAGCCGAGTTGTCACGCTTATAGCCCTCCGTCAGCACTATGTCCACTTTGTCGCCAATAAGCGCGGCAACTTGATCCAAAGGCAGCTCTTCGCTTATGCGCTCAACGAAAGCCATCTTCTGAGGCGAAGAGTTCACTATCACATCGCTCCCGGCCTGTGCGAGCCGCCAAGTGTCCTTTCCCGGCGGGTCTATGTCGAAGCCATGGGGGCTATGCTTGATCACAGCCACACGACATCCTCTCAGTTTGAGCTCTCGTATAACCTTTTCCAAGAGCGTGGTTTTGCCAGAGCCAGATTTACCAACAAAAGACACGATGGGAATCATCAGCTCGTTTCTCCTTCGAAGACACGAAATTGCATCCTTGCCTCCTAGTAGTTGTTATTCAGATAATGTTGGCTCCACCTGATAAAGCTGGGGGCCTGGTCCGCCCGATCCATGGCAGCCCTTACAGGTCTGAGGATCAACTTGCTTCCGTAGCGTAGCTGCTGATCCCTCTAGTAGGTCAGCCTTCTTGTGACAGACGTTACACTCCTTCACAATTGGTATGTGAATAGTATGAGGAGTCTTGATATCGGCTTGGAGACTCGTCTCCTCCGCTTTATTGCCGTGACAGTCTATACATTGAGCAGCCGGAAGCTTAGTGAGATCGCTATGCAGCTCGATTAGCTCTCCCATTTCTGGAGGTTTTTTGCAAGCCGTGAACCCAGCCATCATCGTAACCAACACTAACATAGAAATTAGGATTGTCGCCAAACCGAGCTTTCTTTTGCCTTTCATTTATGCCACCTCCTACAAAAATGTATTGCCCCCAAAACAGCCTATTTTAAGGCTTGTTGCCCCTAAGATGGGCTAAAAAGGGCCCCTGCTGTTCTGCCTTCTTTGCGCAGACAAAGCAGAGTGGTTCGGCACACTTGGAAGCACATGGCGTGCCACATACAGCGCATGGTCTCATCTCGCACCGCATGAGAACCTCCGGTTTCCGCTGTACCAGCTTTGATGTGCTAATCTCGCTAGACAGCTCGATGGCATCGCTGGGACAGACCTTTTGACATAGGCCGCAAGCGATGCAGTAAATTTGGGCGAAGGTGAACTCGCCCTGACCTTGTCCCACCTCGCTGGTAAGTGCACCTGTAGGACAGAATCTTGAACATAAACCACAGGCAGAGCATTGATTGCCGATCTTCACCTGAGCCATAGGCAGTGAGCCCAGGTTCAACGAATCTACAGACGGTTTACCTAGCTTAGGCAGGAGGTGCGCCAACATGGCGCGCTGCGCCGGAAGGTGCTGCACCAGCATCTTGGCAGTAGCAGAGGTAGAAAAAATATCCTCTGTCAGGGTAGATGCTGTCTCCACCAACTCCCGAGCTACCCCCCTAGAGAAGGAACGTAGTAGGTCACGGCGGGAGTAAAGGGTATCTCCAGCCCGCAGCTTCATTGGGGTACTGCCAGCCCTTTTGGCGGAAAGCAAACTTGGTGAATCTTGGTAACTGAAAATCGATTGCTTTCGTCCAAATGCTCCCAGCAGACCCCGGGTGATAGCAAGGGTCTCCTTTATTAGGGTATGATTTTCCCGAAGCTCGCATTCAGGGCAGAGACTATCATTTAACCAGAGCTCCTCTGTCCCATCCATAACGCTGCCAATTAACAGAGCGGGGGAAAGCTGCCCCAGGCAAGTTAATTCGAGTATGCCTGAGCTGTCACTCCTGATGTCCCCATCTCTCAGGGAACGCGAGCAAGCAAGCTCAACGCGATCCCCTTTCGCCAAAAGTGAATATATCTTCATCAAGAGCTTCCCGTCGTCCACAGCCTTCAGGGCGAAAGCTTCGGTCGGGCATATGCGCCGACAGAGTCCGCAAGCCACGCACCTATCAGCGTCAATCCCAATGCGAGCCCCATAGCTAATGGCCTGCACCGGACAAAACTCAACACATCGCCGGCAGTCAGCGTCTTTATGGCGACGGTTAAGGCACAACTCCTCAGACACTACGACAGGCGAATCATCTAACTTAGATAAGGCTCGGGTAAGCGCTGAAAATTCCAGCATACTCATTCGTCCTCTTCGAAGCCCCCACCTTGGGTCGTCTTCAAAAGCTCACGGATGGTTTCCGCATCAGCGGTGACAAATCTATGGGTAAAACCAGCTAATGCCTTGTAAAAACCACTCTCCGTTTTGCTCTCTATCTCCTGGCGCAAATCGGGGATCCATTTCAGCAGATGCTGCTCAATAAAATCCTTTTGTGCCTCTAGGTACTGGCATGCCTCCTCACCGTTTCCGTCTTCCCAACATCGCTTCTCTTTTTCACATAGAAAGAACATAAAATCCAACTCGGCTCCAAGGTGGTCGGGCAAATCGCCGTACGCCACCGTCACGTCTCCCCCGATGCTGCGATAATATTGCCGCACACTGTGGGTGACACCGTCGCCAAGCAGGCCGTCCCGATAGGCTGATTCATAGGGTTTCACATATTGGGCTAGGGGAACCACAAACAAACTATCATACTCGATCCTCAGATCATCGTAGTTGCCACGGAAGGAAGCGGCAAAATCCTTCAGCTGCTGAGCGGACGCATCTATCTGAGACAGGCTCTCCAAAAAGGAGCTATCTAGCATTCGGTCTACCATTTCATCGGAGGGCTCACTTATGTAGACAGCAGCTAGAAATTTGTACACCCTCCCCCTCCCCTCCACTATTCGACAAAGCTCCCCGGATTCTAGTTTAGACACGGACACTCTCCTATTTTATAGTTGGCTTAAATCGTACACTCGGCAGCGTTAGTTTTGTGTCGGCGAAGCCATTAACCCTCTCAACGATGCCGGCTATCCTCTTGATATTCGCCATATCGTCGAAGTGGAGTGCTCCTCCAAAACAGGTGTCGACGCAGGCTGGAGCCAAGCCAGCCTCGATGCGCTGCACACAGAAGGTGCACTTCTCTACCTTCTCGGTTTCTGGGTTGAACTGAGGAGCTCCGTAGGGGCAAGCCCACATGCATCGCTTGCATCCTACACACTTCTTCTGGTCTATGAGCACGATGCCATCTTGCTGACGCTTGATTATGGCTCCCTCTATGGGACAAGAGGCAATACAGGCTGGCTGATCACAATGAAAGCAGGCCATGGTCACAAAAACCCGCTTTGGATTGGGATACTTGCCCGTGTTCTGCTCCACAACCCATCTCCAGTTTGTCTTGAGCGGGGTGTTGTTTTCCGATTTACATGCCACCGTGCAGGACTCACAGCCTAGACATTTCGCTACTTCTATAAAAAACCCTAATTGTTTTGCCATAGCTCACCTCCTATACCTTCTCTACCTTGACTTTAGTATCATAAAAGGAAGCGCTTCCCCCGATGGGGTCTTGCAGGGTTACGTCTTTGAGCACTGGGTCCAGCCTCATCACCGGGTTGGCGCTCACCCCTTTCCCTATCCAAGTGGCATGGTCTGTCCGTTTGCCACCTATTTCGTGAGGCTTCGACCCGTATTCCCAGTGTCCGTAGGAGTGCGAGATACTGATAACGCCAGGTCTGCTTTCAGTGAGCTTCGCCTTGCCGGTAATCCCCGCGCCATTGGATGGTGATGTTAACCTCACCAGGTCGCCAGTTCTAATGCCGAGCCTGTCCGCATCGGCGGAATTCATCTCCACCCAGTTTTCTGGTTCCAGCAGCATAAGCCAATCAACAACCGCTGTCCTCGACTGGGTCTGGAACACCGGTTTATAGGTATTAAGCTGGAAATCATAACCTTCGTCTCTGACCTCATTGTCCATGCAGTCCTTTATCGGCTCGTATTTGGGCACCCCATCATAGGCCTTGCCCGTCATTGAATCCTTCGTGGTGGCTAGCTTCTCACTATATATCTGACATATGCCCTTCCAGTCATGCCGTTTCCCATGGTCTTCGAATCTACCGCCCCTCACCAGGCAGTATTCAAGCTTCTCTTCCTCTGTAGCGCCCGGTACACCATCGCCTTCGGAGGCGATATTTATGAAGCACTTCTTGTACCAGTCCCAGGCATTGTTTAGCGGCATTCCCGGGCCGAAGCCATCATCACCGTAACCAGGCAGCCCCATTCTCTTGGCAATCTCAATTAACACATCCTCCTCCAGCCTGATATTGGGGAATACCGGCTCAACAACGGGCACCCTGAATTGGCTTACCCTGGTCAGAATGGCAGGTGCGGTGTGAGTGGTGCTATATCTCTCAAGGAAGTGCCTATCAGGGAGTATGTAATCAGAGAGGGCATCGGTTTCGCTGATAACTATAGTGAAGGAGATGAACAAGGGCAGCTTTTTCGTGTCCTTTAGTATCTCTGCGAACTTATCCCTGGCGCCTGGCGTGGAATAAAGCACGTTGCCCATGTGGTTGATCAAGCACTTCACCGGGTAGGGATAGCCCGCTCCTATACTGGGGATAATCTCCTGCCAGTTGCCGTGTAGTGCCAACGGGAACCAGGGCCTCTTGGCTGGATAGCTGTTTTTCTTGAACTCTGTCGTCTTCTCGTAAGTCTCCTTTTGTCTGGTGAGCACTATGCCACTGGCCTTTACCTTGCCCGGATGCAGCTTCTTACTTAGGTCGTAGGGGTTGCCCTTCTTGCCCCCGGTCTCATGCCAGTGGCCCCCACCACCAGACATTCCGCCCACCACATTTACATTGCCTATCAGCCAGTTCAACATAGCTATTGCCATAGCGGTATATGTCCCGTTGGTATGCTGCACAGAGCCTCGATAGAAGTCGGCACAGGCCTTCATCCCGTGGCTGGTGAAATCTCTGGCTGCCCCTTCTATCACACTGGCATCCAACCCACATATCTCCGCATATTGGGCAATGGTTCTTTCTCTGGCCCTCTCTTTGAGCAGGGTGAATGCAGATTTACAAGAAATGCCATTGATCGCCTTTTCTACCTCAAGGTCTCCATGGTCTACGGCATCGTGGGCCCTTGCATTCCCAGCAGACCAGACGACATATTGCTTTTCCGTAGCCCCCTCTATCCCCGCATCCTTGGCTCTCAGCAATTTCATGTTGTCAAGTCTTACCAGGTAGGTGGCGTTAGTCCACGTCTTATGGCCATCAGCACTAGCCGCTGCCGCAGTGGTATTTTCCAGATACCCAGCATCATATTTATTGTTGTTAAATATCCAGCGCATCATGCCCAGAGCTAAAGCGGCGTCGGTGCCCATTTTGATTGGGATCCACTGGTCTGCCAGCGCCGCCGAATTGGAGAATCTGGGATCCACTATAACCAGCTTGCCTCCTTTATCCCGGAACATATTCAGCTTGCGGGCCAGCGCCTGGAAGGGGAAGTTGGCTTCATAGGGTGTTGAACCAAACCACATTATATACTTCGCTTCCACTATGTCTGGCTTGAGATGGTTCTTCCCTTTGCCCCCTATGCCCCCAGCATTGAGTAGGAGTTCATAGCCGACATGATGGCTGGTCTCACAGATACTGGTGTGGTCTATCCTCTTGTTCTTGGTGCCGAAGGCACTCCCGAAGAAGCGGTCGGTAAATTCCTTGCGCCCGTGCTCCGATCTCCCTACCGAGTAGACCAGTTGGTTCGCCTTGGAACCGAGTTCCGGGATATTGGGGTCGATGAGGGTTTCCAGATCCCTGATTGCTCTCAGCCCATCGACATGCCCTTCCCCGAACAGGTCACCACCCTCTATTATCTCCGATAGAGCCAGGTCCCAGCTTATCGCCTTCCACTTGCCTGAACCTCTTGGACCCACTCGCTTCAAGGGCTGCTTAATCCTGTATGGATTGTAGAGCTCTTTTATAGCGGATTGGCCTTTAGCACAAACGGTGCCTCGAATCTTGTCCGCCTTCTTTGGGTCGGTAGCGAATGGTAGGTGTGGCTCCATAGTTCTCGGATCGTATGGATTTCCATCGATCTTTATCACAACCCCACCCTTGATCTTACACTGAATAGCACAGCCACTATGGCACATCAAACAAGTGGTGCGTTTGATGACCACACCCGCAGTCCCCTCTACTGGGTCAGCACCTGGGGTACTCCAGGTTCCGCTACTTGGGGTAGCCCCCACGGCCGGGACAGCTCTAATAACACGAGCCGCGCCTACTGCCATGCCCAGCGCCGCCGTAGCCTTCAGAAAGGCACGGCGGCTGATCTCAGTTTCAATCCACCTTTTCCCTCTATTGTTTTCTGGTGCTGTCATCTGCTATCGCCTCCTTTCTATTGACCTGGCAAGGGGTAGTGGCACAGGTTGCAGCTTGCATCGATAATCTCACCTTTTCGGTCGCCAGTTGTGGCCACCAGCTTGCCATGGCACCGGAAGCACCCCGGCCATTCCTGGTGACCTATATTGTCGGGATGCGTTTCCCAGCTTACCTTCATGTATGGAAATGTGATGAGTTTGGCAATCTCCTTCAACTGTCTTATTGCTTCGTCGATCGCTTCCCTCTTCTCCTCATAAACTTGGGGATAGGAAGTACGATAGAACTCCCGGATAGATTCTACCTTGTTCATAACTTGATCCAGGCTGGGAGTAAGAGAGTCCAGAGCCTCAAGCCCCTCTTTTTTGATGAGGGGGAGGTCTTTATCGATTCTCCCCTGCGCAAGTGCCATGTCAATCAACTCCCCCGGTGAATAGAAGATATGGGTTGCTCTGTTATGGCAGTCGATGCAGTCCATGAGACGCTTCTCATCCTCTATCCGCTGCGGGCTGCTCTCAGCCACCTTATCGGGGTCAGTGTATTCCATGAGCCTGCCATCGGCACCCTCAACGCCAACCCAGCCAATCTTCTGGCGTTTCTCATCCAGGGGCAGGTACCAAACTCTGGCGCCGATATGCCAGTGAATGTCGCGTGCCACCTTAAACTCACCACCGCCAACCCTGAAGACCCTGATATCAACCCTCTCTGTGTTTTCCTCATCCTCCAAGTAGTGGCTGTGGACGCGAACGATGTCGCCGGCAAACTTCTCCGGGCGATGGCATTGCTCGCAGGTCTCCCGGGCGGGCCGAAGGTTTTCCACCGTACTTGGAATAGGGCGGTCATAGTTGCCAGAAATTGTGGCGAAGATAAGGGGTATACCGCTAAGTTTGGATTTGACCAAGTAGTCAGCCCCGGAGCCAACATGGCATTCCGAGCAGGTTACCCGGGAATGGGGGGAAGCCTGATAGGTGGTATATTCAGGGTACATCACCTGATGGCATAGACGACCACAGAAAGCGGTGGAATCCATAAACTCCATAAGTTGATAGCCGCCAATAACCAGCAATATTATTCCCACTACACCAGCGGACATGAGGAAAATCAATTTCTCACGATGCCGCTTACTACGTTCGATGGTCATTTAACTCCTGAGAATAGCAAGTACGAAAATCACTCCCCCGACAATAAATAGGATGGGTACCATGGAG
>SDBU01005979.1_pt1 | contig 14410 bp, 24 predicted proteins | sample 2277071 | NCBI WGS metagenome assembly SDBU01 (sample SAMN10397929, study PRJNA504765) | marine sediment metagenome | isolation source: marine sediment core GS08_GC12, 126 cmbsf | place: Arctic Ocean: Gakkel Ridge, Loki's castle | collected 2008
ATCTACAATAGTGATCTCAATATCATCACCAATCATAATGCTCTCATCCTTTTTCCTACTTAATACTAACATTTTCTCTCCTTTTTCTTATCAATACGGGTGAGAGGATTCGAACCTCCACTCCTTTAAGGAATGCGGGCTTAAACCGCATGTGTCTGCCAATTCCACCACACCCGCTTTATATTATTAACTTTTTACCTATTATACCATAATATTTCTTATTATCAAATAAAAAAATTAATCAAATATTTTAAAAAGAATAAAAGCAATTCCTACTAAAATTAAAGCTATAAGAATTATTCCCAATATAAGACCAAAAAGACCTGCTATAGCATAAAATGGGAAAAAGACAATATGCCAAAAACTAGCTTTCCCAAAAATAACTGCTAATACTAAAATAATTAATATTATACCTAATATATTAATTCTCATTTTTTTCTCCTATTTTGTATCATCACTATTAGGCATAGTAGTAAATATATCAACTATACCCTCATGATTAGAAATATTCTTAATACCTTCATAATGAAGACCCATTTTATTTCTAAAAGGAACTCCAATATAAACTTTAGTACTACCTCCTACCTCTTTTCTCTTTTTCTTTAATTGATCTATAAGTTGAGATAATGTTAATGTAGGTACTTTATTCATTTTTTTCCTTTTCTAATTCATCTATTCTATTTTGTAGAATTTCCTTCTCTCTTTCATTAGCTTCTTTATCAAATAATAAATATTTAATATCCGCTTTTAATTTATCCATTATTTCTGTTATTTTTTTAAGTTTTATAGTAATTTTCTTATCTTCTGTTATTTTTTTTCCCACTATTTGTTCTATTAAATCTAACAACTCTATCTTTTCTTCAGCAGAAGCAGATAAACTATTTAATTTTTTTATTAATTTTTGAGTTATTTCAAGCATTCTTTGTCTATTTTTAAAAATTTAGAGAAAACTATTTTTTCTTCTTTCATAAAATTATTAGATTTTTTTGCTAACCAATAGTTAATTCTAAAATAATCATCCCATAAATGACAAATCTGTAATCTTGTTCCTTCAGGACCAGGACAATTCTTTAATATCCATCTCCTCACATCCTCAAAAGGAACATCTTTTGTTTTTTTTGAAGTATTTTCTACTACTTTATTTACCTTTGACATTAATTCCTCTTGTAATTAAATAAAATTAACCATTCAGTGCTATATAACAAAAAAATACTACTCTGGGAAAATAAAAAAACGTGCCTGGAAGGACTTGAACCCTCATTATTCTCCGTCCGTAGCGGAGTGCCATATCCAATTAGGCGACAAGCACAAAAATGCTCTTACTAGAATTCGAATCTAGATCATCTACTTTAGGAAAGTAGTGCGTTATCCTATTACGCTATAAGAGCTTATAAATACCCCAGATAGGACTCGAACCTATATCATTCCAATTACCCTAAACTAGTTTAGAAGACTAGTGGGATACTGGGGCACAAAGAGATGAAAACAAGAAGAAGAATGACAAGTAGGATTTGGTCATCTCAGGAGCTTACCTCAAGATATTACCTACACCTCTCCGATCCTGTAACCTTATCTAAGTTACTGAGAGGACGACAAATGCACTGTTGTTAAGTTCTAACACTGAACCAGATAACATTCATCTGCTTTAGCCAGACAGGACGGCAAGCTTATTCGGCCATTACCATTCTTCTATAGCAATTTGTATTATACTACATTCTCTTTTGTTTGTCAAGAAAAAAATAATATTTATTAAAAATACCCAGAAGTGGATTCGAACCACCACATTTGCGGTTTCTAGGACCGTTTCCTCTGCCAATTGGGATACCTGGGCTCTATTTATATCGTCTATAATCAATTCCATAATCTTTTAATTTACGATATAAAGTTCTTGTTCCTATTTTTAAAATTCTTGCTGTTTTTATTCTATTACAATTACTTTGCTCTAAAGCCCTTTGTATAAGAATTTTTTCTCCTTCTTCCATTGTTATTAACTTTTCTTCATCTTCCAAATTTATAAATTCTCCATCAATAGAAGGAGCAGAATCTATCATTACTAAAAGTTGTTCTGGAACATATTGAAATTCAAAATTATAAAATTCTGCTAAATTAGATAAAGTTTTATGTCTAGGAAAAGTTGCTACTTTACCTCTTTCTATTCTATCTAATAAAGTTCTATCTATTTTTGCTTTCCAACTAACTTCAGCAAGAGATAAATCTTTATTACTTCTTAATTGAAATAAAAATAGTCCAAATTCTTTAATTTTCATAATACTTTATCCTATATATTTTTTCATTTCTTCAATAAAACTTTCAGACAATTTTTGTTTCATAGGAATATAAATCCAATTTACTTTATCTTTAAATTCTCTAATAAAATCTTCAGAAAGTATTTGATATATAGATATAAAAGACCAATTAACATAATCTCTACATTTTTTTATAATATTTTCAGATAACTCAGAATTTTTAGAAATATAATACCAATCTAACTTATTTTTAAATTCTTCAATAAACTCTTCTGAAAGTTTCTCTTTAACAGATATTTCATGCCAATTAACTCCATAAATAAAATTATATTTATATTTTTTTTTAAATTCTTTTAATTCTTTTTTTGCTTTATTAGTCATATTATATTACCTTTGAAAAATAAATTCCCCATCTCAGAGTCGAACTGAGGCCTCAACCTTGGAAGAGTCATATGCTACCGTAACACCTATGGGGACTAACCTTACTTTCTACCATTATACCACACTCGCTTATTATTTATTAAATATTTTTGTATTTTTACAATTCTTACAAGTTACTTTCTTTTTATCTGCATGCCATAACATAAATTTTCGATTAATATTATTTGCATAAATTCTTTTACCACAAGCAACTTTAAACGAAGACAGACCAAATTGATAAGGATGATGATATAAACTATAATGAACTATTCTTTTCATAATATTTTATCTTAAAACTCATAAAATGCTATGGGAACAGTATTTATATCATAATCTCCTAATTTTTCTATCTCTTCTTCAGACCATGGAATAGTTTTTATTTGTTCAGTGCAACCACTTATAGATATTAATGCATACACTATTGCCAATACTACTAATACTACCACTAATAACTTCATAACTAACTCCTATTTAACATAAATTTTTTGAATAGAAAAAATTTCACGTCCACCACTATTAATAACAGTACAATAATCTTTAGTTATCCACTGTTCTTCTGTCCAATTATCTTTGCTCATTTTCTCCATTTTAACTATTTTTTTTATCTTTGCTTTGACTTTTCTTAAATTAGAATAATATTCAATAGTAGAAGAAATACAAGAAAGATTCCATTCTTTATAACAAGTTGTTTTACCTGCTTTTACTACTTTCCATATATACATAAATTACTCTTCTTTCTATTTTATTAATACTATACCAATCCTTTTTCTACTATATCCCAATCAACATGACTCCATCTATTTTCCCATTTATGAAGTTTTAATAATATGCTAGCTTTTTCTTTGCCATAATTTAATATTCTTTTAGCATGATCTTTAGGAAATAATTTAACTGGTTCTACATATTCAATAGACTCCATTACTCCTTGTTGAATTCCTGCTTCTTTCAGCTCTTTTTGAAGTATATTAAAACCTACTAGTGACTCTTTTTTCTCTTCCTTTTTTTCTCTCTTTAGTGCTTTTTTATTTCTAATTTCTTGTTTCTTCAACTCTTTTTCGTTTCTAATCTCTTCTTTTTTTCTCTTAATTTCTTCTTTTTTTAATGCTTTTTCTTTTTGCAAAATAGAAAAATCATAATTACATTTAGGACAAATTTTTGTCACACCTGCTACTATAACACTACATTCAGAACAAGTTTTTCTACCAATACCTGATTCAGTAAATATCTTGATCTCTTTAGTCTTAGGTTTATTTTTCTCTTCGAGAAGATCTTTTCTTACTTCTTTTGAAGGAAAATGATATCCACAACTATCACATAAAAGACATCTTGCTCCTATTTCAGTGTTACAATTTGGACAATCTTTTTTTCCACGACTAGACATAACTATTTCTCCTATAGTCTATATGAATCTTCATCTACTTGAAATTCAATTCCTAAATTATCAAGATGTTCAGTATCTTGAAATACTTTTACTTCAGCCACTTTTAAACCATTAATTGTAATAAAATTATGCTCTTCAAGAATTTTTGTATAATAAGCTCTATTAAGAATATCTATAAACTCTTTAACAGTCATTTCTACTCCTTTTTTACTAATTCTTTCTAGCTATTTCTCCATTATACCATCTTTTCACTTAAATACAACAAAAAATTACTACTCTGGAAAAAATAATAGGCGGCAGAGAGAATCGAACTCTCGACAGTTTCCTGCTTAACGGATTTGCAATCCGCCTCCTTAAGCCACTCGGACATACCGCCAATTAAAGTCAAGAAAAAAGATTTAATAAGAAAGAAGGGAGATTGGCGAGAATTGAACTCGTCTCCTAGATATTCACAGTATCTTATGCAACCATTACACTACAATCTCCATATCAATACCTCTACCTGGGATTGAACCAGGAACTAAAGAGTAAGAATCTATTATTTTTCCAGTTAAACTATAGAGGCTTAAAAATTAAATAAATTTCTATAATAATTAGGATCAGTCAATTTTATTTCATCTTCTATTTCCATATGACAGTTTTGACAATACATATCACATTTTTTGAATTCTTCTAAAATAATTTCCCACTTCTTGGACCAGAGATTATTAACACTCAATCCAAAACTTTTTTGAGAAGGATCTATATGATGAAAAGTCAAAACTTTAATATTTTTATTATAACCACATCTTTTACATGACCCACCAGATAAATCTACTAATTTTTGTTTTCTTCTCCATCCTCTTTTATATATATTTTCTTTATTTTTTTGTTTAACCTGATCACTCCAACAAGAATAAGGAGCTTTCTTTTTAGAAGGACGATCAGGATCATCAGCTTTTGTATTATGACCTCTATAAGAAGAACATTTTAAACAGAATTTCCTGTTACATAAACTTCTATTCTTTCCTTCTATTTTTGTCCAGTTAGGAATATGTTCTCCACATTTTCTACATGCTCTTTTATCATTCATTATATATCTCCTAATAAGTTATAATCACTTATAAAGATATATTCTGTATCTTAGAGAAAAAACCTCCTTTTTTATTTATTTTTTAAGATACAATGGGAGTGCTGGGACTCGAACCCAGGACCTATCGCTTAAAAGGCGATTACTCTAAAACCAACTGAGTTACACTCCCTTACAATAGGAGAGATGGGATTCGAACCCACAATGTCCCGAAGGATCCAGATTAAAAGTCTGGTGTAGCCTGCCGTATCTACAACTCTCCTATATTTCTTAATAATGGGTCCTCTCAGATTTGAACTGAGGGTCTAACGATTATGAGCCGTTTGCTTTAGGCCAACTAAGCTAAGGACCCCTATGCAATGTTACAAAATGGTACGAACTGGATTCGAACCAGTGTCTCCAGATTTTCAGTCTAGCGCTAAAACCGTCTCAGCTACCGCACCTAAAAAGCTGGAAGCAGGATTCGAACCCGCGAGGGCATTTCTGCCGCTGGTTTACAAAACCAGTCCCTTCATCCACTCGGGCATTCCAGCAATTAAAAACAGATATATGACAAGAAAAAGACCTCCACCAGGACTACTTCCCCTTAAAATAAAAAAAGGGAAAAATAAGATTCGAACTTATGATAACTTTTTCACATTCAACCTGTTTTAAGAAATGATCTACATAAACAACAATAGCACTTAAATTAAGTGCTATTGTTGTGAAGAATTATAATTATTGTATAAGAAAATAAATTAACTACTTACCCATGTATTTTGATAAATTTTATTGGTATTTATTGTTGGATAAACTAATTTAAAAACTACTATTGCTGTTCTACTTACTTCTCCTCTAAAATAAGTCCTAGCTTTAAGAGTAATTAAAGAACTACCTGTAGGACTAAGTTTTAAAAGAAAACCTAAAGTAAGAAGATTATCAGATATAACTTCTGATCCTTCACTTCTTTTAACAAAACTAGGATCACTTGGATCAGGATTATCATTATTATATACAATCACTCGATCATCCATATCGGTAAAATTATAAAATTGTGCTGAAGTTCTAATCGGTTCTTTTTCGTTAAATGTAAACCATGTTTCAGCAAAATAATTAACACTTTTTATATTTGGATCATAAGTTATATTTCCCTGAAAATTAAGATTATCTTCACTTATACTTCCTTCTCCATCATTTCTTACATAATTAGGTTTAGGAGTCATTTGCCCAGTAATTATAATTCTCACTTGTTCATTAAAAGAAAGTATATTATCTTCATCAAATTGAGTTTTTGCTCCATATGTTAAACCTGATGAAGCATAAGTATGAATGTCATTATCTACTTGTTGAGAATAACTATTCCCTTTCTCCTTTATCCCTATTAAATATATTTGAGGTTTTATTACTGTATTATTTACACCATTTTGAGCAATTGACATAAAATTTCTCCAATTTTATAAATTTAAATTATTGTGGTGTTTGATAAAATTCACGATTAGGAGGACCTTGCCCTAAAGCTATTTTAAAAATAGCAATAGCAATACTACTTTCTCCACCCTGATAATATGTTTTAGCTTTTATAGTAACAAGATCACTACCAGTAGGAATAGTTCTTAAAACAAAACCTAAAGTATTAATATTATTATTTATAGGATTTCCACTAGGATCATTTGGATTTTTAAAATCATCCATATCTTTAAAATTATAAAATCGAGATCTAGTTCTTATTGGATTAGTTCCATCATAAGTATACCAAGTTTCAGCATAATAATTAATTAACTCTTTATTATCCCCTTCAGTATCAAACATAGCATTCCCTTCAAAATCAAGAGAAGAAGATAATTCACTTCCTTTTCTAACATAGTTTGGTTTTTTACCCATTTGACCAGTAATTATAACTCTCACTGAATCTTGAAAAGTTAATATATTATCTTGATCAAATTGACTAACTCCTGTTATAGTTGTAGTAGAAGCAGGTGGAAGAGTTCTCGCATAATCTATTCTTCTTGAAATTTCAGATACAACTCCATCTTGTGATATTGTATCTCCTACCAAATATATTTCTGGTTTACTGACCTTATCATTAATTTCTATTGCCATTTTATTCTCCTATATAATATTAAGAATCTATACTCTTAATATCTATTTATAAGAAAATCTTAATTCTCCTTTTTTTTATTTTATTTTATTTTAAATTTAAAGAAAAATTAATGGAGACGGAGGGAATCCAACCCTCCACAGATCGGTTGCAAGCCGTTCTCGCCCGCTTGGAACATGCGCCCCCTAAATTAGGAGTAAAAATTATATAAATATGTAATAGAAAAAAGAATTTAGTTCTTTAACCACTGAATTATATTTTCCTATAAAAATAGTAGAAACTAAATCCACAATCATTTCGTTATAAAAAATAATCTATTATCTATCAACCTACTTTAGTTATATTTTTTGCTCTTAAACCTTTTACTCCAGGAACTACATCAAATGAGATAAAATCATTGTTTTCTGGAATATATTTTTCTTTTATCTCAGAATGATGAATAAAAACATCCCCTTGATCTGAGCTTACAAATCCATAACCCTTTTTCTTGTCAAACCAAAGAACTTTTCCCAATAACATATCCTCTCCTATCTATAAATAATAAGAAATAGTAAACAACATATTATCGGAATATCTTTCACTTTTGTAGAAAAAATTACGAATATGTGATCGAAAATAAGTAGGAAAAGCAGTTAAGTCTCTGATCTCAAATCTTCAACCTGTAAAATCTCTCAGGACCGATTCGAACGGACGACTTTCTGGCCCCAAACCAGACACTCTGGCCAAACTGAGCTACTGAGAGTTAAATAATCTGGATGGCAGGATTTGAACCTGCGTTCTCAAGATTCCAAATCTTGCAGGATAAACCAAACTTCCCCACATCCAGTTAAAAAAAAATCTTCACAACAAACTAATTCATTATGAAGATATCCAAACAATAGCGGAGGCAGGATTCGAACCTGCGACCTACAGCTTATGAGGCTGTCAAGCTAACCAGACTGCTCTACCCCGCAATAAATTTTATAATAACATTAGGGAAAGGACTTGAACCTCCATCTCTGTTCACAACAAACAGTGTCTTAAACTTGGACCACCCTAATAAAATGGTATTGAAGGTAGGTGATACTCCTATGTCTTCCGCCGGTAGGCGGGTATCCTACTAAATTGAACGACTCCAATATATTTTTTCTTAAAAATAACAGATATGTAATTGTTTTAGAACTTTTAGTTTTCAATAACGATAACTCTAATACTTCAACCTGTATATATTTTTAAGAAATATTTATAAAAACGGATATGGTGTGTAAAAAAGTGTTTTTGATGCCATTATCGAGAACTTTCCTACTTCAACCCGTATTTAATTTATTTACTTATTAATGAACAACTCTCTATAATATACTATATTTACTTTCGCTTGTCAAGAACTTTTTTTATTTTTTAAAAAATATAAGATTAAATATATCTTATAATACTCCTAAGGGGAGTCGAACCCCTGTCTTATGACTGAGAATCATAAATGCTCTCCACTACACCATAGGAGCAAATACCGTGAAAGGGAATCGAACCCTCAAATTCTGCCTTGAAAGGGCAGCGACTCTACCTAATTCGTCTACCACGGCTTAATTCGGTGTTACCCCATAGCAATACCAAGACTCGAACTTGGAATTCTATCTTATGAGAATAGTGTGATCACCTGTTTCACCATATTGCTATAAAACGGTAGGGAAGAGGATCGAACTCTTAAGGCCTTCTCAGGCTCGTCGCTTTTCAAGAGCGGTGCAGTCGCCAGCCATCTGCTTGACCTACCAACAACGGAAGAAACAGGGAACGATCCTGCACTACCCGAAGGTAGGACTGATTAGCAATCAGCTTGGCACGCCAACCTTGCCAGCTCTTCCAAAAAATTAATTACCGCTATCATTAAATTTGACCCCTTATTATGATAGAAAAATAAACGACTCATACGAGATTTGAACTCGTGTTTATAGCGTGACAAGCTATTATCCTAGGCCAGACTAGATGAATGAGTCATTACACCAATGAGCGATACAGCGATATCTCAGATTTGAACTGGGACTTTAACCTTGGCAAAGTTACGTGCTACCATTACACAAATATCGCTTAATACCCGATGAAGGATTTGAACCTACGACCACTTCGGTGTAAACGAAGCACTCTATCCAGACTGAGTTAATCGGGTTTAAAAAAAGCAGATATGTAGGAGGAATAAGTGTTTTAACGCGTGCTACCATTACACTAACTCCTGAAAAAATTTAAACAGGAGCAAAGAAATCGAATCTTTTCCTCGTGCTCCGAAGGCGATAACTTACTCACAATCAACCTGCTTAATAGGCATAGATGGATTTGAACCATCGGCCTCTCCGTTATCAGCGGAGTGCTCGACCAACTGAGCTTTATGCCTAGAAAACATGAAGGATCTCATTCAGTGCTATACAGGCTAAAAACGCTATACCAGTGTAACACCAAATAGAGATACCACCATGTTTTTTAATTTACAAAAAACTTCACAATGTGTGTCCCTCTTGGGACCCCTATTAACTTTTCAAAGAAAACTATTACCCTGAGAAGATAGGAATCGAACCTATAACCTTACGATCCAGAGTCGTACGTTCTACCAGTTGAACTACTTCTCAATAACACCCAAGGGAGGGATCGAACCTCCATACCGTTCAAGACGGAATACAAACGATTAACAGTCGTTCCGCTTACCTAATTAGCGTACCTGGGTATTTATCTCCAAATTACTCTTAACAGGTATGCAAGGATTTGAACCCTGATTTATAGATTTGGAATCTATCGTGCTACCAGATTACACTACACACCTATTTAACAGTCCTGTCAGGATTTGAACCTAAACCAAAACATTCAAAGTGTTCTATGCTACCATTACACTACAGGACTAATAGTTTCTTTTTAACTTTTTAAAGATCTAACTAAAAACTAACTCATTTGGACTGCATTTTTCACAATTACACCAAGGAGTACAAAAACCATATTTCTCAGCTAATTCATAAAAATCACTATGATCTATCTGTTCTTTATTTGTTTTATCTACTAATTTAATAAATTCTACTGTTTCCATTTTTCTTTCTTTACTGATTTTATTTTAAATTTTTCCACAAAAAAAGACGATTACTTTTGGTAATCGCCTTTGAACGAGAATATATATTCAAAAGCAACTACCCTGATTCTTTCTTAATAGGAAGATTAAACCAGACTATATCACTATAAACTTGATTTAATGTTCCTACCAATAACGCAGGAACTTCATGCTTACAGGATCTTATACTACTTTTCATTTCTACAACTGATTGTCTGATTAAGATAGTCATTTTTTGGGACTTTTCTTTATATTAAAATTACTGTAACTTCTTATTTATTATATATTATCGTCAATTCCTCTTTTTTTCTTTAACTTTTTTAAATTTCATCATAATCTAAATTATAAGTTTGTTTTAATAAAGTTTTTTTAGATATTAATCCTCTATCAAATATTGCTGATAACCAATGCAATTGACTCTCCTTATTAAAAACTTTTTCCCATTGTTTTTTCTCTAATTCTTCTGTTTCTGGATTAATAAATAAAAGAGCTAAAGCTTGTTTTTTATTCATTACTTTTCTATCATAAATCATTAAAATATTACTAATTTCATTTTCTGTAATCATTACTATCTCCTTTTTAATTTTGGAAAAAAAGATATTATGGCTATCCTTTTCTCCCTATAATCAACTATCTATCTAACTCTGAATCTCTATTCTACTATATCATCTTTCATTTGTCAAATAAAAAATAATATTTATTTTTCGAGAGAAGAGAAGGATTCGTCATGATTCTCTTCTCTCTCCTTATGCGTTTTGGCAAACGTTTCAGTAATGTATCATATTCACTTTCGCTTGTCAAGTAAAAAATATTGAGGAGAAAAAAACTCTATTCTCCTCAATATAGGAGGAGGGGAAGTTCACCATTATATACTACAATTTTCCTAATATTTTTTTCCTATATCTTCCTATAAAAGTAAAAAAACTATTTTTAACTACTTCTTCTTTAATCGGTGCTATATCATATGAACCTTGAGAATAAGGACCTAATTCTACTTTTAAATTATGACTCTTACACCAAATATCATCTTGTAATCTATACTCACTAACCTCATGAACTCCATTTTCATCATGCTGCCAAAAACCCTGTATACCATCCTTACGCCTACCACAACGATGTTTTATTCCTACATGAACACCAAATGTTATTTTACATTCAGAATCCATAGGAGTTAAATCTAATGCTATATCTACTAAATGTGGTAAACTTGTTCCACCTTTAATAGTCATATCTTGATTTAATTGCCCTAATAAGATAATATGAGTTTTTAAATCTTGACAAGCTTTTCTAAAACCACCACAATTATCTACTCCATTTATTAACAATCTTGCTTCTCTTTTATTCCCATTAGTAAATTCTTCTATCTCATTTACACTATCAATAAAAATAAGTTGTGGTTTTACCTCATACATAATCTCTATTATTTCTTTTATTCTATTTTCTCCACTACAAAAAATATTAGTGTATTGAGAAGAATCTTTAACCCAACCTGCAAAATCTGATAATTCTGCCTCTGTCTGAAAATATAACACTTTAAAACTAGGAGCAGACATTCTCTTAGCTATATCTATAGCTAATCTACTTTTACCTATTCCACTAGTCCCACTCCATAAACTAATCTTACTTTGTGGTATTCCCCAAATAACTTCATTTGAAAGACGACTAAATCCATAAATAAAATCTAATTCTTCAAAACCTGTAACCGCTCTTGGTATAGGTAATGCTTTAATCTCTGATAAGGGAACTACTCTATCACTCATTTTTATCTCTCTTTCATTATATAGAAATTAAAAATTACTACTCTGGGAATTTTAACTATTCCTACCTTTAAACGACATACCTAATACTATAACAGGTAAACAGAATAAACAAGGAATAAAAAGAAAAGCTCCAGGATGAAAAAACCAAGGTTTTATTGTAAAACCTTCATAATCAGGACAATGCATAGCAAAATATATTTCACTTCCTTCTCCTCTATAAAAGCTTTTACCATTAAAAACAACAATATCATCATCACCTATATAACTTCCTCCAAAATCAGGATTATCTTTAGATACACTTATTTTTCCATCTACACTAAGAAATCTAGCCTCCATACAACTAAAAGATGAGCTAAGTAATATATAAAATAAAAGAGATACTGCGAGAATAACACCATTAGTTCCCATTCCCCATAATATACCATGCCTAAAAGGAATAAGACAAAAAATAAGAAAAAGTATTCCACAAACAGAAAGAACAGATTTTGGACTAAATTTATCAGGTATAAAAGAAACTTCTACAGATTCTTCTAATTCCATTAATCTTAACATTTCTGTTATCTCTGCGTCTATTTCTGTTTCTTCTTCTGTCATTTCTTCTTCTATTACTTCTATCCCATATTCTTTATTTATTTTTTCTTTTGCTCTTCTTTCTGCTCGATCTTTTGCATAAATTGCTGCTTTTTTTTCTCCATATATTTCTGTATCTACTTTTCTTTCTATTTTTTCTAAATATGCCAAAGAAGATGCTTTTTCCTCTTCTGTTAATTCCTTTTCTACTACTTCTGTATCAGAATAAAAAACCTTATTTATTTGGAAACCAGTAAATAATACCATAAAACCCAATACAAGACATCTTACAAATTTATTTGGTTTTTTTGTTCCTTGACTCATCTTACTATCTCCTGAATTAAAAAATACTATAATCTATATTATAGTATCTAATTTTTACTACTCTGGGAATTTTAATTATTTTAAATTTAGTATTTTACTACCTACTCTCTCCATTATCTTATATATCTTTTTTATTCGTTTTCTGTAGGAAAATCCCCATAAATATTTTTTTTTCTTTAATTCCTCAAACACATTAAATACCGTATTATTCCATTCACTATATTGTTTATTTAGTAATATAAGATCTTTATTTTCTCTTGACAATTGTTCTAATTCTTCACTTAATTTTTTTGAGGAAGAAATTAAACCTTCTTTCTCCATCTCCTCCTCACTCTCTTTATATCCTTCTTCCCACTTTTTTCTTAAAAATACATCATTAAAAGAATAAGGATTATCTTCCTTCTCTAAAATAAAATGCTTCTTACCTTCTTTAAAAGCTGTTAATAAATCTAAATCATATATAACTAAATCTATTAAAGACTTAGTTCCCTCTTCTTCTTTCTTAAAATCTAAACCACATATCTTACATTTTATATGAAATATATTCTCATGATCTATCTCTACATAAATACTATTTTGTTTGCATATATTACATTGCATTTTGAACTACTCCTCTTATAACCATTTGATTATCAGTTATCGTCTTCCCTACAAATTTACTACTAACATATTTACTTTCATGTTTTAAAAATTTATATTTACTAAAATCTCTAATAGGAATAGCTAAATCAGGACTATTATATATAGATAATCTATAAAAAGAATAAGTTCCTTCATATCTTTTTTTAGAAACTCTTTTAAAGTCTATTGCTGCTCCTACCTGTTTTAGTTTAAAACCACATGGATGTAATCCTGTTAATCTCTGAAAAAATAACATGTTTTCTTCTACCCTACCACGATAATCTTTACATTTATATGCTGAGATTCTACCTCTCTTACCTTTAAATTTATTCCAAGCAGTAGTTATCCCGTCACTAGATCTTATCTTTTTTTTAGACATATATTCACACATAATAGATAAAATCTTATCTAATCTATGATATTTATTAACTTTTAATAAAAACAATGCTTGAATTTGATAGTAATAAATACCTTTCCTATAAGGATTAAAAAAAGATTTTCCCCCTGATTCCCTAAGTTTTTTAGGTAAATCTTTTATTTCTTCTAACCATTTTTCTCTAAATTTTATCATTTCCTCTGATGTTAAATGATATTTTCTCTTTTTTACTTTCCTTCCTTTTTTACTTATTATTACTTTCCCTACATCTTCTGGATTATAAAGTATCTCTATCATAGTTTCTTCACCTCTTTTTTTCTCTCTGGGAATTTTTTAATAGGTATTTTTCCCAGAGTAATTATTTCTTATATTATACCATATTTATTGACTTTTTTCAATAGTTTTTTTACTACTCTGGAAAAAATTTAATAATTATTTTTCCCAGAATAGATTTTTTTTCTATTATTTTTTCAGGATATTTTTAACCTGTAATACATAGATCTAT